>Ga0164315_10001627_pt1 | contig 16945 bp, 15 predicted proteins | sample GuaBasSedimGuay6_FD_113737 | JGI IMG/M metagenome (GOLD analysis project Ga0164315, IMG submission 113737) | Subseafloor sediment microbial communities from Guaymas Basin, Gulf of California, Mexico - Guay6, Core 4569-2, 0-3 cm | ecosystem: Environmental > Aquatic > Marine > Hydrothermal vents...
AATAAAAAAAAATAAATTCATACTGTCAAAGAGGGATGCCAGCTTAATTTGAGGCTGGGATATTTATGCTAATAAAGATTGGACAATGATCTGAATGGACTTTTATCACCTGAGAGCATAGCTTGTTGAGGTTTGAGTGGGAGTGATTTCCATGGAGGAATTATAAAATATCGCTATGCTGCGTAAAAAGTGTTTAATAATGGTATCATCAGTCACGAGCAAAATTGACAATTGGGGCACGACTACCAAAAGGAATACTTAGGGCCTTAGAACCGGAAGGCAGCGACGATTATAACGTGCAGTCTTCATCTGAAAGAAAAAAATCATGGCCAACAGAATATTAACTTTGGGGAGAAAATTAATATTAGCTAAAATAAGCAACACACCTGTCAAAAGTACGTCTCATAGGCTCGACTTGAAAATTTTCTATTTTTCTTAATTTTCAATATTAAGTTACTATCTCATTGAACCCAAGAACTTAATATTCAACTTATCTGAAAATATAATTTAGTGTTGGAGAATATACTAAAATAACTTTTATTGGAGATAGAGTACCTCCTCTTATTAAAATTTTTATACCGAAAATCACCCACCAATAAATCCATCCCTGCTTTCCAAAAAGTTTGATTTTGTCATAAATTATTTATCTAAAATGCCTTAACAAATTCGAATTAATTTGTATATAGGTAAAAAACCCTATTTTTAAAGAAATTTGTCAGTTTTCCATGGGATTTTTTAAAAAAAATAAACAAAGGCGAGTAGATATCAAAATTACAATATATGGAAAAAAGTAAAATCAAAAAAACTAAGATCCCATGAACCTATATTGAACAAAAAACATTTTAGAAAAATCAGTTTCATTCAATTGTTTACATAAATCTTCCTTGCCTTTCTGCTCTTCTTTTCACCCCCTTTTATTGGCCACGATAATTCTCGGGTTCCCAAATTGTTTTCAGTTTAAATATATGGCTCACTCCAGGAATACTTTAGACACTTCCAACTTTTTTAGCGTATCTTATCATAATAATGCTGCAAATCGCTGGTCAGAAACATCTGTATCTTTGAAAGATTACGAGAGTGACCAGCCCAGAGTTCCCGGGTTGTTGCCTTAGCCAGAAGGCCCTGTACTTTTTCCTGCATCTTAGTCCAGAGATTCTTCTTGTACTCACTGTCAAGCACCACAAGATCCTGGCTTAGGGCAGCGCATTTCTTTCTTAATCCGGAAAAAACAAAACGGCTGAATATGAACCAGGCCAGGAATATCGTGAGTGCCATCAGGCAGGCCGGAAGAATAAAATGGTCTGCATTCTGGGTTCCTTCCTTGAGCGCGGAGAACAATGTTTCCCCGGGATAGGAAATTGCAGATTGTATCAGCATATCGCCAAAGAAAAAAACCAGAACTGAACACAGAAAAGCAATCTTTGATGTTTTTGCAAATAGCTGCCATCCCCTGTGGCTGAAGCGGGTCATGGCCTCGCAGACTAGCTGTAGTTCGTTCACCTGTTTGTCTATATCCTCAAGAATATGATTCACCCTGAAACCGGGGGCGCTCTTAATTTTTGTCATCAACTGATCCCGCTCCTGGGCCAGAGGTGCGAGGATATCAGACGATTCAGCTTCACCGGGTGCATAAGTAAGATAAATATGTGGAATATCCTTGCGGCCGGTCATCTGGGACATGTTCCAGCACAAAGCCCCGTATGAGCGGACCAGGTCACTTAAATTATCACATTCATCAACCCGGCTCATGACAAAGATAATACGATCCTCTCCTGATTTTTCAGGAAGAGTGCTTCTGATTGCAGTATACGTTTCCTTAATCGTTCCAGCTTTATGCGGATCAAACATCAGAACAATGAGATCAGCCAGGTTGGCTAAATCCCCAAGTACGGCCATGTAATCATAGCCCCTGTCTTTTTCTGTGACAGAATCAAGCATTCCCGGACTATCAATTATCGCCATATTTTCCAGGATCGGGGTTTCCATCTTTTTCATAAGGAAATGAGACATAAATCGCTCCCCGAATTTCTTAAAACTACCAAAGGGAAGTGTATCATCATTCACCAGGGTGGATCCGGGAATTTTTTTAGCTCCTTCTCCAACGCCACAGGCGGTAATTATCGTAAAGGAATCATCCGTGGGTGCCTGACCCGTACGCTGGATGTCCTGGCCGAGAAGCTCATTGATCAAAGTGGATTTACCCGAAGAGTAATTACCGATCACAAGAACAATGGGTTTCCATTTGAGCATGGCTTCCAGGTTGCCGGAATCGAGATGATATTTTAAAAACAGAGGTGACAGGCTTTTTTTCACTTTGGTCTGCAATTCTGCCTGCAATACTTTTTCGTCCATATTTTTTACCGCCCATTAAATTTGCTATGATTAGCTATCCGTTTGCTGCCCTCACAGTAAAACGCTTTACTATTATTCATAATAAGAATTAATCATATCGGAAAACCTGGTCAATGGAAAGAGAATTTGAAAATCTCAATTTTTTCCCAAAAAAGCAGATACCATAAATGAATCTTGTTTCGTGAAGCTTGTGTATTTCTTGACAAAAACACTTTCTTATTTTATTGATACAGGTGTCATAACTGAACTTATTCCAAAAAAGATATAAAAACATACAAAACTATTCATAGGAGAGTACAGAAAACCAATGAAAAACACGAAAAAAATGCAATTAATGTTTTTTATATTGATTCCGGCAATTTTGGCAATCTTCACAGGTTATACAAGTGCTGATTCAACAATTGTTTTATCAAAGGGACAAAGTGTTTATGTTCCCATCTATTCACATATTTACCATGGAGATAGGGAAAGGCCCTTTGAACTGGCTGCAACCCTGAGCATAAGAAATACAGATACAAAAAGGGAAATCACTCTTATCTCTACAGATTATTTTGACTCGAATGGAGTCTTTCTTAAAAAATTTATAGAAAATCCAATAAAAGTAAAAAGCCTTGCCTCTATTCACTATATCATTAAAAGTTCAGATAAGACTGGTGGATCAGGAGCCAATTTTATTGTGAGATGGGAATCTACAGAACCTGTAAATCCCCCTTTAATAGAAGCTGTTATGATTGCCACAAAAAGCCAGCAGGGAATCTCCTTTGTTTCCCGGGGACAGGTCATAAAAGAATAACCCTCGTAAAAAATAGAATAATATTTTTAACACATTAAGGGAACTTATGATCCTCTCCATCATCCTGAAAAAAATCAAGCAGTCCATTATCGATCTTTTGCCCATTATTCTGGTGATTGCTTTTTTTCAAATTTTTGTTTTAAAGCAGCCTTTGCCCCAGATGGGGGAAGTCCTTTTTGGTGGCCTTCTTGTGGTGGCAGGTCTTACCTTGTTTATTCAGGGGCTTGAAATGGGCCTGTTTCCCATTGGTGAATCCATGGCCCATGCCCTGGCCAGGAAGGGCAGCCTCTTCTGGCTGCTCTGCTTTGCCTTTGCCCTGGGATTCTCAACCACGGTGGCAGAACCTGCCCTCATTGCCGTGGCCCTGGAAGCTGCAGAAATTGCCGGCAAGGGGGGCCTTATTGACCAGGGAAAAGAATCTTTAAGTCAATATGCCTTTGGACTTCGCATATCAGTGGCTTTTTCCGTAGGGCTTGCCATCCTCATCGGTGTCATGCGCATAATCCGGGGCTGGCCCATCCATTATCTGATCATTGGCGGATATGTTGTTGTAATGCTGATGACAATCATTGCCCCCAAAGAGATTATCGGCATTGCCTATGATGCCGGCGGTGTCACCACCTCCACCATTACTGTCCCTCTGGTTGCGGCTTTAGGGGTGGGACTTGCCTCATCCATCCGGGGAAGAAGCCCGCTTGTGGATGGCTTTGGACTTATCGCTTTTGCTTCACTTCTTCCCATGATATTTGTCATGGGGTATGGACTTATAATTTTTTGATATAAAGGGGCCGGTTTAGTGGAATTCATATATGACTTCAGCAAAATACTGCTTGCTACAATAAAAGATGTGCTGCCGATTATTATTCTCATTATCGGTTTTCAGCTCCTGGTTCTACGCCAGCCCATTCCCCACCTGCGCCGTCTCATTGTCGGGGGCATCTATGTTGTCATAGGTCTTGCCCTGTTTCTGGCAGGTCTTGAAAAAGCACTTTTCCCCCTGGGAAATATCATGGCAACCCAATTATCTGATCCTGCCTTTATTTATGGAACCGGGGAAGTTGCAGAACATGCCGACTGGAAGGCCTATGGCTGGGTATATCTTTTTGCTGCCATGATCGGCTTTGCAACCACCATTGCTGAACCCTCTCTCATTGCCGTGGCATTTAAAGCAGGCGAGGTATCAGCAGGCACCATCAAACAATGGGGTTTAAGGATCACTGTTGCCATTGGGGTTGCTTTTGGAATAAGCCTTGGCACATTCCGCATTGTCACAGGCACCCCGCTTTATCTTTACATTCTTGTGGGCTATATGATTGTTATTGTACAGACCATATTTGCTCCCAAAAACATTATTGCTCTAGCCTATGATTCCGGCGGGGTTACAACTTCAACAGTTACAGTACCATTGGTAGCAGCCCTGGGATTAGGATTGTCCGCAACTGTACCCGGCCGTAATCCTGCCCTGGACGGTTTTGGCCTTATTGCCTTTGCCAGTCTTTTTCCAATTATAGCAGTTATGGGCTATGCACAGTTAATGCAATGGGTTACTCACCGAAAAATAAAATTCATGGGGGAAAAAAATGCGCTTTAAACTTGTTTTAGCCTCGGTAAAGGCAGATATCACTGACCGTATTGTTGATGCGGCAAAAGCGGCAGACGCCACCGGGGCCACCATTATTCCCGGCAGGGGAACTGGTATCAAGGAGGCAAAAACCTTTTTTGGCCTTTCCCTGGAGGCACAGACCGACATCGTTCTCCTCCTTGTTGAAGAGCATCTTATTGACAAAATTTTAAATGCAATAAAAAAAGCAGGTGAATTTGACAAACCTGGAACCGGAATTGCCTTTGTGATTCCAGTCGAGCACGTTGTGGGCCTGGAAAGCCAAATGGAAAAATTTAAAGAAGAAGTTCGGAAAAGTTATTTTTAAGCAATGACATTTATTTTTAGAAGGGAAGAAAATCATGGCACCTGACAACACCTCAATCATACGGGCAAGGAACGTGATGCGTAAAGGGGGAATTGTGTCCATTGACGGCATGGCCACGGCCAGGGAGGCTGCCGCCAAAATGCGATCTGAAAAAATTGCATGTCTTCTTGTCAAAAAACGAAACATTGATGACGCCTGGGGCATAGTGGTGGTTCAGGATTTTATCAAAGGCGTGATCATACCAGGTCGATCCCCGGCTGAGGTTCATGTCTATGAAATCATGACAAAACCTGTTATCACCGTGCCGGCTGACATGGACATCCGTTATGTGGCCCGTTTGATTCACCGGGCCGGCATCCGAAGAGCTCCGGTTGAGGATGGAGGAGAGCTTATCGGTATGATTTCACTCTCATCGTTGATTCTGGACAATGAACTTTTTTAAAAACCGGGACAGGGGCTTGAAGCCATTTTGACACATCAGTTTCGAAATTTGATGGACGTTACTGGCATTCTTTGAAAACCTCAATAGGATGTCTTTGAGAGTGTCACCCATTTTTCAAGTAACAAAGGCTGATTGCAAAGGAGTGAAGACTTCCACTGACAACTGGTGTTCAGCGCTGCTCCATTAATCATGATGGAGACAGGGTCATCCGATGAAACCACAATGACAATGATATTGTCGCGCTGTGCAGTAAATCTGAGAGCTGAATTATAACGGGCTCCACGTGACCTGTCTTCACCGGGAATAGAATGACCATCCAGAAGGCAGGCAAAACCATGAAGCTTCAAGTCAGCCCCAAGATGCAGGGCGCCATCCACCTTTGACAAAGATTTGGTCAATCCCAGATATTCATAATTTTCAAGATCAAGTGGCGGTACAAGAGAATGACCGGAGATGAAAATGGCTTTTTCATTCAGGTCTATTACAATAGCACAACCATGCCGCTGCCTTGCTGCGCTATGAACAATACTGGTAACAATTTTAAATAAAGTGGACGCTGCTGTAGGATCCATACTGGATTCAAGCAAGGCTTCTTCAACCTGTACAAGATTGGCTTTGCGGGTGGTTGACTTGAAACCGCCATCTAAAAAACTGCATACTTTATTATCATTCAGCTTTAAAAAGCCATGCCGTCCTTTAAAATCGGCAGTGATAGAAAAAGCTGGTTTATCCCCTTTGATAATACCGATAATCGTTTTTTCATCAGACACCAATTTCCGATCTGAGTTTTCAACAGATTGGAGAAGCTTTCGGATATGCTTAACATTCTCCAGTATGGGTTGCTCTGCCTTTGGAAACCTTGCAATAAACTTCATCATTGGAAGTGATTGTTTTTCAACAAAAATCAATTCACCTTTTGGCCAGGCTCCTTCTTCAGGAGTTCTTGATATTTTAAGGACTGCTTCAAGAATCGGGTAAATCCGAATCTGTGTATCCCATCCAATCAAAACATTCATTTCATCGATCAGATAGTCCCGGATAGCATGAGTTGCGTATTCTTTTAGAAAACTTCCTGAAATGCCGGTGTACAGATCTTCTTCATTGGCAATATCATGGGAGAACCTCCAGGCAGCTTGCTCCAGCCACCTTTCACTGGGACCGATAGAGCACATATTGGGATGGTGCTCTGTAAACCACATTTGATAAACAACAGAACTTGAACGTCCCCCATAGGATATCAATCCGGCCAGCTCCAGATTTTTTTCCGGAATTAAATTGCTGAATTTTTTTTTATCATAGGAAATGGCTGTCTTTTTCCGCCACTCATCCGTATCTAGATACAATTCTTTGAATTTTGGTTCATGTCCTGTCAGAAGATTTTGCGGATCATAAATATGTATGGGATCATCCGGTTTAATGGAATAAATAACAGCTGTTCGACTTGGACCGGAAAATTGGGTAAGACCCTCTCGTAACCCTTCTATGGTTTCAACAATACACCTGTAAGCAAAAATACATTCATCCATAAATTTTATTCAGCAATGCTGTTTATTGTACCTGAAAAATCCTTATCAAGATCTTTTAAAAATTTATCCCAGTTTAAGCCGAACTTGTAAAACGCCATGGAAGATAATTTCTTTGTAAGAATGGCATTGCGATATACATTAAGCTCCATGGAATTTAATGTATCCATAATGGCCTTTTTACCAAGCTTTTTAATGAGTATCTCAGGAATATATTGTTCCAGAATTTTCCATACAAGTTTTTTGTCTTTCAGGATATCGGCAAGTTTTTCTTCAAAAACCGCCTGTAATGAATAAATGTACTCACTAGTGGTTTCAGAAAGCTCAAACAATGGAACCGAAGTATCAGATTCATGTATTTTAATAAGCATCCCTGTTTCATTAATAGCATATTTTTTTACAAGCATCATAATATCTCTGATAAATGCCCATCTGGTATCTGTGTGCTGGAGAAGTTCTTCATCATAATCATCCTGAAATAAAAATGCACTTAAAACCTCTGCTGTGGCGCTTGAGAATACTCCGCCCTTATTTGCGGTAAAATCCTTGATTTGTTTAATTTCCGTGGTCGATGCTATATGCCTTCTTGCAGCATCATCAAAAAACACATTTGCCCCTTCTTCAATGAACTTAAGCTCTTTAAAAATTCTAAGAAAATCATTAACATTGGAGTGGTTAATGGTATCTTTTACTCCACCGCAGGGAATAAATGCCTGGATATTGGCTTTTTCAAAGAATCTGCGGTTTTCAGGTGCTGTAAGAAAAGTTCTGTGAAAAATCGCACCATCTTCAACATAGGTTCCATCGGGCAGGGTTATATTTTTTGCTTTGCGGAGAACCTGAAAACCGTTTGGACCTAATTTATCCACAGGAAAACCGAAAGACTCTACCCTCGGTGAAGAATAACGCATGAAACACAACTTCATTAATTCTTTTTTATCAAGCCCATCAGGATCAAACAGCACAGAATCCCCATCAATGACAAGACAAATTTTTCCTTTATAGCACTGGATCTGATTGGCTCCGAGATCACCTCCAGGGCCTCCTGTCATAATGAGGTTAAGATCTTCTTCTTTTACCTTGTAATGGGCAATCATAGTCCTGAAAGAATTCATGATCCCTGTAGTGGTCATGCCGCTGTTTTCAATTTTTCCGCCTATTACATCGTATATTTTATCCATATCTTTCGTTATAACGATGGATTTTCCATTTATTTGAAGATCAGTTCCATTTTCTCCAGCATCAAGCAGACCAAAAACATCACCATTTTCAAGCAGGCCATAGGTGTCGTGGGGAATGCCAAAGCTTTTTCCTGTGGTAATAGTTCTCCAGTATTTATAACCCAGATCCCTGGCACGATAGGAAACTGCATCCATTAAGGGAGCTGTTCCTTCATCAGGACCAAAAAATATCATCTCAGTTTTTCCATAGTAATCCACAATGGAATCATCCGGCAGCATGAGATTCATTATCCCTTCAGTGTAGTCAAACAGGGCTTCTCTGCTGTAAGCGCCTCCTCCGTAGGTGGCATGGGGCACGACAACCCCTTTGGAACCGCTTTCACAGATATCCTTATGTTTCAGCCTCTGGGCCCTTGCACCAAGAGCATAGTTTAAGGACACAGCTTGATCTAATTCAAAGGAGTGGTTGGAGGGGGTAACACGAATCATTCTCAAGCCTCCCCTTGCTATATCGCTGGCCCTTAAATGGGTACCGCACATATAATGGCCATTGATAAGAAAAATCCCAAAAACAGGCTTGTTAAATACAAGGGGATCAAGAATGCGGCTATTAAACCGGAACGCGTAGGACCTTTTTTCTGGTTTATAAAAATTGGTTTTTAAAGTGCAGGAAACAATTTGAAACATAAATTTAAAAATATCATAACCCTGGGTAAAATCCATGAATCTCGCAGCAATTATTTTTTCAAATTCTTTGAATTTTGCTCCTATTTTTTCTTCGGATGGCCTGTTGCCTGCGGCAGGGTTGAATTTTCTGTCAAAAAGATCAAAGAGAAATTTAATCAGATCAGAATTTTGCTTTACAGCCTCAATGATGAGTTTATGGGTATAGGTGGATTTTGTCGATTCATAGATTCTTCCGGCAAAGGCTGCTCTATGGTCTTTGCTTGCAAGGCTTTCCATAATTTCTCTGTCAGTTTTATTTTCTCTTTCCTGAAAGACAAACATATGAACAAAATCAATGGCATTGCCTGCAAAAAGCATCTCGTTAAAACTTAATTTCCCCTGTTCATAGAGTTCCGTCACACCACTGACCCCAAATGACAGATATGAACACATATCATTGACAATGGCTGCTTCCTGTTTCCTCGAGAGCTCTCCGTCAACATAAATTGAACAAATGGAAGAAGGAACAGATGCTTTGGTAATATAAGGTTCCCAATAGGCACGTTTTAACATCAGGTCATGATCGGCAAATAATTTTCTTAAAATAGGTAATTGCGGCAGGGCAAAATCACTGTTAAACACAAATCGTGTCTGGCCTATCTCGAGGAGATTAAACACCTCAATCAGAGGCGTTGCTGATTTTTCAACATTGGTTAAAAATTTTTCATACCGCTGTCTGGTAAAGTTAGGCGTAATGGCATAATCCCCTGCAAGGCTGAACAAAAATTTCGATTTATCAAAATCTTCATTTTTGTAATCTTTGACTGTTTCTGATCTGAAAATATAGGTGTAATAATTATTTTCCGGGCAGAAGTAATATTCCCGCCTGTGGCCTGTGAGAAGGGGCTGAAGCGCTGTTTCCATGGCATCCCGAGTTTCTTCCGTTGCAATTCTCATTCTCTGTATCTGGGTGCCCTGCTCCAGGTCAAAACCGATGTTCCCAATTCCGCTATGGAGTATCACAGTGCCATTCTGGTATTTCATACTTGTTGCAATGGATGCAAGAATATTTTTTAAAGAATCTTTTGTTATATTTTCAAAAAAATAATTTGGAAGTCCTAATTTATCCAATAGAATACCGGCTGCCATATTAATACAATTGGCAGTGATAAGACCTTCCGATGACAGATCTATCACAGCTTCATACAAAATTTTTGAATCAAGATTAACACTTTGTGCTTTATTAATGATATAGGTTCCCTGCGAAATATAATCAGCACATTTTAAATCATTTTCCATGCTCCCCTCTCCTTGCTTTTATCTTTTTAAAAATCAATTACCTTCTTTCCAGCAATTTATTTAATTAGTTATTTGTTTAACATTCCATTCTTGATTTAGCAATCATAAACCTGCTATCATCATTCACCTGTTATTGACTTCACCTCCTGACAAGGATAAAATCGGCGCCTTATGGAAAATGACCCACATATTCTAAAAATTGCACTGGCCGGTACTTAAACATCACTGGAAATCAGCTTACATGTCCTTAAAGTTTTGGCAACGAATACAGCGTATTTTGTTCTTTTCACATTATTGACAGTCTTTCTCTGATTTAGTAAGTTAGTTGTCAAGTTTTTATCAATGTGACGGGAGATAAGATTTGAAAATCATTATTGTGGGTGCCGGAGAAGTCGGGTACAATATTGCCAGTCGACTGGCTTCTGAAAGCAAGCGGGTCGTTGTCATTGACAAAAATCCGGATGCCATTCGACGTCTTTCCGAAAGACTGGATATACAGGTTATTACGGCCTCTGGCAGCAACCCGAAGATACTCATTGATGCCGGTATTAAAGAGACTGATATCCTTCTTGCGGTAACCGACAGCGATGAAACCAATCTTGTGGCCTGTCTTATAACCGACCTGATATCCCCTTCAACCAAAAAACTGGTCCGAATTAGAAACTCTGATTTTGATCCTTATCATGACCGCTTTAAAAAGGAAAAACCCCATATTGATACAATTATCAATCCTGAAACCGAGGTGGTTAATACCATTAAAAAGCTCATGGAGGTTCCTGGTGCTGTTGATGTAGGGGATTTTGCCGGCGGCCAGGTAAAATATGTCGGGATACGACTTGACAGCCATTCTCCCATGGCCGGAATAAAACTCATCGATTTTCCGGCTAAATTCGAGAACAATCAACCGCTGATTGCTGCCATCATCAGAAACAATGAGGTCATTGTCCCAAGGGGCGGCAACAGATTGGAATCCGGAGATTTAATATATCTTGTGAGTGAAGCCGAAAAACTTGAAAAAACACTCAATCTTTTCGGGAAAAAAATACAGCCCATTCAAAGAGCCTTGATCATCGGTGGCGGACGAATCGGAGAGCGCCTTGCAAAGCTGCTTGAAAAGGACTGCATTAAAACAAAAATCATTGAATCTGATATCGACCGCTGTCATTACCTGTCCGAGCAAATGGATAAAACCATTGTTCTTCATGGCGACGGCTCTGACCGGAAACTCTTTCTGGAAGAAAATGTCAGCCAGAGTGATGTCATTGTATCGGTTACGGATGATGATGAAACCAATATTCTTGTTTCCCTGCTGGCCAAAAATTTAGGCGTTGAAAATACGATCACCAGAATCGGAAAATCAAATTATTTTCCCCTGCTGGCCTCTATTGGTATCGAAAAAATTGTCAGTCCCAGACTTTCGGCAGTCAGTTCAATTTTACAAGCGGTCCGGAAAGGAAAGGTTTTGTCTGATATCTCCATTTTTGGAGAACGGGGAGAATTTATTGAAGCCATTGCCCTTGAAACATCAGACATTACAGACAAACCATTAAAAAAAATCGCCTTTCCCAAAGGTGCAATTCTTGTCGGCATTATCAGGGATGGACTGATTATGATTCCTACTGGGGACAGTATTGTCAAACCAGGGGACAGAATCATTCTGTTTGCAGTCAAACAGGCCGTAAAAAAACTTGAAAAACTTTTGACCGTTAAACTGGATTTTTTCTAATGCGCTGGCAATTTATTGCAAGCATTATCGGTATCCTTTTAGTTTTTTTAGGGTTTTCCATGATTGCCCCTTTGCTGGTCAGTCTCCATTATCATGATCTGGCCCGGAACAGTTTTCTCCAGTCCATGGGCATTACCATGGTGGCAGGACTTATCCTGATCATTCTTTCAAAAAAGCGTGGCAGTGAAAATTATATCAACCAGAAGGAAGGCATGACCACTGTTGCGCTGGCATGGGCAGCCATTGGATTGTTTGGTGCCCTGCCCTTTTATTTGAATCCTGAATTCACGAGTTTTACGGATGCATTTTTTGAATCTGTTTCCGGATTTACAACAACCGGGTCATCTGTGATGACAAATATTGAAGGGGCAAGTAAAAGCCTTCTTTTCTGGAGAAGCTTTATTCAATGGCTAGGTGGTATGGGAATTATTGTTCTTTCCCTTGCCATACTCCCATTTTTAGGGGTGGGTGGCATCCAGCTATATAAGGCAGAAGTGCCAAGCCCGGTCCCGGATAAACTAACACCCCGGCTCAGTGACTCAGCAAAAATTTTATGGGTGTTGTATGCGGTTTTTACCCTGCTTGAAATCATCTTTTTACTGGGAGGCGGCATGCCGCTGTTTGAGGCCACCTGCCATGCATTTACAACCCTGCCCACGGGCGGTTTTTCTCCTAAAAATGCCTCTATTGCCCATTATAATTCTGCCTATTTTGACTATGTGATTGTATTATTCATGGTTATTGCCGGGATTAATTTTTCTCTTCATTATCAAATGCTTCGCGGCAAAACACTTGCCTTCTGGGAAGACACGGAATGCCGATTTTTTCTTGGTTTAACCCTTGTGTTGACCCTTGTAATGACATGGGACATCTATGGCACTGTTTACACTTCACTTAAAGATGCGTTTAGGTTTGCAAGCTTTCAGGTTGTGTCCATTATCACAACAACTGGATTTGCAACGGCTGACTATGAAAAATTCCCCGGATTAAGCCAGATAATTCTGTTTGTCTCCATGTTTATCGGTGCATCCGCGGGATCAACCGGTGGTGGAATGAAATGCGCCAGAATCATTGCCGGCTATAAATATTGTTATCGAGAATTGTTTAAGATCGTACACCCCAGAAGCATCAGCCATGTAAAAATCAATAATACGGTTATCCCGGATGAAGTGCTTCGAAGCATCATGGGATTTTTAGCGCTTTACATGGGTATTTATATTTTGTCCAGCATTCTGCTTGCCGGCATGGGGGTTGACATGATGACAGCATTTGGCGCTGTCGCCGCATGCCTCGGAAATATCGGTCCCGGCTTTGGAACCGTAGGGCCTGCTGACAATTTTGCTCACCTGCCTGTAATGGGAAAATGGCTGCTGGCCTGGTGCATGCTGGTAGGCAGGCTGGAAATTTATACCGTTATTATTCTCTTTGTTCCTGAGTTCTGGAAAAAATAAATTATATGATTTCAGGATGTCTTGCCAGAGAATGTAAAAACTGATGGGTATGCATTTTCATTCTTGATCTAAAAATATCTACAACTTTCAGCATTAAGATGTGCCCGATTTCATAATCTTGTTCAAACAATCGGCGCATCTGCTCTCCGGAAATAGTAATTATTTTACTTGTCCTGGCACAGACGGCAGTAAATGTGCTTGATGATTCACCAAACAAGGCTGAAACCCCGAATGCTCTTCCGGCAGATACCTGATCCAAAGTAAAAGACTTGCCTTGCGCAGATCTGCTGTTTAAAAAAACCTTACCTGAAACCAGCATATATAAAAGGGTTTGTTCCTGATTTTGTCGAAATAGAATGTGTTCTTCATCAAATATTTCAAGCTGTGCTATTGCTCCCACTTTTTCAAGGATGTGGTCAGGCAGATCTTTAAGAAAAACTATTTTTTTCAATATGTCTTTTTCAACCATTGTTGCTTTTCCTTTTATATGACCAGGGTAAGGTTCTCAATATCATTAATCTCTTCCTTAAATTCAGGATGTTCATCCAGGGTTTTCATGATCATCTGTGCCCGTGTATCCAGATATTTTTTATACTGTTTTGCAACCCCAAGCATCATATAATAGGCCAGTTCATGGTTTTCCTTAAAAAGCTGTTTCATCCGCCCTCCTGAAAGGGTAATCACTTCGCAGGGTTCCTGGCAGACGGCCGTGTAGTTTGCAATGGATCCTTTAATAAGTGCAGAAGTGCCAAAAGAAGATCCAGATTGAATATTATCCAGAATAATATCAATCTCAGGCGTTAATTCCCTTTTAATGGCTACCTGACCCATTATTAACATAAAAAATGTATCACCCTGCTCTTTAGCTGTAATTAATTTTGTATCTGCTCCAAAAATACTTAAATTTGCTTCATTGGCAATTTTTTCAAATAAATGATCTGGAAAATTTCTTAACAGGTTAATGCGTTTTAAATCTTCTATTTTTACCATATTCAAGCCTCTTTAAGCTAAATTAATACATATATCAAAAAAACAAATATAATGGAGACTGCCACACCGATTCCCGCAGGCATTGTCCCCTGAAGGATATCATCATAAAGCCTGCGTTTTTTTATCTCCAGTCTTTTATCCCGGTAGCCCAGGGCAAGCCAGATATTAACGGATATAAATAAGACAATCCTAGCTACAGCACTCTTAAAAAAGGTCGAAAGGCTTCCGACAATTCCTATTAAAATATTTTCAGACACCTGGTTTATCGCATTTAATCCCTTATCCAAAACCATATAGGCTCCGCGTCCGGCTTTCCGATAGAACCAGTCAACATCAAGGTTAATAGATTTTATTTCCGGCGGGTAGTATCCGGAAAGAATCAAAAGGGCAAATGCCAGGGCACCAAACATTAAAAGCTGAAGCTGGCCCACAACATGTGCACCCGTATAAGGCACATAATTAACGGTGAAGGGCAGAAGATTATATAATGGCTGAGGGAAAACCCCGATAAAAACACAGGCAAATGCTGCGATACCCATTGCCAATGTCATATTCCATGAAGGATCTTTGGCTCTGATGCCTGAATCATGTCCAAAAAAAGTGAAAAATGGAACTTTAATACCTGCATGATGAAACACACCTGCGGAGGCGAATTGCAATATCAGGTAGACCAGGACCATTTTTTCATTGACCGTTGCCGTAACGATCATGGATTTGGAAACAAACCCTGAAAATAAGGGAAACGCAGATATGGACGCTGCACCGACAATGCAGAAAAGACAGGTCAATGGCATTGTTTTATAAAGTCCTCCGATTTCAGTACACTTGATCTTACCCGTCATCTGGAGAACCGATCCTGCAGCCATAAAGAGCAGTCCTTTATAAAGAATATGGCAGAAAGCATGGGCAACAGCGCCATTTAAGGCAAGTTGGGTCCCAATGCCGATACCCACGAGCATAAATCCAACCTGATTCATCAAGCTATAGGAAAGAACCCTTCTGATATCATTTTCAAGCACTGCAAAGAATATGGGCACAAATACCATGAATGCCCCGATCCATATAAGCAGTTCTGCTCCGGGAAAGGTTCTTATTAAAAGATAGACGGCGGATTTTGTGGTAAAAGCACTTAAAAAAACAGTGCTTGTCGGGGTTCCGTTTGGGTAAGCATCCGGCAACCATGCATGAAGCGGAATAGCAGCAGCGTTCAGGGCAATACCAATAAAAATCAGATAGGATTCAATCCCACTAAGGCCGATATAATCAAAAGCAATCGTTCCTGTTTTTTGAATATAGAGAACAATGCCGGCCAAAAGAAAAAGACCGCCGATCAAATGAACCAGGATATACCGAAAGCCTGCTTCACGTGAAGCTTTGGTTCTGGAAGCAATGATCAGAAACGTGGAGCTGACCGCCATGACTTCCCAAAAAATATACAGAGAGACAAAATCTCCTGCTAATACAACACCTAATGTTGAACCCGCATAAATAATAGCCGAAACATGCTGAAGGTCATCTTTTACTTTCAGAGCAAACAAAATACCAAGAAACGCCATGATGATAAAAATATAGCCAAAAACCATGGAAAGCTTGTCAATTCTTCCCAAAACCAAATTGTAACCCCAAAATTCATAAATCCATATATTCCCATAAGGAATATGTACCAGGACATAAAAGGCTGCCACAGGAATTAACAGCATATAAATAGACTTGGTCTTTCCTTTTAAAAAAGGAATCAGAATTGCAGCTAAAATAAATATTATTGCAGGAGGAATCATGTTACTTGTCATAGTAATTCTCTTTTTTCATAACAATTAATCTTAGAATTTTGGCCAGGAAAATAAGAAGAACACATGAAAAGAAACCGTAAACAGCAGAAAACCCCTTAATATGTTCAAAAAAAAATGCAGGGTGTGGATGAATAAAAAATTCTGCTATTAATAAAATGACCAGAGAACAATAAAAAATGATCAATAGTCTTTTAATATTTTTTGGATTATCAAAAATTGAAAATTCTTTTTTCATTATTGCATCCTTGCGTAAAATTAATCTTTTCCCAAAAGACAGACCAGCCAGAGCAAAATCATTTAGTGACCTGCACCACCGCCAGATGAAAAGGCAACTATCAAATAAATCACAGCGACCAGGACAGCAAAATAAAAAGCGGTTCTATATCCTGGTACAGGTTCATGGCCAAGCATTTCCCAATCTTCTTTTTTATTTTCATCTTTGCTATTCATATTTCTAACCTTTAATATTTTTTGAATCAAATACCCAAACCTACTTTTACCAGGTTGACAAAAACCGTTGGGTAAAAAAACAAAACAATTGAAATACCTGCTGTAATCATAAGGGGGATAACCAGGCAAAGATTTGCCTCCTGGATTTTCACCGGAATGTTGTCATCTTCTTCTTCACTTTTCCCAAAAAAACCTTTATAGACAATGGGCAAAAAATAGAATGCATTAAGAAATGATGATACCAGCAGAACAATCATGAAAATAGTCTGCTGGGCCTCAAGGGTGCCTAAAATCAAATTCCATTTGCTGTAGAATCCACCCGTTGGCGGCAAGCCGATCACACCAAGGGCACCA
>Ga0164315_10001628_pt1 | contig 16941 bp, 35 predicted proteins | sample GuaBasSedimGuay6_FD_113737 | JGI IMG/M metagenome (GOLD analysis project Ga0164315, IMG submission 113737) | Subseafloor sediment microbial communities from Guaymas Basin, Gulf of California, Mexico - Guay6, Core 4569-2, 0-3 cm | ecosystem: Environmental > Aquatic > Marine > Hydrothermal vents...
ACTTGTAGGAGGTGATAAAGATGGCTATATTTACCGTCCCCGGAAAGGACATAATCAAAGTAACTGATACAGATTTTATTAACGATACACCGGATATTTCAAACAAAGTACATATCATTAGGTTAAGTTTTGACACACCGAATGATGATAAAATGGAATGGGTGATTAATAAATTCTATCAAACAAATAGGTTCATAGTTGATAATTCTGATATTAAATATTATAATTATTACCTAAAGAGAACAAATCTCAAATATTATGTGATAAATACTGTTAACATTGAGAGTAAACTTATTTCTTTTTATAAGAGAAATAACAAAGTACTACTGGATATTACTGTACTATCTCAATCAGAAAGACTTTTTGTTTTGCATTCTGCATTAGTGGATGTTTTACAAAATACTGAGGTTATAATAATCAGTGAATCTGATTACTTAACTGTTAAAAATGTCATAGATAAATGGAGAGGAAATTTTTTTATTTACGATCCTTAATATCTTATTTAAAATAAAATGTAACCAATATGTCAAATAAAGTGTTAATAGGCCCATATATAGGAAGTTTCAAGTATGAAATACTCACTTTCATACCCTTCACTAATTATCTAATCTCTGTATTGGAATGTGACGACTACATTATTGCGTCACATTCCAACAGAGAATTTCTATACAATCATATACCTAATAAAGAGTTCAAGTGTATTTCCAATCACATAACAAGGGATGAACTCAACCAAATAGGATATATGTATTCTGATGTAACAAAACCCCAATATAATCAAATATCAAAGATGATAAAATCAGATATTGATATTAAAGAACAACACAACCTTCCATACATAAAGTCAACCAATACAATTTCTTATTATCAAAAGATATATATTCCCTTTAATTTCCAACCTTTAGGGTTAAAATCACAGAAGATTGTGTTTATTCCTGATGACTCTGAGGAAATGGTTGATTTGTATCATAGTATCAAAGATTTATATGATGTTGTTGTTATGGGTGATATGAGTAATGGTATGCAAATAGAAAATATTCTGTTGCAACGCTTAGATTACTTTGATATTGTGTATAAATATATGTTTGAAAGTATACATACTTCTTTGTTTGTGGTTACATCATGCCCTGAATGGGCATTAATTTGTAATTTACAAAATATTCCATTGGTTTATTGGGGTGAAGATTCAAGTATGTATAAGAGTAATGGCATCTATGGGTTTGATAATGATTTAATAATATCGTTGAAACACATAGATAAGGATATGGTTGAACATATGTATGAAAAGGTGACAAGAAATGCCAGTGTATGAGTACCAATGCAGCAAGTGCAAAAAGATTCTTGAAGAGTTCCAAAGTATCAAGAATATTAAAGAAACTATAAATTGTGAATGTGGATATACCGCAAAACGAATAATATCTAATACCTCATTTATCCTGGCCGGTAAAGGTTGGGCGAGGGATGGATATTCAAAGGAGAAAAGATAATGCAAGAACAAAAACAAGCGTTCAATATTAAACCAGAAGATACTGTTGCAATCAAATGTGAGTGCGGTGGGTTAGTATTCCAAGAGTGTTTCATGATGCGTAGAATAAGTGCAATCATGTCACCTACAGGTAAAGAAGAACAGTTTCAAATACCTGTTCCAGTATGTATTGCATGTGGAAGGCCACAATCTGACAGTGTAGGGTATGACGAACCAAAAGAGGATGAATAATGGTTTTAGTTGATTTGTTCTGTGATAATAAGGAGTGCAATCATATTGAAGAAGATGTTATGGTTGACACCAAACTTGACGATCATGGTTTATGTGCTTGTTGTAAAAAAGGTATATTAAAACGTATGGTTCCAGGCCAAATGTCATTTGAACTAAAATATAACAATAAAACGGATATGTGCGATTGGGCCGGAAATACATCAAGATTCTGGGATGGTGTGAAAGAATCAGGTGGTGATGTACCAGAAAAGCATAGGGATAAATGGTATTAATATGAAAAAACAAAGAATTTTAGTAATTGGATGTGATGGGTATATTGGATTTCCATTGACCATGAGACTTTTAATGAAGGATCATGTAGTAGTTGGTGTTGATAATTATTCAAGAAGAAGATCTGTACAAGAAATGAACTCCTGTTCTGCCTCAGATATCCATTCACCTAATAGACGAAGAGAAACATTATACTTATTAGGTAATTACACTCATAAGGATTTTGATTGTATTCATAATGCAGATTTATTGGAAAAACTGATAAAACATCATAAGTTCGACACCATTATTAATCTTGCACATAATCCAAGTGCCCCTTATTCTCAGATAGATAGGATGCACGCTAATTATGTGTTAAATAACAATATTATTGGAACAAATAATTTATTGTGGAGTATTCACCAACACTGCCCTGAATGTCACTATATTACCATAGGTAGTACAGGAGAATACAACCATACTCTTAATGTTGATATTGAAGAAGGGTACTTTGAGTTTCAACATAAGGGTAGAACCTCAAAACGGTGTCTGTTTCCACGGGAAAGTAATTCTATATATCATACGTCAAAAGTTGCCAGCACCTATCTGATAGACTATTTGACACGTCTATGGGGGTTGAAATGTACTGATGTCATGCAATCCATTGTATTTGGTATGTACACCCAAGAATGTGATTTTAATAAAGAATATACACGGGTGGATTCTGACGATTGTTTTGGTACGGTTATCAATAGATTTGTCGTGCAGGCATTATTGGGTGAACCTATGACAATATATGGTCACGGGAAACACAGTAGAGCATTTCTATCCTTGAATGACAGTATTCAGGCATTGGAATTAGCCGTAAATAATCCTGCAGAATCTGGTATAGTACAAACATGGAACCAATTGAGTGAATGGCACACTATGTTAGATATTGCTGAAATGGTAAAGAATGTTATTCAGGGTTCTAAAACAACACATATTGATTCACCCAGAAAGGAATTCACGGGTGGTCACTATTATAACTACATAACGGATAATCTTAAATCTATGGGGTATGAACCAACAAGAACCATAGAACAAGAGATACAATACATGGTAGATACACTAAATTTTAATGGAAAATCAGATATTTTGAAATCTGTTATCAAACCCAAGGTACAATTTTAATGTTCAATATAATACTCATTGTCGAACAACCGAATAAACTTTTAGATTCAAATATCAAAACTTTACAGGATGGTGAAATAGACTGTAATATCTTAGTGTTGAATATTTTGAAAGATCCAATACAAGATATTAAGGGTGCTCATGTTTTCAATATTTGTACAGAGAAATATAATGCAATCAATAAAGTGGTGTCAGGTCTGGATGGTGATGTTGTTATATTGGATACAGGTATAGGTATCAACAAACATTTTTTAACCACCCTGTCATCCAATTACGACCCTTCTGTGTTGAATTTATTCAGAACAGATACCATCCGTGATGTCGTTGTGGTTGATAACCGTCTAGGTAGAATAAACGGGTATGAAATAACTCTGTGTATGGCATTTAACACCGATTTGATACAGGAAATATACCCTTCTGAAAAGTTCAATAAAATCCTTTCTTTTCAGTATATTAAAGTTGTTCTTAAACAGAATATTAGGGTATTTAGGCATAAAGTTAAAGTGAAACCCAATAAATCACTGAGGCAGGTTTCTATCAGTAGAACCTCGAAAAGAATCACTGAGTTAAAGAAGGCTAGTATAAGACAAAATGAGGATAAAATACTTAAAAAACAGTTAAAAAAGATTAACTCTATTGATACTGAGTTAACATTTAGTATTATTATCCCGTTTATGTATAATGGTGATAGATTTCCTCTGTTTGAGGCCAGTATAAAATGTTTACATGAATATTTCAAAGATAATAATAATGTTGAGATAATCGTTCATGAAACTGCACCAGAACGATACTTATCTGATGATTTTATCAAAAAATATAATATTGTATATATGTATTCAGAATGGAATGAAGTATTTCATAGAGCATGGGCTTTAAATATTCCAGCAAAACATATTGCAACAGGTGATATTTTTGTATTCTTTGATGCAGATTTAATTATCACTGATGAGTGGGTTAATGAGTTGTTCTGTTGTGATATATCAAATGTATATATTGGTTGGGGGAAAATGGTAAACCTCACTGATAGGTCAACATCCACATTTCTTAAAACTGGTAATATTATCAACGAGTATGAGAGGATAAGATACCCAAACCCAAATGCTGCCGCTGGGGGAATAAATATTATACCGAAAAGTATATTTTTTAGTGTTTGTGGATGGGATGAATCTTTTGAGGGTACATATGGTGGTGAAGATAATGTAATGTTTTGTAAATTACAAAAATTGGGTTACAAACCAAACAATTATTTTAAATCACAGGTGTATCATTTATTTCATGGGCATAGGACATATAAAAATCCTAAAAGGTTTATGATTTTTCGTAAACTATCACAATGGGATAGATCACAATGGAATAATCATATTAAGTCCGTGAAATGGGGTGATCTATCTAGGTTAACACTATTAAAATCCAATGTATCAAAAATGGTACATAAACAGGAAATAAAAATGACTGACCTTACAAAAAAGTTAAATATATTGTGGTGTAGGGTTAATACAGATGATAGAGTTGCGGGTCATTTACACTATATTGTAGATGAGGTAAAAACACAAAGTAATCTTACAGTATTTGAAAGGGATGTTAAAAAACATCCAGCAAAATACCAACAAGAGATGTTGTCTATATCAGGTGATAATGTTAACATTGACCGTATAATAGACAACCAGTGTGATTATGATTGTATTATTATTCAACATTCCTTTGCGTTCAGTACAACTAAATGGGATAAAATAAATATTCCGGTGTTTATGTTGTATGAGGATCAACACGATGACAATAACAGATACCAATTAGAACTCGCTATAAAATATGGATGGGTTGTTTTAAGTAGGTACAAATTAAAAGATTTTAATGATGATATTAATAAAAAGGTTAAAAAATGTTTATGGTTACCACATAACATAAACACAGATGTTTTTAAGGATTATAACCTTGAAAAAGAACGTATGGTATTACAGACAGGTGCAATATATAGTGTTTATGAAACAAGGGTATTCATCAATAATTTTTTTAAGAATGAAAAACTTTCTGATAATTGGTATAGATATATCAAAAGACCTAAAGAGGATGATAAAAATAAATGGCCTGTGGGTGTTGATTACGCCAAAGAGATAAATAAATCATGGTTGACTGTTTGTTGTGGATCTAAATATGAGTACCCTGTGATGAAATATTTTGAGATACCAGCATGCAACAGTATCATATATGGTGATTATTTTGACGAACTTGGTGATTTGGGTTTTATCCCCGACGAAAATATGATTGTTGTTGATAAAACTGACATAATGGGACAATTGCACTCATTACGAGCGAACAAAAATTTTCTATATGATATAATGCATAATGGTAAAAATCTTATAAAAGAACACTACACTATTAAAAATGGTGTATTAAAATTAATACAACACCTAAGAGATAATATATGAGTTTTATCTATAATAATCAAGAGGTTTTAATAATTGATAGTCTAGGGGAGGAAAGAAATGGTTTTGTTGAATTAGAATTTCTTAAAATTATTGACGGGTTAGTTAACCACAATTCCACTATCGTTGATGTTGGTTGTAATATTGGAAACCACACCATATTTTTCAGTAAAGTAATGAAATGTAAGAAGGTATTTTCTTTTGAACCAATACCGGATTTATATCAAAGAATGTTATCAAATTTTAAAATGAATGATATATCTAATGTTGTTCATTTTAACATGGCATTATCATCAAAAACATCCATGTTAAGATGTATAAGTAAATTACCCAATAATTATGGGTCTTATTGGTTATGGTATGATGGGGAGGAATTTAAACACCCTTATGATCAAGGGTATAGTGTACATAAAGGTTGTGATGGGTCATCATATGTTGATTTGATCAAATCAACAACATTGGACTCTATTATAGATGATGTTCTAGTTGATTTGATCAAAATTGATGTTGAGGGTATGGAAATGGAAGTGTTGTTGGGTGGTATTAACACAATAACAATTAATAAACCTATGATGCATATTGAGGTAAGTGTTGATAATATTCAAAAAATCATTAATTTTATGAAACCTTTGGGATATAGAAGAATTAAAAAAGAAACTTTTGATAATAGTAATCAACTATGGTGTTACGGTGAAAATTAATTTTTTCTGGTCAGGGGATACATTTGATTATTTAAATTATCTAACTATTAAATCCCATGTTAATGTTGGTCATGATGTTGTGATACATCTACATGGAAATAAACCTAAATCTATATATTGGGATAGAATGTTGATGTTGGGGGTTACCATCAAGAACGCTGATGATATTATTAACATCAGTTCGTTTATGGATAAGGGTGGTAATTTCAGAACATCAAGTTCATTATGGAGATTTACTTTTCTATATCAGAATGGTGGATGGTATTCTGATTGTGATGCAGTGGCAATAAAACCATGGCCAGATAACACAGAATGGGTTCTATGTTCCGCAGAACCAGATAACACAATTTTATCAATAGGGGTTTTAAAAGTTCCCAAACAGGAAAAGATGTTCCTTGGTATGATCAAAAACATAAAAACTAAATGGGGTAACGTAAAAGTATTTAATGATTTTATAAACAATCAAAAACGTATTCATAAAATATATAATCCCGAACAGTTCTACCCATTTACATGGAAACAGTGGGGGGTTTTATTGCAGGATAAACCCATACCTGAATGTGTTTACAGTGTCCATTTATATAACACCATGTTTTATAGAAATAACAAAATGGATCGTTTAGAACGATGGGTAAATGAAAACCCCAATACCATGTTGGGTAGGTTAGATAAAACGATCAACCACACCCTTCATAATTGATGCAGTCAAACATATACGGGTTATACAGTTTGGCCTTACTGATGTCAGCAAACGTCCATAAATCATACTCACAATAAGCCTTGGCCTTGTCCTCTACATAATATACACAATTGTAACATATAACTCTCATATAATAATCTCCTTAATACAGTTACTTATATGAGAGTTGTTTTTTATTTGTATGACGATCCATTTTTCTTTTGTTTCTTAGGTATCATAAGTTCCATTACAATACTACTCCCACATACCGGACAATTTAACCAACCTGAAAATGTCATACCACACGATACACATTCTTTTATTGTATTTTTCCATTTTTCTTTAATATTTGTCCCCGTAGATCGACACTGCATCGTTTTCAATCTCCTTTCGTATGTCTTTATCAAATAATCCTATAAAACCCTTCACGTCATCGGTATCACCATCATTGATACCAAGAATCGACATAAGGGCCAGCACCGCATCAAACGGTGTTTCTGCAATTCTCTGTTCCAACACATATTTATACATCTTTTTCATTGATTTACGAATACTGTAAGAAACGGCCTGACGACTGACACCAAGTTTCTTACCTATTTGTGATCCGTTTAGTGGTATTTCTCTCATTTATTATTTAATCCCCGACAATATATTTGTCTTTTTTATCATTTGAAACAATTTCCACAGACCGTAATGTCTCGAAATACCCTATCCAAAAAGTAGATATTTTTTGTTTTGATCCGTTATCAACTTTCAGTAATAAACCATATTCAGGATATTCCTTGTTGTACCATTTATATTTTCTGGCCTTTTTATTTGAATCTATATCTTTATATTGATATATTTCATGGTGTTCCTTAATGGCTTGGAGCCCTTTTCTGGCCAGTTCTATATCATCCCAACAACAACCAAGTAAATCCTCTGTTTCCTCAGTATGGAACGAATCACCTGTCTGATATTTTACTTTTATTGTATACATTATTCAACCCTTTTTAATTTTGTTCGTGTGATAATTACACTTTTACCATAATTATCATCCTTTAATTCCTTGACACCTGCGTTCAAGGTAAAGAAGTCACCAATTTCTACGGTGTCAAACTTATGACACAGGTTAACCCCAGTGAACCACTGTAACCGGACATTTTCCTCAGTCACAAAGGTGTAAATATTGGTTACTCCATAATAACCCTCAAAGGTGTGAGTTTTGGTCAGTTTAACACTAACATTCTGTAACTTGTGACCCTTTTCCCATTCAGGGAGTACATAATCTGTTTTCTTTTCGGGCTCTTGGTAGAAAAAAGTCTTGAATACCAGATAACAAATCATTCCAATATCTGATTTGGTGCATACGTTGTGTTTGATTTTCTCCTGAATGGTCATGATGTTATGCTCGAAGTCAGTAAGATTCTCTTTATGCCCAACGAACTCTTTGGTTCCAAGGATACTGAAATCGGTACTCATATCCTCAACTGTCTCTCTGTCCTCTGTATTAAGGTTGGTGTAGTGTGAATCAATACTTTCTTTCACATCGTCTGCCGTTGCAACTGCACCCTCTTCATTACACGCCTTGGATACTGATTTGTATCCGTATTTGTTACAGAAAAAGTAACCAAGTTTGGCAACTGCCTCAAAGTCACGGAAATTAGACCGAAAAACCTTGACTGAATCTTCATCCCACTCATTCAGTCTGGTTTCGATTCTCTCAAAGAAGTTGAGTAATCGAGTGAAATTGATTCCGAAATAATTCTTTGCACATGCAGAACCAAAAACAATCACTTCACCAGTTTCTTGAACTTGGAAAAGATGCCCAATTTTACGGGAATGTTTCCGGTTACAGTTATGACAAGGGATACTATCAAAGGAATTAACGAACTCTGACAGGTTCATGTCTTTGGTCAGGTCGTTACCGTGGATGGTCACAAAACCCATCATGTTTTCATCTCTAATACACCCAAGGTAGGTATAACCATCAACCTTGAACTCATCAAAAGAGAATTCAACATCAACATGATACCGTGTTACGGGAAACTGGTCATGTCCAAGAGTAAAAATTTCATCTTGAGTATTACCCCATTTCACGGAAAACTCAACTTTGTATCGTTTTGTGAGTTTTTCCATACAGTTTTGGAAACCCTCTTTATTGAATACTAAAAAATGTCGTGAAATTGAACTCATTCGATGACCTCTTGTTTAGTGTTTGTCTCAAGTATGGTTACACTATATCATATCCTGAGATTAAGTCAAGAGTTTTATGCATTCTTTATACGATGCAACACAACCAAGGTAATAAGATTGCATTAATCGTCTATATATCAGGTACTCACTGACATCATTACCGTACCGTAAAAGATAGTCAGAAACCTGATCATCAAAATTTTTGAGTTCTTTTTCGGCATTTTCCAGTAATGATTCTACCTCAAGTATCATTTATGTCACCCGTCATAACGATTTTTAGGCCATCAAACACTTCATTGTACTCACAGTTGTCGTAAGTATGACCCATATAGATTTCTTCTCGTACAAATTTAGGTTCTATCACGATATTCTTGTATTGGGTGGAAACATTACGAGATTCAAAGTAATTCATTACTGCATCTTTCAAATCACCTTTAGTGAGTTCGTATGTGACTGTACTCTTTACCTTTTCCATGTTAATCCTTGTTAATTTTGTCAATTATCTCTGTGTAGATTTCCTTCACCTGTTCACAAATACCCTCATTCCTATCACCATTCGTTAATTTAAGGGCAGGGTACTGGCTTGATGGTGTCCTCAGTATAAAACTATGTTCTACGGTTTCTATATTGATTGCGTAATATTTGTCAGAGAATGAACCCCCTAACTCTACTAGTGACGCTTTCATTTTTGATTTCATTATTACCTCAAATATGCAGGGCCAAATTCACCCATAGAACCAAGACCATGATCAATATTGAAAATATTTCCTCTTGCATGTTTTGCAGGAGCTTTCCATGATGCCGCTTTCAGGACATCTCCGTTAGTCATATCAACAAAACAATGAACACTTCCACCACGGATAACCCTGATGTATTTACGACCCTTTGTATATGAAAAATCATCCTTTTGACCACCATCAAGCCACTCATCACAGTATTTGTGATTGATTTTGATACAACCATCAAGAAATATCTTGAACTCATTGGTGTCGGGGGTGGTTTTCATAGTATCCTCAAAGTTTAGTGTTTGTCTCAAGTATGGTTATACTATATCATACCCTGAGATTAAATCAAGAGTTATTTGTAAATAATCTCACATTTCATATCATTTTCTTTACACCACCCTTTAATAACCACCGGAATGGCATTGTCAAAGAAACAATCCCTAAACATATCAATAGTCCCCTGAAATGTATCACCTGCATCAATGATTATTTCCTTGACATCATCTGGATCGTTTGACTCTTTCATTTTATCCCCTTAATAACCTACTTCTATCAACAGTTTACCCTCTGTCATAGGTAAAATACCTTTTCTTGACAGTTCGTTCAGGATATTGGTGGTCTGAAACATAAAGTTCCCTTCTTTGATCGTTGCCCGGTCATAATCATCCATTTCATCGTCAATGTCAATGAAAATCTCTTTTGTGCTGTCGTTACCAAGTTCTTCATAGGCTAGCACCTCAAAACCATTATTGACAGGTTCGTAATTATCGTTGATAAATTTATCTAATTCATGATATTGAACTTTCCAGACTAATTCCTGTTTGAATATACTCATTTTGTTACCTCCATTGTTTTGATTATGACTAATTATACACTATCCCCTGAAATAGTCAAGAAAAAAGAATATTAAATTAAACCACACTATTGATTGTGGATAGGTCAAAATTACTACATGTTTGTATCAAGAAAATTGATTATAATCATAAGTGTGGTTTATATGTGTCGTAAAAGTGTTTTCTACTTATATGGATAAGTTCCATAACACCCTGATATTACGAGATAAAAATAAATATCAAACTGGTATAGATCTTGAAGTATATAAAGTAGAAACGAACACAAAAGAAGTTCTAATAAAAACAGAAGGAGAACAAAATGAAAACAACAACAATGACAAACAATAACAGTGTAGATGTAGCAACTGAAGCAACTCAATTTGGTATGAAAGTAGGTTTTGTAATGGCAGCACTTATCGGTGTATGGGGATTGTCCTGTTTAATCGGTGGTTTGGTAGTGGCTGGGCCTGCAGGTTTGGTAGCAGGTTTCTTCACAGCAATAGGTATATAAGGGGATTATTATGAAAAAAGAAAATAAAAGAAGTATGGCATTTTATGTAATGATGGGTTCAGGTTGTTTAATTGGACTATGGGCGGTAGCGGCACTAATTGGTGGTGTGATGGCCGCGGGGGGTGTGACTGCATTGGCTGGTTCATACATGACTGCGATAGGTATGACGACTACATTCGCGACTTTAGTAGAATACTATACCTACATCAAGGGTATTGAATATCTGATCTGTGTAGCGTTCTTTGTGGCATTTGCATTATTTCACAGTTACTTGAATAATGAGAAAGAAGAAAAAATTAAAGTAACAATATAAAAAGAAAAACCCTGTATCAGAATTAACTGATACAGGGTTTAATTTTTGGTCGGATGCAGAGGAATCGAACCTCTACCACGGATTTATGATATCGAAGTAACTCTATTCTACGGCACTATAAAGGCATTAATCGAAAAGAGTAATTTTTTCGTGTGCTACCATTACACCAACATCCTATTTTACTGAATTCTATATAAAACATCAAATGATAAAACAACAGGTACAACACCATATTTCAAAAGAACTTTTTGTTTATCATAATCAACCGACTGTACAACACAATCTAGTGGTTTATTCTTACCACCATCCACTGCAACAGAAATATGTGACCCTATCTTGATTGATCCTTCATTGAAGGTTTCTTTTATCTGATATTCTACTGCTATATCAGATATCATAAGTATTCCACCTTTTGTTCCATTCTCTGCATTGCATGAAAATAGACTTTACTGTTTTCCTGTTTGAACTTTTTCAGGTGTTCAATGAACTTTTTCAAATCAAGAAATGTCATTTTTGCTATCTTTTTCCATTTACGTTGTGTTTTCAGTTTTGCACCATAATTTCTTGCCATTTTACAGTTTCCTCTTTTAAGGTTGGTGGATCTGGCCGGAGTTGAACCGGCGTGTTAAGTATAGTCCCTCATACACATTCATTACATACTTTATCATAATCAAATTTTATATCGGTGTCAAAAAGAATATGAAACTTTTTGGCGGATAGATAAATCATTCAAATTTCGATCAACACCAAATTTATCAAAGATAATGATCAATCCTGATTAAGTCGATACTTATTAACACTATCAGAAATCACGTTAACAAGCAGGTAGCTTACGCTGCCATTGCGTATGAATAATCGTCAGCAATTGTATTTATTTTGATACTGTTTTACTTCTTTTCATCAAAGAAGGTATGTAGCATATAACTTTCTACCCTAATCGAAACCATTTCAGACCCTTAATATTGGCGGAGAGTACAGGACTCGAACCTGCACAAGTGTTACCTTGACTTCAACTTTCCAAGCTGATACATTCCCATTCTGTCAACTCTCCATATTTGGCGATAAGTGTGGGACTCGAACCCACAAAGCCAGCTATTAACCAGCTATAATAGTTTTCAAGACTATCTCCTCATCCAGCCGGATACTTATCGTTCATTTTAACTTATATTCCCACCCTAAAGTGGCTCCATCAATCTTTGAACCTGGATAAAACCAAGCCCGTTGACGTTGTATAGTTTGTAACCATATAATTCTACCATCTATATTGACAGGATACCATGCAAACCAATCATCCCATATAAATATGTTTTTTTGTTTTTTCATAATTTAAAATTGGTCAGGGTGGAAGGTACTGCCCCTTCTCCTTAGCTGTCCAAGAGCCATATGCGACTTCTACACCACACCCAGATTTAAAATTGTATGTTTGGTAATATTTCATAAACACTATCAGGAACCACACCCTTTGGGGTATCAACACAATCCCTAATGACATCCATGACATCATCTTCTCTGATCATCTTAACCTTTTTGAATGTCTTTGTCAAGAAGAATTCGTCAATTATGTGTTCTATTTCAGTATCAACATCAAAATATAACATAATATCACCAAGTTCGTGGGGCCATTCATTAACAACCCTCAATAGCTTTTTTCTTAGGTAATTTTACCTTAACTTTTTGACCAAGAATAAAACTATCAACATCTTTACATTCTAATGTTACTGTTTTATTCTGACCTTCCGGTAAGATTGAATCATTAACCTCAATAACAGTACATTTAACTGATCCGGCAAACGCTGACCCTGCCATCATACTAAAAATTATACACATAATAAGAATTTTTTTCATTTTGCACCTATCCTCTCTAAGTATTTTTCCTGCTCTGATTGTTCTGTTATTATTTCATCGTAACAACAGACGGCCTCATCCAAAAGATTTATTACATCATCAATAACAAAATGACTTCGTCCGAGTTCCTCGACATGATTAAGAAATCTGATGTTAATTTCGTTGATTGATCTTGAACTCAACAGATTTGAGTTTTGTGGTGCCCACATTTCATAATCTATTTTTCATCTTATCCTTAAACAGTCTACTGAAAAACCATTTGATTTTTAGTAATATCTTCACAACAGATTCTATCACATTCATAAACATCCATAGCCATATTATAATACTTTTCACCAAGAATGTCATCAATCATTTTGTTAAAATTAGTTCTAAGACTTTCGTATTGTAATAGTTTTACTCTGTTCTCATCGTAAAAATCTTTATAGAATTCAAATGTTTTATCGTCTGGTTCCATGATTTCCTTATAATGTTGGCAGGAGTGACAGGAATCGAACCTGCTCCTACAGTTTTGGAGGCTGTTTGACTACCTTAGCCACCACTCCTATACCCTTACACTGTACCTAGTGAACATCCACAAACAGCACAATATCTTAAATCATATATACACCCTAGATCGTCATAAACAAGTTGTTTATCTTGATTTTTATGGTCACAAGGGGTTTTCTTAAATAATTTAATATCTTTCTCTGTTGCTTCTGATACCTCAGAACACATAACAACATCTCTACATCGTTCCGTTACCGTTTCAATAAAACAATCAACCTCTTTACCATCTTTCATAATATATTTCATATATTCCCACCAATAGTACAGTCCATCGTTTTGATCACAGTAAACCCCTGTTTCTTCAAGAATTTGATTGCTTCTGTGGGATTATTGGTATCTTTGAATTCCTCTTCAACCATCTTAACGAACTTTTTAATATCAGATTTAGTGTAACTGTCTGATAACAGGACACATTGACTGACCGGAATATCAAAATCACCATAACTCTGTAAATTAATTACCTTCATCCTTATAACCTCTGAATATGTAATAATCTTCAAAACTGTATAACATATACGGTATAATTACATTATTGTCAAGGTATTCTTTCAGTTCATTGAACTTATTGAATTTAATGGATTTCCCAATTATTGTTTTATGATCAAACATACAGACGGGTGAACCCATAAATATTTTGCATTCCCTGAATACAGGATGAAATATCGGAATAATAGGGGTTTTGAACCCATATTGTTCATAATTGACATCCAGTGTTTTCGTGAGATCGGATATAACAAATTTCCAATCATCAAAAGAATAAAGTATGCCATGGTTGTTGTTTTTATTCACTTTTCACCTTGTATAAAATCTAAAATCGTGATCTTCTGCCCATTTATAAGGGAGAAAAACCCAACCACCATTAATCTCAACGTATGCCATTCTGGAGCACTCAGGGTATTTTCTTTTGAACATAACCTGATTATGTTTTATTATCTTTTGTTCTAACCGTTCAAGACGTTTTTTGTACTTGGTATTGAACATAGCTTTCCAAGTGTGCTGTCTTAATATGACCCGTTTCAGTAAATTAAGACGTTCAACGACTCTACCGCTTGAGGCTATCATTGAATTCAGTGGAAACTCACTCATTATTTCACCCTGTATTGATGTTTTCTATAGTTTTTCCAGTTTCTATAGTCTCTGTGGTTATGGTAGTAACCATTTTCACCACCGTGATAGGGGCATAATGAACAATCTATGACACTGATTTTTGCCCTGTATAACTTGAGACACCTTTTATATACCATGGAACTAGATGTGCTGTCAAGAATATCTTTCGTTTTCATAACTTTCTCCTTTAAGTAGTTAAATTACCTAAAGAAAATGGTTAGTATACATAAAATCACCTGTTAATATGAATCCATCAAAATCTGTGCAAGTACATCAAAACCATACAATAGAAATACTATAATCAATATTACCTTTGTTGTCAATATCATTTTATTCAAATTTCTCTCACCTCTAATAAATCATTTGAAAATCCGAACTTATTCATATACTTATTCTTGTAATATAAAGCATCCTTTTCGGTTTCAAATGCCTTATTTTGAATTCTTTCTTTATCTTTGATGTGTGCCAGGGTGTATCCATAGTGTTTTTTAGGTAACAGAACCCATACATCAACAACTATTATGAATCTACTCATATTTGCACCTTAAAGAAGGTCTGAGTGTAACATAACTGTCATAGGTATAACCATAATCCATTATGTCAGGGACTCAAACACGGTTGTTGGTAGGATAGGTAGGACTCGAACCTACGATATATCGGTTATGAGCCGATGGCCTTGACCAGCTAGACGACTATCCCTTAAAACTTGGCGGTATGGACGGTATTTGAAACCGCTATCATCACCTTGACAGGATGACTGCTCGCCATTTGCATCCCATACCATAAAACAGATAAACAGATAATAATGGTTTAAGGTTTAATTATCTATCCGGTTCATCACCGCCATTTCCTTGTTTATCTCACTTTGGAGCCCATATTCAGAATCGAACTGAAATCAACGGATTACAAAACCGTTATGCTAGCCTTTACACCATACGGGCAACTAAATTGGAAGCGGGGGGTGGACTCGAACCACCGTAAACTAGCTTATGAGACTAGTCAGTAACCACTACTGTACCCCGCAATCTGTAAAATCAGTAAGTATTAATCGAAAAGAGAGATTTTAGTGCTCTTCCAACTGAGCTACCTTGCCCATACGGACAAGAGTGGGACTCGAACCCACGACCACTCATTTCCAAGATGAAGTAACTCTATTCTACGACATTACTGATTTTTCTATCTGGAGCAGAAGATTGGATTTGATACCAATATCACCATTTGGAAATAGCATTTTACTTAAACTACTCCTGCACATTTATTTCTTTGATACTTTTATAATCTTTTTACACGCTTCAACCAATAACTCCTGTTCACTTGGAAATAATTTATCCCAAGAACATTTTAACGTCTTGTCATCGTCATACAAAACCGTTAACAAAATATTTGTTATTGAACTCTGTTGTACATCTTTTATAATATCCACTATACATCCTTTTAAAAATTAATCAAGGTATTAGTCAAATAAAGTATGTCAGTGATGTTTTTATACCAGAGATTTATGGATCATTAGCCCCCCAAATCTCACATCACCGTTATTGGTTTAAGTTTGATGTAACTCTATTCTACGACACTCGATTATAAATTATAAAATACCAAGTAACAATCAACAAGGGTGTAAACATTTCAAGTGAAGTAACCCTTATCCACGACATCCACGACATCAGTATTTTTTAAAGACAAGTGTTGGTGGGTTTTTGAAAAACCACTTTATCCTGACTGACTACAGGCTTACACTTTAAATTATGGCTCCGCAGGATGGGATCGAACCACCGCTGAAATTACTTTCAGGCTTCTGGTTAACAGCCAGACACATTACCACTCTGTCACTGCGGATTACGTTTTCTCATTTATTGAATACATTATAACTTGTATTGTATTCAATGTCAACTTTTTTATTCTGTTTTAATTCTAATACTGCGACCACTGCGACCCTTTTTCTTG
>Ga0164315_10001629_pt1 | contig 16938 bp, 11 predicted proteins | sample GuaBasSedimGuay6_FD_113737 | JGI IMG/M metagenome (GOLD analysis project Ga0164315, IMG submission 113737) | Subseafloor sediment microbial communities from Guaymas Basin, Gulf of California, Mexico - Guay6, Core 4569-2, 0-3 cm | ecosystem: Environmental > Aquatic > Marine > Hydrothermal vents...
CCAGAATATGCATCAAGTGGTATAATAAAGAGAATCAGTGCTGTATTCAATGAATGTGTTGGAATCAATAGTATAAAAGATCCAGAATTAGATGTCGAAATATTTAAGGCTAAGCAAAACATATATGCAGGTATGACTTATATGTTGAACAATGGAATAGAGATAACTTATAATAATTGTAAAGATATGTTACAACGAGATAAGAGTTTGACTAAGTTAGCAAATGCTAGCAGAAATGGAGGTGTGTGATTGCCCTGCAACCAGAATTTATCTCAACACTAAGAGTGATTAGAGATGTATATTATCCAGAAATAACTACAATGAGTGCACAAGTTACGGCAGACGTAGCAATAGTGTCAAACACAAAAGATCAAATGGAAGTAATGTATGATGATGCAGTAATAAGAAGTGACGAATGGAGAACAATATCTGTAACGGATACAGCTACATTAGCAGTAAATCCAGATGGAACTTCAGTAGATGCAACTGCAACATTTAATAATAATACAGGTGGTTTCGATTTTGGAATACCAGTAGGAGCTAACGGAATAGTTGGACCTCAAGGTTCTACAGGAACAATGGGATCAACTGGACCAACTGGTGCAACGGGTGCACAGGGAGCTCAAGGAGTTGCAGGTATAGGTATGACTATTTTAGGTAGTGATAGTATAGAAAATATTCTAATTAAATCACCTAGTGTAGCAGGAGATTCTTGGCTATCCTTAAATAGTGGTTTCGATGATGATGGAATACCAGTATCAGCTGATGACGTAATCAATGCAACTGGTTCAAAATGGATTAATGTTGGTAAGATTAAAGGTATAGATGGTGAACAAGGACCAGAAGGACCAACTGGACAAATGGGTGTTCAAGGTATAGACGGTGCTCAAGGAGGTTCAGGACCTGCAGGACCAGCTGGTGCTAAGGGTGATACTGGATCAAAAGGTGATAAAGGTGACAAAGGTGATACAGGTGACGATGCCGTACTTCCTAGTAATTTAGCATATACAGATATACACAATACATTTAATGTAGAACAAACATTTAGAGGAACTGTAGATGCTACTGGATATAGTGTATTAGCTAAGAATATAGATTTAAATGGATTACCATTAAGTGGTGTATCTGAATTTAAGAATATTATTATGAATCCTAGATTCGCAATAAATCAAAGAGGAGTATCAAATGCAAGTGCCTCAGTAGGTTCATATGGAGCTGATAGATGGATTAAAGGTTCTGCATCTGTAATACATCAAAGAATCGAAGACGGTATGTACACTCCAAATGCAACTTATACATATTCTGAAAATGATCTATATGTATCAACATTGGTTGCACCAGCTAGTGGAACTTGGCAAATAAATACATCTATAGGGTGTGCATATTGTCAATTAGAGCTAGGTGAAACTACTACTAGAACATATTTTAGACCAGTACAACTAGAATTATTATTGTGTCAAAGGTATTTTTGGAAGTATTTACCTGCAAACATAGGATTTGGTGCACACGCAGGAAGTGTTAAATGGAAGAGAGAAATTCAATTCCCAACAAATATGTATAGAACACCTACTATATCAAAAAGTTTAGGAGGAGCATCATTATATGGTGTATATGAACCAGTAATAGATGAACCAAATACACAAAGAGCAACTATGTGGACGGTTTCAACCTCATCAACCGTTGATGCATATTGTAATTTTACAGGTTCGAACTTTGTAGATTTTGATGCAGAAGTAACATAAGGAGCAAAGATGCCACAGACTATACCAGTATTTATACCATCTGGTCAAGGTCTGGCAGAGGACTATAAGTCAGTATACAAGTCTAGAATGATAGCTTGGGCTTCGTTCTCTAATACATTTGTACAAGACTATATAGATGTAGCTGGAACTGAGGTAATGGATGGTAGAACACTAATTAAACCAATGCAAATACATAATGATATAGGAAATCCTGAATCAGCAAAGTATAAGTTTATGACTAAGTATTTTTTTTCAATTGAAGATATGACTAATATGAATCAACAATATCAAGATAATAAAGGTGATATAGCTGAATTATGGTTAGAATGGGATAACGAATTAAATATGAATGTAGCAGATATGACATTCTGGATAGACTATTGTATTGCAAATCAATTTCAAGAGATAGACCAAATAGTAATAGATTACGATGGTGTTCACTATAGATATGCTGAATATCCAACTGAGAATGATAGACCAGTAAAGTTATTTAGAGATGGTGGTTCAGGTACATTAATGCCTGATAATACATATTACAGAATAGATAGCGAGTATGCTGAAGAAGATTTCTTTATAACTAATAATACTACTGGTGAGTTAATTAGAATGGATGTGAATATAAATAGAAGATCAAATAATAATACGATATCATTCTATAAGGCAGGTAAAAACATAACACATATGTATAGCTATTCATTTATTCGTATGGTTGAAATGTTAATTCTTATATATCATGATTCATTCATCGCTGAGAGAAGAAGTGTTACTAGAACTGCTTGGTGGTATAATGACCCAATATCTGGATATAATGCATTTGAAATGGTAACATCAAGAGAAATTTATAACTTCAATGGAATAGATAGAAATGATATTATTAATGATTATGATGAATATGTATATGAAACGGGATATGAGAATGCTCCAATAGGTAAAACTACTGCGTATACTAGATGGTTTTGGAATTCATTATTAGGCGATGGTGAAACAACAATGGAAGAGATGACTAAAGGAATGTTTTATGTTCCAGTGTATAATATATACTATTATGATATTGTATCTGGAGGTCCGATGTCAGCTTCTTTGGCTGAGAATCCTGATTGGGGTTATCCTGCTAAGGAATTTGAAGGACAAGTAACAAGTTCTCAAGTAGGAGCTAAGGGTTACTTTGTAGCACTAGACAATCTGAATGGAATAGATGCAGGAACGTTTGGATATTTTACATCTAGATTATTAATGATATTTCCAGTTAGAGCAAGTCAAAACTATTTCCAGAAGTTCGTATATGGAATAATAGAAGCATTCACAACACTACTAGATGCTGCAGTAGGACTATTCTTTAAAATACCATTCTTGAAACAATTTTCAGAATTAATGGTTAATTGGATGATTAGTCAATTTGATATGACATACGAAGAAGCTACATCAGCATATAAGGGTGTATTGAAAGCAGTAATGTTAACGGTAATATCGTTTGTTGTACCACCATTAATGGGTATGGAAGCAAGTGGAGTACTATCGCATATGGCTGGAGGTACATTGTCAAGTATGAATGGTATAGCTTCGATGGCATTAGAGGTATCAAACTATGCTATGGCTATACAAACTGCATCTATGGAAGCAGATATAGAAGAGTTAAAACAACAAGAAGATGCAATGAAAAGATTGAGAGACCCACTAGATAAGGTTCATGAAGCCGTGCAAGGTACTATGGGGTCAGTAGGAATGAAAGAGGATTTAGATGAATTACTATATAATGTAATGTTTAATCCGTTTGATAATTTCGAACAAGCAGTATCCCCTGAAACAATGGGACATGTCATATTGAGGAATTAATAATGAATGATATGGTAAAAATGGGAACAATAAAGGTTATAGAAAATCCTGGAATTGAAGAACCAAATTATGAAGAGGAGTGGGATAATACTGATGTATGGACACCACCTATACCACCAACTGACGGAGATGGTGAATGGATATTAGGTAAGTACTTAACTTATCCAATAGAAGATCTACAAGATAAATATCATCATTTAGTACAAGGTGATTTAACTGATGAAGTATCAATATATAGATATCAGCAAGACCATATAGAGAGAGCATTTGTACAGTTTGGCTTAACTAAACAAGAATATGCCAAAGCAGCAACTGAAATAGCAATTCAATCAACAATTGGATTAAATCAAATAGCTACAAGTACAGCTTTGGAAATGGTTAAAATGACGGATGAAAGACCTGTGCGTTGGAATAATATGTATATGCAACAACAAGATATAGTAATGAAACACTATCAAATTGCTGCAGACAAATATAAAGAAGCAACGGCTAGAGACGCTTGGTTTAAACTAAATCACGAAGCTAGACAAGCTGAAATTCAAACGCATAGAGAATACTTAGTAACAGAGAAGATGGAAGCAGATATTGCTTTAGTGTACTCACAAATTGCTAAGAATGCTAAAGATGCAGAACTGATAAATTCAAGAATTGCATTAACCGAACAACAAACTGAAGAATCTAAAGAGAATGTAAAAACAAATGCATCCAAGACTGAGTTAACGACTGCACAGAAACTCTTAGTAGATAGACAAACTACAGGTTATTCAGATAATCTATTAGTAAAGGCTGCAGAATTCCAATCCAACTTAGCATCATTTGCATCAAGTTCTGGTAGTTCATCTGCGCAAGGTGCTATTATTAACTTTAATCAAACTGTAAGTGAAATAAAAGGGAGAGTATAATGAACAAAGATAAGATTTTCGATGACTTAAGCTATGATGTAAAAATGGCTAAAGAAGCTAAGCATATTATTGACCAAAAGATAGTAGAGTGGAATGAAGCCTATTATGGTTCAAACAATGAATACAAAACAAATGTGATGGGTTATGAGAATGATATAGCAACTAATGAAGATTCAGATAATCGAAATAAGTCAAAAATGGTTACTAAGGAAATTGCTAAACAAATAGAATGGCAAAAACCTAATGTTACAGAACCATTCTTATCAAGTACATCACCTTTAAGAGTTCAGAATATGAAGAGTTCAAGTCAAGGCAAAGTAGTTGAAAAATGGTTAAACAATCAATTCACAGCTAACTTTGATAGATACGAATTCATAGAAGAGTTAGTAGATGTGATGCAACGAGAGGGTACAGTATGGATTCAATCATATTGGGAAAATAAAGTAGAAACACAAGTAACAACTCACAAAAATGTAACATATGAAGAATTGCTACAAATGGAACATGCAGATGCTGAGTTACAACAAGATGGAACATATACGATTAGTGTAGAACAAGAAATTACACAGTATAATAGACCAAGTGCTCAAGTAGTAAGAAATGAGCATATACTACCAGACCCAGCTGCAAGGTCAGTTAAAGAATTGAGATTCATGGCCGTGATTAAACATATGACTATAGCTGAGATATCAAAACTTGAAGGAGTAAAAAAAAAAGATATAAAAGATCTAGATGCAGCAACGCAATCATCTGAAACTACGATAGGTGGACAAAGTAGAAATGTTACTGGATTAGAATATGGACTAGACGATTCGTATCAACCACAAGATAGAGCAAGACAAAAGATTAGAATAATAGAATATTGGGGATATTATGATATAGATAATAATGGAACGGTAGAACCTATATTGGCATATTGGGAAGATGGTAGTGATAAAATACTATCAGTAGAAAAAAATCCTATGCCAAATAAAGAAATACCATTTGATAGATGTGTATATTCTAAAAGACCATTTAGTCTATGGGGTAATCCTTTAGCATTCTATATACTAGATAATCAAAAAGTAAAATCTGGAATAACTAGAGGAATACTAGATAATATGTCATTGTCAAACAATGGTCAGAAGTTTATACAGAATGGAACATTAGATTATGTTAACTGGAAGAGAATGCGTAACGGTAATAGAAATATTATGGTAAACAAACCTGATGGAATACAAGATGGTTCATATAACCAATTACCTAGTAGTATATTTGATTTATACAATGTAATGTCCAAAGAGTCTGAAGATTTAGCTGGTATCAAAGCAGGAAGTCCTGCAATAACTGGTAACAATATAAACAAGGATGAAGCACAGGGTCAATTAACTATGAGTCAACAAAGAATGGTTGCATTGGTTAGAAGTGTAAGTAGAGGACTAGAGGGGATGGCTCACAAGTGGGTAACTATGGCTGAGGTATTCTTGGAAGATAGACAAATTATGGCACTATTTTCAGAAACTGAGATGCAGGATATAAATCTATTTCACAAAGTAGGTGAGACTAAGATTACGATACAAGTAGGTACACAGGCTAATAATAACATAAAGATCAATCAATTAAATATGCTAATGCAACAAGCAAAAGCTTTGGGAGAATCTATGCCACCAAAAATAATTAATGGTATAGTAGCAGATATGTTAGAATTGTTTAATAAATATTCAGAATCAGTAGAGCTGAGAGAATATGAACCTAAACCAAGTCCAGAACAACAAAAAATGCAACAACTAGAAATGCAGAAGACTGAACTAGAGGTAGCTAAATTACAAGCTGAAATACAAGAGATTACAAGATCTGGACAAGCAGATTCTATGAAAACTCAAGCAGAAGCACAGTATAAAAGTAGTAAGTCTGAAGAGGCTAGAGCTAGTACACAGGGTAAACAAGTTGATACAGCACTAAAACCTGCACAAGTAGAGTCAGAATTAAAAGAACGAGAAACTAAAGCTAGTGAAAAACCAAAAAAGAAAGGATAATAAATGGAAGACGATGTACTAAATGAGTTAATTAGAGAGGCTGATAGCGAAAGAGAGGAGGTTAATAATGAACGAGAAGAAACTAATAACAATGAAACAAATGCAAATGACGGTGAACAAGAACAATCAACTGATAATCAACAAGATGTCATACCTGATGAAATTCTACCAGAAGATAATGCCACACAAGATAATGACAAAGAGGTAGAAAAAGAGATAGAAAAAGATACAGATAGTGTACCTGATGTAAAATTTGAATCTATAAAAGTTCAAATTGATGGTGGTGAAATATCACTGGATTCAGTAGATGATATGAGAAATTATATCAAGAACAACAAAGACGATAAGAATAATTCAGAATTGTTGTTAAAGCAATTTGATTTGACTGAAGATGATATTAATCTATTAGTAAATGCTAAGAAAGGTGATAAAAATGCACTAGCTAAACTTGCAGAATTGTCAGGAATCGATTTACTAGATGTGGACGAGGATATGGCAGGTGAATACAAAAATGAGAATGAAGTATACAAGCCAACTGAGGTGGATAGAGTTGCAGAACGAATATTAAAGAACGAAGATTTAGCAAGTAAATTCAAAGAGACTATAGCTTCAATACCTAGTAGACACGAAGATTTCGTAGCTGAGATTGGACAAGACCCTGCTAGATTAGAAGTTTTTGCAGCACATATTCAGAGTGGATTCGCAGACAAAGTACTACCTGAAGCTATCAAAAAAACTACATTAGAAGGTGGTTCATTGATGGAAAACTATACTAAGATAGGCGAGAGAATACTGACTGAACAAAATCGTAAAGTTGGAAAAACTCAACAAAACACAAGAACTAAAGCAAATAAAAAGAATGAAAACGGTGATTACGATACTAGTAAAGGTAAAGTAACTGGTAATGATATTTTTTCTATGAGTGATGAAGAGTTTGCTAGAGGAGATTGGAAGAATGGATGAATCATTTGATGAAGATTTCTTTTTATTTACTGCGTCAGCTGTGACGATATTTCTAACAACTATTATGATAGCCTTGCTTAATTAGTAGATAAAAACTTGGCATTGAAGTATATGTAAGTCCAGACGAAATACAATGAAAATAGATGTATAACCAATAGAGGAAAGAATAACCTCAAAGGAATATATTATGGCACAAAATTTATCAGGACCAGTAATGGCAACAGCAGGATTTTTATCGGACAAAGTACAAGCCGTTTATGATAGACTATTACTAAGCAGAGCAGTACAAAATGAATTGTTTGATATCGGGGCACAAACTAGAAGCATTAAACAAAAGAGTAATGCTAAAAAAGGTTTTGCTTACCGTTATAAGGGAATCCTTCCTGCAACTACGCCATTAGCTGAGTTCGATGGTAGTAATATTAAAGCTGCAAACAAAATAGTTCGTGAAGAAGTAGAATATGACATCAATCATTATGGTGATTATGTTACATTAGATAATAGTGTTGCTGCATAGAAATATGTGGTCAAGAGGCATTGAATTGCTGGGACACCCTTAAGCGTTATAAACTACAATAGTGGAGAAATCACACTATGAATGTTTAAAAATTATAACGATTGGGCAATCAGCATCTAAGCACCGTACAGGTGAAAGTTCAACGACTATCCGTGACAACGGAGTACATACAAGTGTATGGAAGTGGTGCCTACCTTAAATATAAAATACAAAGGAAACAAAGGAAAAATTATGGGAAAAAGAATAACAACAAAAGACTTTATACAGATGTCTAAAAATGTAAGTGATCAACAATATGATTACTCAAAAACAACTTATTTTGGTAAAAAATATGATGTAACCATTATATGTAATATACACGGATCATTTAGGGTTCTAGCAGATAATCATTTGCGAAGAGGAACTGGATGCTTATATTGTAAAGGAAATGTTCCATTAATTGGAGTGTTGACTCAAGAGTATTTAAAAAAGTGGTTTATATATGACCCCGAAACTGGAATAATAACAAATAAAGCAACGGGAGACACAAAGGGAACACATATAAGATATACTATTATAAGTTGTGGAGGAAATCAAATTGGAGCTCATAGATTTGCATTTTTATATATGGTTGGAAGAATACCTGAAGAGGTTGACCATATAGATAGAGATACTAGTAATAACGCTTGGTATAATCTTCGTGCAACAACGGCTGATTTGAATAAAACGAATAGAGCAGTGGCTGGTGCAGAAAGACAACCTAATGGTAAATATCGTGCAAGAATGAACTTCAAAGGTAAAGCAATACATCTAGGAATGTTCGACACTAGACAAGAGGCGTTAGATAAAGTACAAAAGAAGAAAAAGAAATCTTTGAAAGTTATGAATAAGTACCATAATGATTTTATAAAAGGTAAAGATATAGTCTAGCCTTATAGGAAACTATAAGAAGTTCACAAGAGAACTGGTCAGTATTAACGACACTGATTGAATATAAGCGTTACAGATGAATTGGATCTTTATGATTATGATAATATTGAAAGTTCATTCACAGACTTACTAGGTGACCAAGCTGGTTTAACTGTAGATACAATTCGTAGAGACACATTAAGAGGTTCTACAAATAGAATCTTTACAGATGGTGCAACGGATAGAGCAACTGTAGCTTCGGGTTCAAGTAAACATACATCTGGTGACTTTAAACTTATGTCTGTAAAACTTAAGAATCAAGGTGCTAAGAAGTTCAAAAAAGTAATTACAGCATCTGCTAAAATTGCAACAACTTCTATAAGAAGTGCATATATAGGTATTATCTCACCAGAGGTAACTGAAGACCTTAGAGATTTAGCAGGTTGGAAAAACGTAGAGGATTATGCTGATTATAGTAAGCGTATTAATGAATATGAAGTAGGTAGTTGGGGTGACTTCAGAATGATTGAATCAACCAACAATGAACCTACAGACGAAGGTGGAGTTAATGTATATGAATCTTACTTCTTTGGAGAAGATGCTTATGCAACTGTATCACTTAGAGGCAAAGGTGGAATTCAGACAATTGTTAAACCATTAGGTAAAGCAGGAACTGATCCTTTGAATACCTACGGAACTTTAGGGTGGAAAGCAATCACAGGATGTGCAATTCTTAACCAAGCTTGGTTGATTGTAACGGAATGTACTGCGTCAATTGAAGATAGTGCAGATAAGCATTACCTAGACTATACATAGACATCATAGGGGGGTTCGCCTCTCTATACAATATAATATAAATAAAATTAAGGAAGTAAATAATGAGTATATCATCGGATAATGAACACAATAGTAAAAATAGTAATAGTAATAGACCAGTAAAAAAACGGAGAAGACCACATAAGGTTTTTGGAGAATATGTCAAAATTAAAGTAAATCATAAGATACCTTTAAATAGAGATACATCTATTTTTATTGGTATAAACGATTATAATATTGAATTTAAACCAGATACTGAAGTTAGTGTTCCTATTAAAATTGTTGAATTCATAGAGAAAACTGGACATCCTGTATATAGTTATGATCCAAACAAAGTTAGCGACAACGGTAATGTAGGTGCACACGTAAGTATTATTGTGCCATCATATATCGTTCAAAGATTATAAAGGATAGATAATGGGTGATTTTATGAGTAAACTATTTGGAGGCGATAGCTTCCTAGGTAGTGATGCATTTAAGAATATGGCAGGATTGGGGACAAATGTTTGGCAAGGTATGCAAATGGGAGATATGATGAACTTCCAAAAGGATATGGCAAACCAAAGTATGGGTATGCAACAACAAGCATTTGACGCAAATATGGAAGATAGAGATAAGGCTGCAAACTTAGATTGGACGGCAGGTTATGTTGACCCAAATAAGAGTGATCAGGTCTGGTCGTAAATATGTATCAGATGGGAAATATGAAAGCAGCAGTTAATCCTGCTAGCTTTATGAGTGGTATAAATAGGCTTATGGATATGAGATCTAAACAAGTAGATAGAGGTTTAGAACATTTTAGTGGAGTAGGTCAAGGAGTAAGAGCTAACGATGTAGCTAAAGCACAAGCAGGTGGGCGATTCGAAGGTCTATCACCAGAAAAATATCAAAATGCATATGCAGAATTAACAAATGGTCAATCTATGAATAAGGGTGCCACAATAAACAATCAAAACATATTGGAAGGCAAAGAGAATATTCAGAAAAATGATTGGAGGGAACAATCAGCAACAACATTATTTGATAGGCAAATGGCGAAACAAGCAAATAGTCAAGGATTTCAAAGAGCTCAACAAGGTCGTAGTCAAGCGTTTAGCAGGTCTCAAGCAGAGGCTAGAAATGCTATGATACAAGGAACTCCTCAAGAACAAAATCAGCGTTCACAAACAATGGATGCATATTACAATGAACAAGATCCTGAGAAGAAAAAAGAGATACTTGGAAAGGCCGTAGCTACTGGTGTAATCGATAGAAGATTCGTACAGAACTTATCAGATTTAGGTATTGTGAGTAAACAATATAGAAAAAACTCTAGTGGTGGTTCGGGTGGTTCAAGTGGGGGAAATCGTTCAGGTAAATTACATCCAAGTATACCTAAGGAAGTATATGGAAATGCAACTGGTTCAGAACAAGAATGGATGTCTGAGATGGCTGAAGGTGGAAATTATAATCCAGTAGTAATAACTGACCCAAGAACTAAAAAGAAATCTACAATACATAATGTAAGAATTAATGGTCAAAATAAAGTATATACAGATCAAGAGTTTAAAGCATTAGGGCGTAAAGTAAAGGATAAGCAAAAAAAGAGTAAAAATACAGTAACTAAAAGAGCAAAACAACCAATGGTTAGTAATAATCAAGGAAACTTTGAACCAAAAACTAATGTTAAAAATATTAATAATGGTATAAAAAGTAGAACTAATGCAATAATGAAACTGAATAAAGATAGACAAAATGGAAAAATTACTATGAAAGAGTTTAGTAATAAGTATAGAGAATTAATAGGAAAATAGGAGGAAATATGACTACGCTAGAAGCATTGATGGAAATTGATCAAGAGAATATGCAAGAAGCACAAACTAAGCAAACACCTAAGCAACAAGGCTTGTGGGATAGTGTTAAATATGAATATAATAAAAATGTAGCACAACCTGTAGCAAACGCTATGGGTAGAAAAACAACTGATAGTTCAATGTGGTTTCAACCTGACGAAGTAGTGAAGGATGGAGTAACATATGGAACAAAAGGTAAAAATTTCAACGATGTACCACTGAACAAATTAGAATCAGCTAGAGATAAATTGCTCAGAGCAAAAGGTGATGATACATACTATGAAAGAACCCAAGATGGAAGACTGAAGATTGGATTCACAGGAGCTAAAGGTGGAGCAAAAGAACGTTGGAAAGATGATCCGAACAATTCTATGTGGGAAACAACAAAAGAAATAAAATCATCAAATGCAGGTGATGCAGAGATGCTGATGCACGGTAATGAGTTTATGTTGAAACAAAGAGCATATGATAGAGGAATGTCAAAAGAGGGTTCTGATGTACAGTATGGAGCTACAGAAATATATAAAACGGATAAGAATGGTGCTATAAATGGAAGTGAAAAACCAGTTAAAAGAAGTGAAATAGCTGAAGAATCATTCAATATGGCAAACTTTGCTTTAACAAATGAACAAATAGAATTACAAAATTCAGTAGTTAAACAAGAATCGATAGTAACTAGAGATAATTTTAAGACCAAATCACAGGATATGAACGCTGAAGAACTAATAGATTATGCTAAGAAAAATAATACTATGGGTTCAAAGGGTGCGTATTCTCAGAATGATTTGGAATTTAGTAAGCCATATAGAGATTTGGCGAATGATAAAGAATTGCAAGACTTCCTAGGTATGGATAAGAAAAAAGGGTCTAAGAACAACTCTAAAAATTTATCCAAAGCATTAGGCGAATATAATGTTGATATAACTACATTAACAAATAAGGCTACACAGCTAGGAATGATGGGTAGAAGAGGTAAAGTCATAGCAAAGAAGCTGTATGATGCCTTAGAAATGTATGATGCAACTGATTTGAGTAGTAAGCAATTCGGAGAAGGATTAATTAATGCTGCACAAGACCCAACAAACTTATTGGGACTAGGTGTAGTAGCTAAGCAAGCTGGTAAACAATCACTTAAAATGAGTTTAAAGAATATATTCTCAGGTACAGGTGCAAGAGTTGGTGCTACAGAAGGTGCTGCTTATGGTGCTGCAGATAGTACATTAAAGCAATCAGTAGGAGTAATGGGAGGTCAAAAAGAATTCTCAGGTTCTGAAGTTGCATTAGGAGCTGGAGCAGGTGCTGTGCTTGGAGGTTCTATTGGTAAAATTATGGATATGGCTTTATCATCTAAGACACCTGAGCAACAAGTTGAAATACAAGCTAATGCAGAAGCAAGAGTTGAAGAAGTAACTAAAGGAATGGATGATGTAACTCCAGAGAAAATGAATGAACTCTTTAATGAAGCATTAGAGGAAGGATTGTCTGAAGAAGTAAATCAAATCAGAAACAAAGTAGAAGAACAATGGCAAGAAGATAATCCAAATGAAACTATGAATGATGAATATTTCGACTCAAAAATTGCAGAAATGGAAGAGTCTGGAGAAGTTCAAGATTTCTTTGATATACCAAAAGAGATGCAACCAAATCAAAAGAATACTGAAAAACCAATAGTAAAAGAAGAAGCAAAAAAAGAACAACCAAAGCAAGAAGCTCAAGAGTCAATAGTAAAAGAACAACCAAAGCAAGAAGCTCAAGAGCCTGAAGTTGATAATGGCTATAGAGACAATATTGATGATTCGTATGCTGATGATATGGTAAATATGGATGAAATGTATGATGATTCTGATATGTTCAATGATATGTTGGACGATTTTAATTCAGAGAGTAAAAAAACTGAGGAGACTCCAAAAGAGGAATTACCTAAAGATAGAGAATATAGTCAAAAGGAACGAGAGTCAATAAGTAATAGAATTACTAACGATTTCAATAAAAAACAATCAGTAGAGATATGGAAGGCAATAGATCAAACAATAGATAAGTTTGGTAATGAACCTAGATTGGAGAGATTGAAAAAGTTCAAGAGTAAAGAGTTTAGAAAAGATTTCAAAGCAAGTTCAGAGAAAAAAAAAACAACTCAATTTAAAGAGTTTGCAGACTTGTATATGGATAATCCAGACATTCGAAAAGCATTGAAAAATGATTCTAGTATACAACGAATTCTCGATAAAGCAATAGCAGAAAATGTAGCACCGAGTAAGCAAAATAAACAAAGTGCATCAGAAAAGACTATGACGCAAAATAGACAAAACATTTTTAGAGACATAAACAATAAATATTATGGAACTAAAATTAGTAAAGGAAAGGGGACTGACGGACATTATAATCCAGATAATAACTCAATCCTATTAGGTGAAGATGGAGCAAAAAGTGTTGAAGTACACGAATTAACTCATGCATTTACTATAAAGAAGATAAGAAAAGGTTTAAGTAAAGAATCGCTAGACACTATGAGTAGAGCTAAGAAGTTTTTAAATGAAGAGAAAATGAAGGGGTATGACGCAGAAGCATATTCAGACTTTGAATATTTGAATAGAATATCTAATGGTGATTATGCAGGTAGAGAAATCAAAGGTGATGAGATAGACTCAGCATTTAACGATGAATTCCTAGCAATATTCACATCGAATCCAAGTTTTAGAAGAGATATGTACAACAAATTCGGTAAAGAAAATCCTGAAATGTGGACAAGATTTAAAAATGAGATACTAAAAGCATTCAAAAGAAGTAAGCAAATCATAGAGGAGATGGTTGGTTACGATAATTTAAAGAGTAAAATAAGTTCTAATGACGAGTATCAAGCTATGTTAAAAGTACTTGATGAAGCGATGGGTGGAGATGAACCAAAAACTAAAACAACTCCTAAAAAGGTTGTAAAGGAAACCCCTGAAGCTAGTGTAACTCCAGAAAAAGTAGAGAAAGTAGAGAAAGTAAAAAAAGAATATACTACAAATAGAATTAATCCAAGAGAGTTAAAGGATAGTATTAGATTAAAAAGGATAGAACAAGATATAAAGGATATCGAGAATAATATCAGAATAAAAGAAGAAATGATAGAAAGCATATCAAAATCACCAAAAACAAAAGATATTAAAAAGGATACAAGAAATATAGAAGAACAGATAAAAAAGGATAGAAATAGAATAGATACTTTAAATAATAAGAAAGAAAGAATAAACGAGTTAAATAAAGAAACTAGCAATATCCAGAAAATATCAGAACTACAGAAGCAACTTGAGCCTAAACCAATAAAACCAAGTAGTAATAAAAGAATAAAAAAAGATGGTAATGTATTGGAATCAGAAGAGATAAAAAACTCAAGTGATATAATAGAACGAACAACATTCCAATTATCTAATCCAAAGATAAGAAGAGTAGGCGATAGTCCAATTGGTGACCAAATCCTAGTTCCTATGAAGAGCAGAGAAAAAGGTGTTGAATATCAACTGGGTCACAATACTAGAGCATATATAAAAGATGGTGATAAATTATCTATACAAGGTGGAGACTCTCAGAAAGCAATACATAAAGCAGTACCTCATAAATTGAACTTAAAGGATAGTAAAGATGTAGCAGATGAGTTAAAGAGAATGTTGGAGATATATGATACGAATAAGCAATTAAGTGATAGTTTTGGACAAATGCAACCAGCATATAAAAATAATGATGGTAAGACCTTTGGTTCAAAGAAACAAAATATAGTGAATCGTAATCAGTTTATATTAAATCAACTATATTATATGGCAAAATTAAAGAATACTCCAAAAAATATAAAGAGAGGAATCTATGAATACATAAAAACTATGAAAAAAGAACCAGAATTAGAGTATTCACCTAACAAAACTGAATACAAAAAGGCTGAAGAAAGTGCTTATAAAAAAATAGATATGCCAGAAGCAACAATGAAAAGTATGAAAAACTATATAAAAGAACAAGATAGTCGTTTTAATGTAAAGGGGGCAAACAAAAAGACATCAGAACTAGACGATAGAATAGTTTCAACAATAGAAGATAAAATGGTTAAACTTCGAACTAAAGCAATTAAAGCATTTAAAGAAATAGAACAAAAACTAATGCTCAAAGGGGAAAAATGGAATGGTGATATTACAGATAAAATCAAAGCTAAATTCCCAGAGGAGAGTGCGATAATAGATGGATATAGACATAGAGACATAGATTTGCAACAAAGAAGAGATGGGCAAATAAATGATGATATGCTAAAGTTTAGAGAAGCTGGTAGAATAGATGATGAAACTATGAATAATGTTAATTTAAGTTTTGAAGATTTTAAATCTCTGGATACAAAAATGGATAATATAGAAGAAAGCTATCGTGATATAGGAATGAAAAACGTAGACATAGATAGAAAGAAAAGTGTAAAAGATAAAGATGCGTTGACTCCAGATGATGAAACTGTAGCTAAAATGGAACAAAAAGAGAGAGAAGACTCTACAAGTAGGTTCAATCAAACGTTAAAGAATATTAATGAATACAAAAGAACTGGTAAGGTTCCTAGACATATAAAAAAAGGAACTGTAAGTACTGGTAGGAATAAAATATCAAAGAGTCAACAAGAATTAATTGACCAAAATATTTTAACTGTAGAAGAAATAGCAAGTTTATCCTCACCAGCTAACACAACAAAGTATGAGATGCCAGAAGTGAAGAAGCATAATAAGGAAAAAGCAATCCTTAAGGTATACGAACATAATGCCAGATCAATGGGTATCGATATTGATAAGAAAGCATTCGGAGATCAGCACGACATTATATTCAAAGATGAAATAGTTGATGCAAGCAATTCAGCATTTCAACATATGACTGCGTTATTAGGCTCGAAACATATGGCAGATTATTCTAAGATGTCTGGTGGAAATGTTGATGTAAGAACTGTAATTGGTGAAGGTGGAGAAGGTTTTAGTACAAGTATGAGTGAAATACTTAGTAATAATAGCAAATTCGAAGCAGATGGAACACCTCCTGATAGTATAGATAAGCAAATGAAAACTTGGAAAGATTTCGTTAAACCTATATTTATGACTGAACAATATGGTCAAGGTAAAGATGGTTCTATTTCTGACATAATGAATACGCACGGATGGAGTAAAGAAAAAGCTACAATATTCTACAATGCATATGATGAAGTTATAGGTGAAATGTTCCCAGAAATGAAGGAACTCAGAGATAAAGTATATTCAGCTATGGATAATGGAGGATCAGGTAAATTCGAATTCAAAGTAGGTGATGAAACAATACATATCAACTTAGAAGGTTCCAATAATAATACTGTGACAATCAGAGGAAAAGATTATAAAGCAAAAACAAAGACTGGGAGAATAGAGGAAAAATCCAGAGCGTTAATGCCAACTATAA
>Ga0164315_10001631_pt1 | contig 16935 bp, 12 predicted proteins | sample GuaBasSedimGuay6_FD_113737 | JGI IMG/M metagenome (GOLD analysis project Ga0164315, IMG submission 113737) | Subseafloor sediment microbial communities from Guaymas Basin, Gulf of California, Mexico - Guay6, Core 4569-2, 0-3 cm | ecosystem: Environmental > Aquatic > Marine > Hydrothermal vents...
CAGAAAACAAGATTAAGTATTCATTCATGTTACTCAGTTTAGTTTTGCTTATTTGGTTACAATTTGTTGCAATCCCCCTTATTATTGCCCTTTACCTTCTTCTTTCATTAGTGTTTTATTTAACTGATATTCAGTAATAAACTAATATGAGTATTGCGGAGTTGGGAAGGACAATTATTAGAAACAATGCAAATATGCTTTGGAAGAAGCCTTTTTTGCAAAGGTTTAAAGGTATCCCTGATGAAGATGAAAAACACAAAACGAAACTACATCACAAAAAGGCGAAGCCCGAACAAATACAATTGCAGAAAGAATTAAATTATAAAAATAACCGAGTACTTTGGTTTAAAAGGTTTGCTGCAATCTTGATTTCGATGGTAATTATTGTTAGTCTGTATTTGTTTTTGGCTCAGTATTTTTAAGGGTTCTTCGTATTTCGATCTCAACAATATTCACTTATTCAGAAAAATCTTTTTTTCTAAGTTCAAAATTCTTCCCTAGATAAACTTTCCTTACATGCTTGTCGTTGGCTAGATCTTCTGCTGTTCCCTGCTTCAAGATTGAACCTTCGAAAAGAAGATATGCACGGTCTACAATTGTAAGGGTTTCATGAACATTATGATCGGTAATAAGTATGCCAATATTCTTTCTCTTGAGTTTAGAAACAATCATCTGAATATCTTCAACAGCAATTGGATCGACACCGGCAAATGGCTCATCAAGTAGAATAAAGTTTGGGCTAACGGCCAGAGCACGAGCAATTTCTGTTCGTCTCCTTTCTCCTCCCGACAACTGTATTCCTTTACTTTTACGGATGTGTTCAAGTCCAAATTCATCCAAAAGTGACTCGAGTTTATCACTTTGCTCAGCCTTGGTCATTTTTGTAAACTGCATTACGGCTTTCAGATTATCTTCAATACTAAGTTGTCTGAAAACCGAAGCCTCCTGTGCCAGGTAACCAACACCTAGTTGCGCCCTCTTGTACATTGGCATTTGAGTGATTTCCATGTCATCCAGAAAAACTTTTCCTTGATTTGGTTTTATCAAGCCAACAATCATGTAAAAGGAAGTAGTTTTCCCTGCACCATTAGGCCCCAGCAAACCAATTATTTCTCCCTGATTTACTTCAACCGATACTTCTTTAACAACGGTGCGTTGTCGGTATTTTTTTACAAGGTCCTGTGTCCAGAGTTTCATATTTTATTTTTTTGCTGCTGTGATTTCTATTGCTACTATGGCTTCTATTGCTGCTGTGGCGCTTTTGTATCTATTGTGCCTATCTATCAAACAAACCACAGAAGCCACAGCGGCAATAGCAGCAATTTTTTTCTATTCCTTCTATTTACTATCTAACTTATCCCAATATTCCAATGCTCTTCTTGTATGAGGTATTACAATTGTTCCTCCCACAAGATTTGCTACTCCAAATATTTCCATTAATTCCTCGGTAGTAACACCTTGTTCATGACATTTTTCCAGATGATAATAAATGCAATCATCACATTTCAAAACCATTGATGAAACAAGTCCAAGCATTTCCTTGGTTTTAACATCAAGTGCACCTTCTATGTATGCGTTTGTATCAACATTAAAAATTCGTTTAATTACTTTATTATTCGGAGCCGACAAAATCCTGTCATTCATTTTAACTCTGTAATCATTAAATTCTTTTGGATCAACTGCTTTCATGTAATTCTATTTTTTACTTTGGAGATGCTAAAATTCAATTAAGTATTAAAATATTCCTTCATTCAAAATATCATGCAAATGAATTACACCAACATATTTAGTCCCATCAACAACAAGTAATTGTGTAATATTATTTTCTCTCATTATAGACAAAGCATTAACAACAAGTTCATCTTTACCAATAGTTCGAGGGTTGCCTGCAAATATATCCTTAGCAGACAATTTACTAAAATCGGGAGATTTTTCAAGCATTCTTCTTATGTCTCCATCAGTAATAATTCCTTTCAATTCTCCATTTTCCAAAACTGCAGTGGCACCAAGTCGCTTTGAAGATATTTCAATAATGACATTTGTAACCGATCCATTAATATCAACTTTTGGGATTTCATTTTTAATGGAGATGTCACCAACTCTAACAAACATACGTTTTCCCAGTGCTCCGCCAGGATGCATTTTTGCAAAATCGGCAGCAGTAAAACCACGTAATTCCAAAAGACTAATGGCAAATGCATCTCCAAGAACGAGTTGAGCAGTTGTGCTTGAGGTTGGGGCAAGATTGTTCGGGCAGGCTTCACGCTCAACAGTAGTATCCAAAATAAAGTTGGATTGTTTTGCCAAATATGAATCCAGGTTACCAACCATTCCAACAAGAATATTACCTCTTGCTTTAATAAGTGGAATCAAAACCTTTATTTCAGGAGTACCTCCACTTTTAGAAATAATAATTACAATATCATCTTTTTGAATAATTCCCAAGTCTCCATGGATAGCATCAGCAGCATGCATAAATATTGATGGGGTACCTGTTGAATTAAGCGTTGCAACAATTTTATTAGCAATTATTGCACTTTTCCCAATTCCTGTTAAAATTACTCTCCCCCCAGATGAAAAAACGGTTTTAACTACTCCTACAAAATCATCATTTACCGAATTTCTGATTCCCTCAATGGAAACAATTTCGTTTTCAATAGCCAACAAGGCTGATTCTTTAATTTTATCGTACACCTGATAAGTTTTTTAAATAAACTTGTGTTTCTCAGAATTATTATTATTATATTTGTATAATTCGAAAATAAAAAAGTACATCTTACATAATAATTTTACAATAATTCCATTTGTAAGACACAATAAAAAACACAAAGATAAATTTATCTGACTAATGCCTATCAATAAGAACGAAATTGGATTGAAAAAGGTTTTAAAATCTTTTTTTGGCTTTTCAAAGTTTAAAGGAGAACAAGAGATAATAATTGAAAGTCTTTTAGATGGAAAGAATACGTTTGTAGTAATGCCTACAGGTGGTGGGAAGTCACTCTGTTATCAACTTCCTGCAATTTCTATGGGAGGAACAGCAATTGTTGTATCACCATTAATTGCCCTGATGAAAAATCAGGTGGATATGATTAGGAATTTTGGTAGTGAGAAGAGCATAGCACATGTGATGAATTCTTCTTTGTCGAAAAGTGAAATGCTTGAAGTAAGGAGCGATTTAGTGGCAGGTAAGACCAAATTGCTTTACATGGCCCCCGAATCCATGACCAAGAAGGAAAATATAGAGTTTCTTCAAAAAATACAAATTTCCTTTTATGCTATTGATGAGGCACACTGTATTTCAGAATGGGGTCATGATTTCAGACCGGAATACAGAAAATTACGTCCAATCATTAATGCTATTGGTCACGAAGTTCCAATAATTGCTCTTACTGCTACGGCAACACTTAAAGTTCAAGAAGATATTCTTAAAAACTTGGAAATTTCTGAAGCTGAAGTTTTTAAATCTTCGTTCGACAGGACAAATCTTTATTATGAAGTAAGGCCAAAAACTAAAAATGTTGTTAAAGATATTATTAAATATATAAAATCTCAACCAAATAAATCTGGAATTATTTACTGCCTAAGTAGGAAAAAGGTAATGGAAATATCGGAATCTTTGGTTGTAAATGGCATTAGGGCTCTTCCATATCATGCCGGACTTGATGCTGCAACGAGGAGAAACAATCAGGATGGATTTTTGATGGAAGACGTTGAAGTTATTGTTGCAACCATTGCTTTTGGAATGGGAATCGACAAGCCTGATATTCGCTTTGTAATTCATCATGATATTCCAAAGAGCATTGAAGGATATTATCAGGAAACAGGACGTGGTGGTCGAGATGGTGGCGAAGGTAACTGTATTACTTTTTACAGTTATGATGATATTCAGAAGTTGGAGAAATTTATGAAAGACAAGCCTGTTGCGGAACAGGAAATTGCCAAAGAACTCTTGTTTGAGACTGTAACTTATGCTGAATCAGCGGTTTGTCGCCATAGATTATTGTTACATTATTTTGGTGAAGGATATAATAAAGATAATTGTGGCGCATGTGATAACTGCCTTAAACCTAAAGTAAAATTTGAAGGACAGGAAGATATCAAGTTGGTGGTTGAAGTAGTTAATGAACTTAAACAACAATTTAAAGCGAAACTGATTTCCGACTTTATTGCTGGAAATAAAAGTGGCGACGTAAAATCAATAAAACTGGACAAACATAAACTGTTTGCTTCAGGGGCTGAAAGAAATGATGATAACAAACATTGGATGACTATTATCAGGCAGGCACTGATAAATAAATTCATTGAAAAAGAAATAGAGAATTATGGTATTTTAAAAATGACTCAAAAAGGTACCGATTATACTAAAAATCCTTACAGTATTTTGCTTGCTAAGGATCATGATTATGATAGTACTGATGATGATACAATAGTTACACGCGGAGGTGGCCAGAAAACCAGTGGATCTGATAATTCACTATTCTTAATGCTAAAAGATCTAAGAAAAGACATCTCTAAAGAAGAGAAGCTTCCTCCATTTGTTATTTTTCAAGACCCATCTTTGGAGGATATGGCCATCCAATATCCAATAACCATGGAAGAACTCCAGCAAATTATTGGTGTTGGCGCTGGTAAAGCAAAAAAATATGGTGGGCCATTTCTTGATATTATTGAACAATATGTGGAAGAAAATGATATAACCCGTCCTAATGATATGGTTATTAAATCGGTGATCAATAAGTCGGGACTTAAAGTTTACATCATAAAAAGTATTGACCGGAAGTTACCATTGCCTGATATTGGACACGCAAAGAATTTAGACCTCAGCGAGTTACTTACAGAAATTGAACGAATAGTATCTTCCGGAACCAAAGTTGACATTGAATATTACATTAGTGAGCATGTTGACGAATACCATCAGGAGGAGATCTATGATTATTTTTCAGAAGCTGAAACAGACTCTGTCGAGGAGGCTCTTGAAGAATTAGGTGAAGCAGAGTTCACAGAAGATGAAGTAAGATTAATGCGAATTAAATTTATATCAGAAATTGGAAATTAGACATCTCATAAAATTTGCAGCCCCTTTAGTTTTACTATTTTTTTCATCATGTTATTTAGAAAATAAACCAGTCGATATTACTCCGGATAATCTGTTCTCGAAAGAGAAAATGATCCTAGTAATGACAGATATTCAACTTGTTGAGGGAGCACTAAATTACAATAGGATAACCAAAAGGGGAAGTAAGGAATTAAAGGAACCTTATTACAACCAAATTTTCCTTGAACACAATATTACTGCAAAAGATTTTAAGCAAAATCTGGCTTATTACAATATGAGACCTGAAGTGATGGAACAAATTCTTGATAAGGTTCTTGAAAACACTAATCAGAATTTGGGTCAATTAGAAAAAAGAATAACTGAGGAAAGGATTGCTGATTCCTTAAGAAAAATTAAGGAGATAAATGACAGCTTAAACCTATTACTTGACAGCCTACCTACCAACAAATAATTTTGTTGAATATCTAATTCCACTGTCAGTAACTATTCTTATAAAATAAATTCCCGAATTGTATTCTGAGACATTAAGTTCAATACTATTTGATCCTGCATTTAAGTGATTAACATTTTGATAGACAATTTGTCCACTTGAATTTAAAACATCTAAATATATTTCGTCAGGATTCTCCATAACTACTCTAATTGTTGTTTTACTAATAGCAGGATTTGGTGAAATAAGAAGAGCATTTTTATTTTCAGCAATTTCTGTTTTCCCAACTAAAAGACCACCAGCTGCTAATACAGCATCGTTAATATTTTCAGTAGTGGGTAACCAAACATGCTGATTGCTGATTTCATGATCTGGTTTTATTACGATAACAGTTGGATATGCCTGTATTTGGTAATCATTAAAAACAATATTTCCACCTCCTTGCGTTCCACTTGCTGTTGGAAAAGTAAGACCAAAAATGGAGTCAAATTCATGTACCCCTTGATTATTGTTTCCCCAATTTATGCCCATGAAATAAACATTGCCCATATTTGAGCCAAAATCCTCATAGCTTCTTTGAAAGTCATCAGCATAATCTTGACAAGGGCCACATGTTGTTGAGAAAAAATCTATCACAACAATCATATTATCAGTATCAAGAATTGGAAATAAAAATATTGGTTCTCCTTCAATTGTTTTAACATGAAAGTCATTTGCTTCTGTTAAAAGTGTTTGTGAACTTGCTGAAATTGTAGCAATTAGTAATGTGAAAAATAATAATTTCTTCATTTCTATTTATTTAATTTTTCTTCCAATCTTCCATTCTACTATCCAAACTCTCGGCATTCAGTCACGCCGTTTTCATTATCTCATCATAGATATTATCAGCAAGCCTACTGGCACCGATTCTAAAATAATCTTTAGTGAGCCACTCATCACCTAGAATATTTCTTACCAATAAATAATACCCAATTGCTTCATCAGGAGTTGAAATACCGCCAGCAGCTTTAATTCCTATCTTAATTCCTGTTTTATCATAATACTCTTTAATAGTGTCAAGCATAATTAAAAAAGCATCATGAGTAGCAGCCGGATTCATTTTACCTGTAGAAGTTTTCAAAAAATCTGCACCCGAATTAATAGATATTTCAGAAGCCTTTCTTATCAACTCAACACTATTTAATTCACCTGTTTCTAAAATAACCTTTAAGTGAGCATCTCCACAGGATAATTTTAGTTGTTTTACTTCTTGCTCAACAAAATTATCATCACCTTCAATCAGTTTTCCCCTACTAATAACCATATCAATCTCGTCAGCCCCTTTCTCTACAGCATAGGAGACTTCTTGCTCCCGCAGATAAAGTGGTGACAAGCCACTGGGAAAAGCTCCTGCAACACAAGCCGTTTTGAGTCCTGTATCATGCAGCATTTCTGACACTAAAGTTGAAAAAACCGGATAAACACAAATGGCAGCAACATTTGGAATTCCTTTTTCCACGTTTTTAAATGAAAGTGCTTTTAAGCATAAATCTGTAACTTTTTTATTGTTGTCATCACCACTTAAAGTCGTAAGATCGATTAATCCTAAAATATTTTTCATTGCTGCCAAACGATCAACAGTATTAAGCCTAACATCTAAAATAATAACAGACCTTTCATTAAGTTGCTGTTTATTGAATACGTATTTATCAAAAATGTACATAATTTAATTTTTTACGAATGCAAAAATAATGAAAATGAAAAACATATTCATTTATGGATAATAAGATGTATCCAAAATTGTAATAAAAGCAAATATTAACTATTAAAAGTGGATAAAATAAATGCTATCTCAAAAATATTTAATGCATATTTCACTGTAGTAGTGGCACTTATATTAACATTCAAAATTGTTCATTAACTTTGGCATAGCTGTTGATATTATACTATCCACTAGATAAATTACTGTAAGGATGAACTCGGGTTTGGAGCAAAAAAAAGCAAAGAAAGTTGTGCCACAAAAATATTACAGTTGTGAGCGCTGCGGTTATATAACAATTGTAAGCAACTCATACTGCCCAATTTGTGCAAAAGATGGGGAAAAAATGAAAATGAAATGATTGATTGTACTTTAGAAATAGATAAAACTTATTCAGAGAGCCAGGTTGAATCAACTGGTTTAGTACCAAGGAATGCTGAAAAAATAAGTTCAAGAGTTTTTACTAAGAATAATAAAGTTTACTTTTTTGAGGATCTCAAAAATAGCAAATTAAGACTGTTTTCAATTATTAACGAAAGATCCTTTTTCCTTTAATGAACGGAATTTTATCAGGCAATCTACCCTTAGTCTTAAAAGTTTTGTCAGATACAAATTCTAATAATGCCCGCCCTTAAACCTTGCAATACACACTATTGCAAGGTTTTTTTAATGAAGGAAAAAGGATAAATGAAATATTGGTTTATATTTGATAAAAATCTTTGTAGTTATAAAATAAACTGTCAATAAGAATGTGGAATAAAACTACACTTATCTTTTTTCTTTCATCACTAATGACTTTTTACAACGTTTTTAGTCAGGAAAAAACACAAACCAGTATTGAGATAAATGAAAATGATAGTTTATTGGCTGTATTTTATGAAACTCAAAGTCTAACATTTAGATATACTGATCCAGACTCCTCAAGATTCTATTTGGAAAAGGCACTCAATATTAGCAAGAAAAACAATTTTAAATCAATAGAAGCCTCTGTTTTAAGTAAGATGGGCGGTAATTATTATGTCCTTGGCGAATATGATTTAGCATTAGATTATTTTGTTTCAGGATTTAAAATTTTCGAAGAACTTGATCATAAGAAGGGAATTGCCGTTGGTTACAATAATATCGGTATGATTTACAATATTCAAGGTAGAATAGACAAAGCGATTAGTTACCACAAAAAATCACTGCGTATTTGTAAGATTATCAACGACAGCACTCTAATGGCTACAAATTTATTCAACTTGGGAATTAGTTATGAGCAAAACAAAAAATATGACAGCGCAATAATTTCTTCGAACAAAGCCCTATTTATTAGTAAACTTCAAAAAAATAATACTCAAACATTTATGATTTACAATCTCAATGGTAGGATTTATACTAAAATGAGATTATTTACTAATGCAGAGGAGATGTTCCTAAAAATAATTAATTCACCTAATTTCGATAACACATGGGAAATATCCTATGCTCACAGTGGTCTTGCATCATTATATCAGGCGCAATATTTTTATAATAAAAGCATTAAACATGGGAAAATTGCTTTTGAATTAGCAAAAAAAATAGATGCTAAATGGGATATTCAATCTTCAGCAGAAATTCTTTCAATTTCATTTTCAGAAAACAATCAATTTGATAGTGCATACAAATATTTACATATTAGTAAAATATACAGCGACAGTATTTTTAATAAAGAGAAAATAAACCACATAAATTATATTAATTTAAAAAACTCTGAGTACCAGAATGAGAAACTCCAAAAGGATAAACTTATTCAGCAACAACAACTTGATAATAAAAACATACTTATTATCATATTTATAATTGGCTTGGTAATTTTGTTTTTCCTACTAATCATTATCATAATTAACAATAAGCAAAAACGAAATTTAAATCAACAATTATTACATCAAAACAAAGAAATTGATTTAAAAAATAAGGAACTGGAGAAACTAAACTCAACCAAGGATTTGATGTTTAGAATAATTGCACATGACCTACTAGGGCCTTTAAGTACTGTAATTTCATTTACAGACTTAATTCTTAAACATAAATCTAAAATGAATCAGCAGGAGATTTTAGAAATTATGCAGAAGTTTAACGTGTCTACAAATCAAGCATACAATTTACTGGAAAACCTTCTTGACTGGGCAAAAACACAAATGGGAGAAATAAGTATCTACCCAAAAAATATTGTAATTTATGATTTAGTGAAAATGGTTACGGCGATTTATGAAACAGTGTTTAAATCAAAGGAATTATCTTTTACTATTGAAATTGACAAGCAAATTGAAGTCTTTGCAGACAAGAATATGATTTCGACGATTATTAGAAATTTAATTTCAAATGCTATTAAGTTCACACCAAAAGGTGGCAGTATTTCTATTAAAACTAAAGAAAAAAGTGACGAAATTGAATTTATCATTTCCGATACTGGAGTTGGTATCGACAAAGATGATATCATAAAACTTTTCGACTTAAACCCATCATACACAACATTAGGGACTAGTGGCGAAAAAGGCTCAGGAATTGGCCTTATGCTTTGTAGAGGTTTTGTAGAGAAAGCAAATGGAAAAATCTGGGCAATAAGTAAACCCGGAGAAGGAGCCCAATTTCATTTCACACTTCCCACCACAAAATCATGATTTTTAACATCAGTTTTTGTTAAATTCAACTAAAAATGTTAATTAATGGTTGCTTATTAGCCAATATTAGTATTTGTTTCTATTTTTGTACACAATATCATAAAAAAATCAATTTAAAACTAAATATTATGAAGAGACTTTTACTCCTTATGTTTGCTGTTCTATTCACAGCATTAAGTTATTCCCAAGAATGTACAAATTTATTTATTTCAGAATATGTTGAAGGTTCAGGAAATAACAAAGCCATTGAAATTTATAATCCCACACTTGAAGCGATTGATCTAAGTACTTATCAATTAGTTCGTTACTCTAATGGAGGATTTACACCAAATGCTGTTGGCCTTTCAGGAACAATAGAATCTAAAGGAACATTTGTTGTTGTTTTGGACAAACGTGATCCTGATGGAACTGGTTTTGAACAACCTGTAGACACTGCTTTACAGGAAAAAGCCGACATATTTTTATGCCCCGTTTATGAGGTTAATAAGATGATGTATTTTAATGGAAATGATGCTGTTACACTTGAAACAGTTACTGGTGATATTATCGATATTTTCGCTTTTATTGGACCACCAATGACAAGTGACGACAACGGCTGGGGAAACCTTAACGATACTACTATTACATACAATAGTGGAGGAACTCCTACCGAATATACCATAACAAATTATATTGTTGGACCTTTATTCTGGTTATCATGGACTGAAAACCACACTTTAATCAGAAAAGGTAGTGTTTCATATGGTATTACTGAAAACCCAGATCCTTATTTTGTGGTTACACAGCAATGGGATTCTATTCCTCAAAACACTTATGATTCTTTGGGTTTCCATAATTGTGATTGTACAACTTTCAGCATAGATGAAAATCAGATTTTAGTGAATGTAGAAGTTTATCCTAATCCTGTTACTGATAACAATTTCACTATTGAAGCGAGCGAGTCAATAAAATATGTTGAAATGTTTGATATTTCAGGAAGAGTTATCGAAAGAATTGAGATGAGTTCAAATACATTTAGCGGCAACTTCTCTACCAAAGAAGATTTCAAGGGAATCCTGTTTGTAACAGTTATGCTTGAATCAGGAAAATCGAAAACGAAAAAACTTTTATTTAATTAAAGTATTTCTTAAAATTATATATTTAAAGGCTTTAAGCAATCCTGCTTAAAGCCTTTAATGCCTCTATCAGTAACATTTCTTTCAAAATAATTGTCATGAGCAAAAAAACTTTTTTAGTATTGACCTTATTGATTTACTCAGTGTTTTCTTTTGCACAAACACAGTCGGTGAGTGGTATAATTACCGACTACAATATTGGCGAACCGCTCATTGGCGTTAATGTAGTTTACGGTCCAGGCATGGGTACGGTAACTGATATTAATGGTAACTACACCTTAAACCTTGAGCCAGGAGGGTATGATTTAGAAGTTTCATATATTGGATTCATTACACAAAAAAGCCATATTATTATAGGTAATAAAAACTTGTTCCTGAATTTTGAACTGAAAACAATAACTCTGGAAGAAGTAGAAGTTGTTGCTGATTTAGCACGCACAAGAGAAACTCCAGTTGCATTTTCAAATATTTCACCCGCTAAAATAGAAGAGCAACTTGCATCACAAGATATTCCATTAATCTTAAATTCAACGCCCGGTGTTTACGCAACTCAATCTGGTGGTGGTGATGGTGATGCCCGGATTAATATCAGGGGTTTTAACCAAAGAAATGTTGCAGTAATGCTTGATGGAATTCCTGTTAACGACATGGAAAATGGTTGGGTTTATTGGTCTAACTGGTTTGGACTTGATGCAGTAATGCGCGGAACACAGGTACAACGTGGTCTGGGAATGTCGAAACTTGCAATCCCTTCAGTTGGAGGAACTATTAATATTACTACCAAAGGTATAGATGCAAAAAAAGGGATCAGCCTTAAACAGGAAGTTGGCTCGGCTGGATTTTTAAGAACTTCACTTGGAATGACTACCGGACGACTCGACAATGGCTGGGGGGTTACTTTTGCAGGTTCTTACAAAAAGGGAAATGGGTGGATTGACCAGACATTTACCGAAGGATGGTTTTATTTTCTTCGTGTTGACAAGGAGGTTGGAAACCACCTTTTAAGTTTAACAGCAATGGGTGCACCACAAAAACATGGACAAAGGAGTTATAAAAAACGAATGTCAGCATTTGATAGGGAATATGCCGAAGAATCTGGAATGTCACCTGAGTATATTGACAATTTAGATTCAAATGGACTTGCGGTAAATATGGGTTTAAAATACAATCCAAACTGGGGTTATTTAGATCGTGCATATATTACTGAAACAGATACTGTTTTCCCAGGAGTAAAGGAAACTAGTACAGCAAATAATTACTACCACAAACCTATGTTTAGCCTAAAGGATTTTTGGAGTGTTAACGATAAACTATACGTTTCCAACGTACTTTACTTATCGATTGGTTCAGGTGGAGGAAATTCATTCTCCAATTCTTCTTCACTTGATGTTGATACAAAACAGGTAGACCTTCAAAATACTTATAATTCCAATCTAAATATTATCGGCCCGCATTATTTGAACAAGACTAAATTATCGGAAGATATTATGCGAAATGCAGTAAATAATCATTTCTGGCTGGGTCTTCTTTCTACTTTCGATTATAAAATTAATGATGCATTTTCCCTTTCGGGTGGAATTGATTTAAGAACCTATAAAGGGGAACATTACCGCGAAGTGGATGACCTATTGGGTGGAAACTACTTTTTAGATGATGGTAATGTTAATGAAGATAAGAACACACATAAATATGACGGTGACAGAATAGGATACAATAATGATGCATTGGTTCGTTGGGGTGGACTTTTTGCACAATTAAAATATCAAAATGGTAGTTTGACAACCTTTATTAATCTTACTACTTCATTGTCAGGCTACAAAAGGATTGATTATTTCATACCAAAAACGCTTGTTGTAGGCGACACTGTTCTTAAAATAGAATATGGTAAGGACGTAGAATACAATGGTGAAATATACAATCATAATTCGCCGGGCTTACAAACAAACGAAACAGACTGGAAGTACATTCCAGGATTTACAGTAAAAGGAGGTGCTAATTATAACCTTAACGAGACCATGAATGTATTCATGAACCTTGGTTATTTATCAAAATCACAAAGATTTCAAAATGTTTTTACTAGAGAGAATCAACTTTTCCTTGAAATAAAAAATGAAAAAGTAAAGGCAATTGAAATAGGCTACAGTTATGTTCTACCTCGAATGACTTTTAATTTTAATGCATATTATACCGTTTGGGACAACAAACCAGCCGACAGAACACATTATATGCCAGATCCAAACGATCTTACCAAAAGACTTGCTGTTAACATAAATAATATGAATGCCCTTCACAAAGGGGTGGAATTTGAATTTGCATACAGGATAACAAAAAATCTTACGTTTGAGAGTCTTTTATCATTAGGCGATTGGAAATGGACCTCTGCTGACACGGCTTTGGTTTATGATGATAATGGTAAATTTGTTGGGAAACAGGCATTTGATGCAAGAGGACTTTATGTTGGAGATGCTGCTCAGTTTCAAAACCGTGAAAGTTTAAGATGGGAAATCATGAAAGGTTTATATGTTTCTGGATCCTTTACCTGGTTTGGAAAACATTATGCAGAATTTAACCCAATAGATTTCGACCCTGCAGATGAGGATTCTAATTCATTTGATGAAAATGGAAACCCAAGACAATCATGGAAGATCCCTAATTATTATATGGTAGATTTTCATGCTGGTTATTCCTGGTGGGTAAAAAAAGTTGGATTCCAGTTAAGAGGTAGTGTTTTGAACGCCTTAAACGATTCGTATGTTACAGATGCGCAAAACAATGATACATATTTAGGTTTGGGAACATCTGATTTTGATGCAAACTCTGCAAGTGTTTTTATGGGAACAGGTCGTAGATTTAATATTTCATTAAGGGTAAGTTTGTAAGATAAAAGAATAAAGTAGAAAAGATAAATAGCCTTGTGGCTTCAGCCCAAGGATAAAAGAATAAAGTAAAAGAAAAAAACATGAAAAAATTATCAATTATTTTAATTGCCATTATGACTTCAATATTGTCATTTGGCCAGCAAACCGGATATTACAACGGTACATCTGCAAAAGAGGGAGATGAGTTAAAGACTGCTCTTCATGATATTATCAAAGGTCATACACCTTATTCATATTATACTTCAAAGCACATATTCAAACAATCGGATGCTGATCCGGAAAATCCTGATAATGTTATTCTGGTTTACACAGGACGCTCACATAATAATGATGATTATGGAACTGGTGGTAACTTCATAAACCGCGAACATGTTTGGGCAAAATCGCATGGTGACTTCAACGATTGGCCTCCTATGTATGGCGACGTACATAACCTTAAACCAGCCGACGCATCTGTAAACATGGATAAAAGCAATAAGGATTTCGATGATGGTGGCACACAACATTCTGAGGCTACGGGTTGTTATTACACCGACTCTACCTGGGAAGCACGCGACGAGGTTAAAGGTGATATTGCCAGAATAATATTTTATATGTCAACACGATATGAAGGTGGAGATGGTGAAATTGATCTGGAAGTAGTGGACTGGAATAATACCTATCCAAATGCACAGCATGGAAAACTCTCCACTTTATTACAGTGGAACCTGCTTGACCCACCAGATGAATTTGAAAGAAACAGAAACAATGTTATCTATTCTTATCAGAAAAACAGAAATCCATTTATTGACAATCCTGAGTTTGTACAATTGATTTGGGGAGGCGAAGTAGCAAGTCCTATTAGCATCGACAACCTGCAGATATCTCCTGAAATTGTAATTGCTGAAGAACCTGTTCAAATTGAAGCTACAATTACTAGTAATGTTGAAGGTGTTTCGGAAGCTTTAATTGACTGGGGTTTTAGTTATGAGTCGCTTAGCAATGAATTAGAAATGGACAATGATGGTGATGTATTCACTGGAACTATTCCAGGCCAAGTTGGAGGCTCTACAATTTATTACAGAATAAATGCAGACGATGATGTAAACCAAAAATCAACAATTGTTTATAGTTATTACATCCCAAAAGTTTTTACCGGGGAATTGGTTTCAATTTATGATATTCAAGGTCAACAAGATGAATCACCATATGCAGGTCAGGTTGTTAGCACAACAGGCATTGTTACTGGAAATTTTGGTACTTCCTATTTTATTCAGGATGGCACAGGTGGCTGGAATGGTCTTTTTATTTATGAGTCAGGAAGAAATCCATCAATTGGTGATAGTGTAATAATCACTGGAGAAATGGTTGAATATTATGGTAAAACAGAAATGACAAACATTAGTGATTACTATTTTATCTCATCAAATAATAATTTACCTGAGCCTGTGGTAGTTGAAACTGGTGGTGTTTCTGAAGAACACGAAAGTGTTTTAACAAAAGTACTTAATGCAACATGTACCGATGCTAATTACATGGCCAACTATTATATGTGGAAAGTTGATGATGGTAGTGGTAACTTAAACATCCATAATAGTTCAATCTTTGAATATGAGCCAACTGAAGGTGTTTCATACGATGTAACAGGTCCTATGAATTATGATTTTGATGAATGGAAAATTGAACTAAGGTTCGAAAGTGATGTTACTGAAGGTAGTGACTTAAATAGTCCAATAGTAGAATCCGTTGATCCAATTATCAATACCAATATTAAAATAATGTTTAATGAAGAAGTTGAGCAAACAACGGCCGAAAATATTGCTAACTATGTTATCGATAATGATATTGTTGTGGAAAGCGCCGATCAACATGCTTTTAACAAAGCACAGGTAAACCTAACAGTTTCTTCTCTTTCTGCTGGAATTTTATACTTTATCACAATAAGTAATGTTGCCGACCTAGTAGGTAATGTTATGGAAGAGCAAGTTGAAGATTTTCAATTTGTTGGAATTGAGGAATTATTTGAAGATGGAGACCTGAGTGTATTCCCGAATCCTGCCAAAGACAGAATCAATTTATCATTCAATTTAAAAGAAAACACAAAAATTGATCTTTCTTTAAATGATATTTCAGGTAAGAAACTTCTTTTTGAAACATTCAATGCAAATGAAGGAAATAATCAACTAAACCTTGACGTGAGTAATATCTTAAAAGGAGTTTATATTTTAAATATTGAAACATCAAAGGGGAGTCTTAATTACAAAGTTGTAATTAAATAAGCTTATTTAATAATATTTATCATTCTAAAGCCGTTAAACTTCACTGATTAACGGCTTTATTTTTATTTTTGCCAAAATTTCTATTAAGTGACTGACAATTTAGTAATTATACCAACTTACAACGAAAAGGAAAATATCGAGAAGATTATCAGATATGTGATGAATCTTGAAAAAAAATTCGATGTACTTATTGTTGAAGATAATAGCCCTGATGGCACTGCAGCCATAGTAAAGAGGGTTATGAATGAATATCCTGAGCGACTATTCATAATGGAACGTAAGGGCAAACTTGGCCTTGGAACTGCCTACATAGATGGTTTTAAATGGGCTCTTGAAAAAAGTTATAATTATATTACGGAGATGGATGCCGACTTTTCGCATAATCCCGATGATCTGGTTAAACTTTACAATTCCAATGCTAAGCAAGGTTCTGACGTTGCGATTGGCTCCAGATACATTAAAGGGGTGAATGTGGTAAACTGGCCCATGGGTAGAGTTTTGATGTCTTACTTTGCTTCAATGTATGTTAGAGTCATTACTGGTTTGAAAATTATGGATACCACTGCCGGCTTTGTGTGCTGGTCGAGAGAAGTGCTTGAAACCATCGACCTGGATAAAATTAAGTTTATTGGTTATGCGTTTCAGATTGAAATGAAATTTACTGCCGTTAAACTGGGTTATAAAGTAGCTGAAGTTCCAATAATATTTACAGACCGTACTGAAGGCACATCGAAGATGAATAAAAGCATTTTTCGTGAAGCAATTTTTGGTGTTATGCAACTTCGCCTAAGGGGAATGTTCGGCATGATTAAAC
>Ga0164315_10001633_pt1 | contig 16921 bp, 10 predicted proteins | sample GuaBasSedimGuay6_FD_113737 | JGI IMG/M metagenome (GOLD analysis project Ga0164315, IMG submission 113737) | Subseafloor sediment microbial communities from Guaymas Basin, Gulf of California, Mexico - Guay6, Core 4569-2, 0-3 cm | ecosystem: Environmental > Aquatic > Marine > Hydrothermal vents...
ATATCTAAACCCATACATAATGTACGCAAGGAAAATACCAGTAATAAATGCAGTCAAAATAAAATAGGTTGGATAAAAAACACCGTTTGAGATAGGGCGTGCATTTAAAAATCCAAAAACACCACCAAGATTTGAGTGTGCAGCTAGACCGACTAAAAGACCGGTAAGCCCAAAATATCTCGCCATTTTCATATCATTTTTAAGTAGGAAAACAAACTCGATGATCATGAAAGTTAAGTAGATGCCATAAAGGGTTCCCATCCACCAAATTGCCGAAGTCAAGCCCGGACTTATGACATTATAGATCAGCATAGTCACCGGATGACCAATCTCAAAAGCGATAACGGCAAATCCGGCTAAGATCGTGACAATAGAGCCAAAAATAGCACGTTTTGATATCTCCATGTAGTCTTTAAAACCAAAGACATCTCCCAAAGAACCGACAATACAGAGCCCAGTACTAGAGACAACAAAAAAGATATAGACCGCAATAAGAAGTCCCCACGGATGTTCTCTTGTGACACCGTATGCATGGTGACCATGTGTCAAATAGATGGCAACGCCTACCACAAACATGGCAAGAAATGCTAATGTCATTACGGCAATCAACATATTTGTTGGCGTTCTTTCAAACGACAAAATATCTTTTACAGATACCTTGTTATAAGGAATAGTAGTTATAAATTCTTTAATATTCATTTTCAACTCCTCTACAATAGATAGAATAATTTTGGATTTGTACCAAGATGACTTTTGAGTGTTCTACTTTCTCTTGTTCTGAGTACCTGTGAAATTTCACTTTCCGGATCATCCAAATCACCAAAAATACGTACTTTTGTCGGACAAGTCGCCTGACATGCCGTTGTTACTTCACCCCGTTCAAGGCGTGTATCCGTACAAAAATTACATTTATCGACAGTAACGGTTCGATCGTCTACATAACGTGCATCATAAGGACAGGCATTCATGCAGTAGCTGCATAAGATGCATTTGTCGGGATCGACTCTGACCACTCCGTTATCGTCATAATAAGTTGCATGCGTTGGGCAGACCTCTTCACAAGGGGCATCGTCACAATGTTGGCACTGGCTTGGATAGAACGTATTTGATGTGAGGTCAAGCAGGGGATACTGTCCCTCTATCTCACCAGTACCAACCCAGATTCTATGTGCATCCGCACCCAACAAAATACCATTCTCCTCTTTACACGCCACCTCACATGCTTTACAGTTAATACAGTTTTTATAGTCTAATGCCATTCCATATCTGGCCATAATTACACCTTCCTAATTTCTACGTTTGTTTCATGCATCGCCGCAGCACCATACACAGGCTCTATCACATCCTCAATAACGGCATTATCATTTCCACCATTTTTATATGCCCATGTCAGTTCTTCACTCTCTTCACCAAATCCGTGTATAAAGAAAACCTGATCGGGAGCTATCTTCTCTGTTGGATAGGCTTTTAGCTCTGTTTTACCCACACGGCTTGAGACTTCAATCATGTCTCCAAACTCAATACCCCTTTTCGCTGCAACACGTTTGTTAATCCAGATATAGTTCTCTATCATAAGATCTCTCAACATCGCGTTATTAGAGGTACCGCTTTGGGTAAACTGTGCATGGCGACCTGTTAGCAGTCTGAATTTTCCTTTGGGAACCTCATAGTTATACTCATCTTTCCACATTGGCATGGAATCAACACCCACTTTTGCTAAATTTGCGGGGTTACACTCTACTTTACCCGATGGAGTTTTAGGTTTTCCGCCATTAACTTGATAGGCTCTTTTATTTTCCGGATAATACTCATACTCATTGACAGAGGTCTGTTTAAAATATTTATCCATATTTGGATAATAGACACCCTTCTCTTTTAAGATCTCTGCTGCACCATGATAATGATGGACTGCATGTTCATTAAGTGCCTCTTGCGTCTCTTGGAAAGGTTGACTAATATCAAACTCTGCAAAGACAGAAGCCTCTCCGCGCTCACTAACCTCTTCTTGTACCACTTCGTCATATTTTTTAGTGATCTCAAACATCGGTTTGGAGAGTTTAGAAGTTAAGCCTTTTAAAATTTCCATCACAGGCTTTGTCTCATACATTGGTTCGACTACTTTATTTCTCTGAGCGATAGAAGGTTCTAATCCGCCAAATGTTTTCACGGGATCTGTTCTCTCAAGATAGTGAGCTTCTGGAAGTACAACATCAGCATACATCACCGTATCACTCGGCATCGTATCGATGGCAACCACGAGTTCCATCTTTTTAAGCATCTCTATTGTTTTAGCACTGTTTGGCATATTTAAAACAGGATTATGTTTATAGATAAACATACCGCGCACATTGTAATCCATCTTATCTTCTAAATATCTATTGCGCCAGCCGATCCAGGATCCCGCAGGGGTTGAGACAGCGCAATCATCATAGCCCTCTTCACCTGTTACCAACTCATCTTTTTTCCCGCTCGCTCTTGCTTGTGCTCTATCATAGATAGGTTGAAGTCCTGCATGACCCTTAATGGGAATTTTATCACCAAAGATCAGACCGCCTTTAGTATCGATGCCCCCACTCAATCCTTGAAAAATTGCCATCGCACGGCGAAGCTGGAAATCGTTTTGAGCAAAGGTGCTTCTTCGCCCTGGATAATAGATAGATCTTGGAGCATGTGCCATAAACTCTCTGGCAATTTCTGTAATATCATCTGCGCGCAAGCCCGTGATTTCAGCAGCCCATTCCGGTGTATACTTATTACTAATAACCAGATCACTATACTCCTCAAAACCATTAAAATGATCTTCGACATACTGTTTATTGTAAAGTTCTTCGGTTAAGACAACATGAGTGAGTGCCAGTACAAACGCTAAATCTGTTCCTGGTTTAATCGCTAACCATTTATCGGCTTTTGCTGCCGTATTTGTAAATCGTGGATCAACACAGATCAATTTCGCACCACGGCGTTGTGTTCGTTTAAAAAGATCCATCGTATCTGGCGTAACAATCGCTTCTGCTCGATTTGCACCTGCCATAATGACATATTCTGCATTATCTAAATCTGCTTGAGGATAACTACCTAGGGTGGTACTAAATCCAGCAGCAACCGTCATCAGGCAGATGGAGGCGTGATTGAGCCAGTTGGATGAGCCAAAGGCGCTATAGAATGTTCTAAACGTGTGTTCAGCCATCCCCTCACCTGCACAGAAAAGAAAAGAGGAGCGGTTATCTTTCTCCTCATCCAAAATTTTTAATGTTTTTTCAGTGATATAGGCATGAGCTTCATCCCAAGTTACCCGTTTAAACTCTCCGCTTCCCTTCTCTCCATTGCGTATCATAGGATACTTAAGGCGATCAGGGTCATAAAGTGCTTGAATCCCTGCATTCCCTCTCGGACACAACATGTTTTTAGATTTAGGGAAGAGAGGATTCGGATCGAGTTTTGTCACCCTTCCATTTTCGACACGGGCAATTGCCGCACATTTATTGACGCACATTTCACACAGAGTCGCTATCTCTTCTGCCTCTCCTGTTCCTGTCTTTGTGTTTAGTTTTGGTTTAGCCTTCTCCTCTTCATTAGAGAAAAGGTTAGGAACTGCAATCGTACTTCCTCCTAATACAGTTAAGGCAACGCTACCTTGAAGAAATTTTCGTCTTGAGACTTCTATTTTCATCAATACACCTTTCAAAATTGGTATTATTTTCATTGTACATCATATTTCTTATAATAAATATAAATTAAAGTAATTTAATAATTAGGAGTGAAGCTTTAGAGGAACTTTGTTACATAGTCTCGTAAATATGGGCTTTAAGCCCATTTTTTACGTCATTGACTTTTAATCAATTACGAACAAGCAGGGATTTTAATACTATCGCTGGCAAATTGATAAACAAAATCATAAAGATCATGAATATAGTTGTCTTTGTACCTATCAGACTCAAAAAAGTCTGCACCTTCGGGGCACTGTTCTAGCATCATCTGAGTAAGTTTACCGTTCTCTTTAGCCTTTTTCCACTCTTCTTGCGTATGCGAACCTGCAAAGGTATTACTCGAACCGCACTCTTTTTGAAGCTTTTGTTGATAGATTTTCAAGCCTTTCATACCATCTGCATAAAGATTTGAACTTAAAAAGCTTAGACCAATTAAAGCTGCAACTGTTACCTTTAGAACTACTCTCATAGATTTCTCCTTAAAATTAGTAATTAAATAATTGTACATTATATTTCTTATAATAAATATAAATCCAAATCAATCTTACTAAATGTAATATCTGCTTTCTTATAGTTTAAGGTGCTGATACTCTTTTAATAATCTTGCATAACACTCCTGATAACCAAAGCTTCTCTTTTCATGATAGGCTGCCTCTTCAAGTTCAAGTGCAAGGTTTTGAACACTCTCCAAACGAAAATTAGCACTCGAACCTTTAATGGAGTGTGCTAATCGGCTTATGGATTCAAAATCTATCTCTTCAATAGCCACAAGAAGTTTAGGAAGTTGCTGATCCATTTTCTTTTTAAAAATATTGAGAAGCTGTACGATTTGATCTTCATCGAGTAGAAGTTCGTTCTGCATTTTTTTTATATCTATCTCTTTTGACATTGTTGTAGAAGGAATTGCATCTAAAAGTTTTAATTCACTAGATCGCTCTTTAAGAAAGAGTGAAAATACATTCTCTATCTCTTTTAAGATAATTGGCTTCCCTAAAAAGGCATCAAATCCAATGGCCAAACCCCTCTCTTTGGCACCGTTAATAATGTTAGCAGTAATGGCAACAATGGGTGTATGTTCTCTCTCATACTCTTTTTCAAATTTAATCATCGCTCCAGTTGCTTCTAAACCATTCATTATAGGCATCTGTTCATCCATCAGTACGAGATCAAATGACCCATGCTTAAAATGCTCAAGGGCATCCCTGCCATCAGCTTTAATCTCAAAAGTCAATCCATAATTTTGCAAAATAATTTTAATAAGCTCTTGATTTGCACTATTATCTTCTGCCACAAGGACATGCCCTTTGAACTGTCTCTGTCTATTTTCAAACTTCTGCGCTTCAATCGTATGTGGAACGGGGTCAAGGACTTCAAGGAACGTGTGGTATAGTTTAGAACAGTAGATTGGGAAATAGAGTGGTGTTACATTTGCAATAAGCTCATATTGATCATCAAACCTGTCCATGATTGCTATGGATGGAACTTCTTGGGCCATAATAGCTTTTCTTGTTTGATTATCAACTTCATCATCATTAAAAAAAAGAAGGTCATATTGACTTTCATCTATCTGTTCAACCACAACGACGTTCATGTTAAATATATTCCAATAGCGTTTTAATGATGCAATTCGTCTCGATTCAACATGTTCAGTTTGATCAAGAAGACCGAGGGTAAGTTTAGCAAAGGAGCCAGGATCAAACATCTGAAGTGCGGTAGCTTCATTCACCTCAACAGGTAATTTAAAATAGAAGCAGCTTCCCTTGCCTACTTCAGACTCTACCCCAACCAAGCCACCCATATGTTCTGAGAGCTGCTTACAAATAGAGAGCCCAAGTCCTGTACCTCCTAAAAGAAAATCTTCTTCATGTTCAACTTGAGTAAATGCATTAAAAATCGACTCTTGATCCTCCTGTTTAATTCCAATACCTTCATCTTTGACCGTAATCGTCAATAAACCATTACGACAGCTCGCATCAACATCAATAATCCCTTTATGAGGAGAAAATTTTATTGCATTACTCAAAAAATTTGAGATAATTTGCTTAATACGCAGCGCATCAGCCATAAGTTCAAAAGGAATGTGCGGGTCAATAAAACTGATAATGGTAATTGATTTTTCATTAGCACTTGGAACAAAAAGCTCTAAGGTGTGACTTAACTTTTCATGAAGATTAAACGGTTTTTTTTCAATCGTAAACTCACCACTTCGTAACTTTGAAAAATCTAAAATATCGTTAATAATACTTAAAAGATTTTCACCGCTATTATAGATGATATCAAGATATTTTTTCTGATTAATTGAGGTAATCTCATCTTGAAGCAGAGATACAAATCCTAAAATAGCATTCAGGGGTGTACGTATCTCATGCGACATATTTGATAAAAAATAGTCTTTAGCCAAATCAGCTTCAATCGCATTTTTTTCAGCATCAATTAGAGAGGTTACTTCATATCCAATCGCCATATATTCCGTAATAGTCTGATAGATATTTTTAATGGGTACAACCGTTGTATCTATGTAAAAATACTCACCGTTTTTTTTCCGGTTTTTCAACGTTCCTTTAAAGACATCCCCACGTTTTATCGTCTGCCACATCTCTTTGAAAAAATGATCCGGCATATCATCATGACGCAGCAGTTTATGTGTAGCACCTAACAGCTCTTCACGCTGATAATCACTCGCGGAACAAAATTTATCATTCACATAGGTAATGACACCATTCAGATCTGTTTTAGAGACAATGGCACTATTATCGAGTGCTTTTTTATACTCATTAAGCAGCTCAACCGTCTGCTCAATTTCACGATCTTTTTGATGCATCGTGGCCGTATGACGCTGTAATACACCAGTAAAATTCAGATCAAATACATAATCTATTTCATCAAATATTTTTTTACTGTTTATCTGAGAATCGTATGAAAAATCAACCATTGCCCGACGAAGATGACTGCAAAAAATATAAAGTTCATCAATGGATGAATTTCTATCTTTAAGATACTCAACAAGATTCACGATCTCAGGACACTCACCTATCTCCATTTTATCACTTATAAGCGCAATAAAATAGTCGAAAATATGCGTACCGTATTCTTGAATAAAAAAGTTTTCATCAACACTATAATAGTCTAAAAGCTCATGAACAGCATCAAAAGAGATCCAATTATTTAAAATTTGCTTTTTTGCTTGTTTAAAAATAGCTATCGATGCAACTAAATGGGGAATTTTTTCTTTTAACACGCATAGCTCCCAAAATATAATATGAAAGAGTATAACATTTATATATTGATGAAATATGCGTGCAGATCAACTCCTGAAGTTTCTCAGTACTTCAAGAAGGATTTATCCAAAAATAGCTTCCGACAAACAGAAGTAGTGTCACTGCAAGATAGATAAAAGTATTGGCTAAAGTATTCGCACTTTGACAACTGGTACAGGACTTATATTTTTTGACCTCATACTCAGTATAAAAATAGTACCCGACAATTAAAATCAAACTGAACAGTGCAGAAAACTGAGTTGTAGTATAGATCGTTTCAAGCAGTTCTGCTTCAGCAAACAGTGGACTAAATAAGGCTAAAAATCCAAACAGAAGCACTGCTTTTATCGCTTTGATAAAATAGTCACGGTAGAAAACAGTCGGACACGCACCACTGCTGCTCTCAACTAAGCCATACTCCAGTGCTTTTTCAACTCTCTTACGCTCATCTTTGCTCAATTTATCGATAAAGGTGCTGCCATAGTTGTAATCAATTTTACGCTGAATCATGCGTGACATCTTCCCACTTGTGTCTAAAGAGTTCTGATTACCGTCACGGTCTTGGTAAAGTACCTTAATCGTCTCATAACGTGTCACCTCTGCAGAAAGATTCTCATAGTACAGTGTCTGCTCAAGATCAGTGACTGTCCCATTTTTACCGAGAATACGGGCATTAATTAACTCTAGATAACTTCCATCATCTTGTTTAATCAGTATCACACTAGCAGGCATGGCAATCTGTATGGCACTTAATGCTTCGAGTTCGAGTGCATCCATTGTATCTTTCATATTCTCAATGATATCAACAAGATCTTCATCAAAGATACGTATTTCTGCCGACATGTGCCTTATCCTTGCATCAGGATAGGTAATAATCTCTTTTATCATTTATAATGCCTAAAGGGGAAATTGAAGTTTTTTTGAGGAGTGTGGCAGGCAAGCCTGCCACGGTTTTTTAGTGACTTTTGCTTACAACGATCAACATTTTAATGTTAATAATTGTAAAACGGATAAATTGCCAAATGAGATTTGTTCTCATAGATCTGGCAAATTTGCCCGGGATCATAACCGTTTGATTTTGCGCAGATTTTGCAAAGTTTAGTTCTTCTGGTTTCATGCTATTCCTTTATATCTTTATTTTTATTCTGGGATTAGAGTCCAGCCCGGCTTGAGCTGTGCTTTATGGATAAACATATAGTGAAGAATATGCTTAATCCAGTGACCTGCAAGACCGATCTCACCAAAAGTATAATCAGTGTCACGTCCTGTACCAGGATAAGTTTCAAAGTCAGGAACAACCGGGAAAACGGTCATTGCTGCCGCTGTACCCGTTGTCAGACCTTTACCTGCCGATGCAACACATGCTGCACCCATCTCTGCCATTGATGCTTCATGAATATGTGCATTAGCACCATCTTGCATCAATGAAGTAACACTGTGTGCTACTGCTTTACCGATAATACCTGCTGGCATACCTGTACGCGGAGGTGTCGGGTTAATTGGCGTTCCGTTTGGAGAGCTCATAGGTTTTGAAATCAAGTGTGGCGGTGCAAATGCGATACCTGCTGCAAACATGTTGGAGTAGCTAGGATTTTGGTATGTACGAGGCCAGTCAGCCGCTTTCCAGTTTTCGTAAGCACCTGCATTGTAGTTTGCATCAACTTTCATAAAGCCATTTGGTGCAAATATCGTACTTGTAATATCTTCGCCAGCTTTGTCATATGCTTTAAGACCAACACCTGCAAACGGAGGAATCAACATAGAGAAGTCAAACTCTTCCTCGCCTTTAGAGCCGTCAAGAAGTTCATAAGTAAGTTTACCCTCTTCAACTTTCTCAACGTGTGCACCGATCAGCCACTCAACACCGCGCTCTGCATAAAGAGACTCAGCAAAAATTTTAGAGCTGACAACGTATCCGCCGACTTTCATATGAAGCCCGCCCATACCAAAGTCACCAAGGAATGATTCGTTAGAGATCCATTTCATATCTGCCATGTCACGAACACCGGCATTATTCAACTCATGTTCGATGTTGAAAATGTACTCAAATGCTGCACCTTGACAAGTACACATACCGTGACCGGTACCGATCAAGAATTTTTGGCGTTCGCCTGCCTTCATTTTTTCGATCGATTTTTTCAACTCTTCATTTGCATGTACCGCATGGTCAGCCGTACAGACAGAGACAGTATGATCACCAAGATCAGATCCCTCACCTAGACCCGGAGTTGCTCCAAAATTCAGTTTAGGACCCGTTGCATTAACAACATAGTCATAAGTAACATCTTCGCTTTGTCCTTCTTTGCCCTGACCGGTATATTCGATCGTTACAAATGGAGTATCGCTATCTGCGTTACCTTCTGGATTTAAAGAGACTGCTTTTGCTTGCATGTATGTGATACCGGCTTTTGCATAAACAGGTGCCAGATCAAATGTGACATCCTCTTTCGTCATTTGACCGACACCAACCCAGATATTTGAAGGAATCCAGTTCCATTTTGCATTAGGTGTTACTACAACAACCTCATGCTCGCTCCCTAGCCATTTTGCTGCAAAGGTTGCTGTTGTATGCCCTGCTACACCACCACCAAGAACAATTAATCTTGCCATATTCTTCTCCTTGAATTTTGAATCATTTCTGTAAGCTTTTAGATACTAGACATCATAAAATCATTACATACTTATCTTCTTAGACACTCAAAGTATGTACAAATTTTAATTAATATCTGATTAATCCTTTCCATATTTTCTTAAACATCTGCAAGAAGTATCTTTTCTACTATTTCATATACATTTTTTGATATTTCTTCATGTTTTAGTATTCGCTCAAGTTCTTTTTTAATTAAGATTTTATTATGTTTCTTCAATTTTGCATAACTTTTGAAGGCGCCAGCAAGTCCAGAGGCAATTTGCGGATTAATGGCATCTAGTTCTATCACTTTATCAGCCACAAAACGATAGCCTTGAGCGTTTTGAGCATGAAAATGTTTGACGTTACGGGCAAAAACACCAATAAGCGAACGTACTAAGTTTGGCACTTTAATATCATAAACAGGATCGTATTGCAGTCGTTGAACTCTTTCAATAGTCCCTTCACGTTGAGACGCCGCTAATACAGAGAGATATTTATTCATGACCAATGTATCGTTTTGATAACGATCATAAAAGTCATGCAGAACCTCTTCAGCAACTTGCGGGGCAAAGTTTTCCAGAAGATCCAGTGCGGCAATTCTGTCTGTCATCGTGATACTCTCATGGTATTGTGCGAGACACAATGTAATAATTCTCTCATCTTTAAGGCTCATCAAATAGGCCAGCATCCGGTTTTTAAGTGCGCGTGAGCCCATACTGTCTGCAGCTAAGCTGCTGTCCTCAGGCACATGCAGCTGCGCATAAAGTGTCAACATCTGCTCTTTGTAGCGTTCTGCCAGCGATTGCGTCATTGTTTCCAAGGCTGTCACTGCTGCTTGAGCATCCATCACCTCCTGCATCTGCATCAGGACATGGATGGAAGGCAGTTCTAACAACTGCGATTTAAACTGAAGATCAATGCTGTTATCTGCTAATACCACACCAAAGGCATCATGGTAATGAGTCTCTATCTCTTGCGCTTTCATCATCTGGTCCATGACATTGAGTGCCAAAGACTGTGCCGCCTCATAACGGCTAAACCCATCACTGTCATGGCACATTAAAAAATGGTAATCTGCTTTGGCAAAGTCCAGTTTTAGCGGTGCACTGTAACCACGGTTGACAGAGAGTCTCGGTGCTTCTGCTATGTTTTCAAAGATAAAAGTCTCTTCCATCTTACTGATGTAAAGCATCTCATTCTCCTGTTCCATCACTCCTCCATCACTCTTTAGCAGTGCAAATCGCAAAGGATAAAAATAGGGCAGCTGCTTATTATGGCTGACAGAGTCAGGCACTAACTGTTTTAGTGACACCCGATAAGTCTGCGTCTGAGCGTTGTACTCCTCATCAACTTTCAGGTGCGGTGTTCTATCTTGCGTGTACCAGTGTTCAAACTGTGTTAAATCCAAATCTGTCTCTTGACGCAGCGCCCATAAAAAGTCTTCGGTACGTACCGCTTGCCCATCAAAATTTTCAAAATAGCGATCCATACCTGCATGAAACTTCTCAGCACCTAAAAGAGTATGAAGCATCCGAATCACCTCCGCCCCTTTTTCATAAACTGTTGCCGTGTAAAAGTTGTTGATCTCAATGTAAGACTGCGGTTTAATTGGATGCGCCGTCGGGCCGTCATCTTCAACAAACTGACGCTCTCGCAGTGCCTTAACATCACGAATACGCTGAACAACTTCCGAATTCATATCTGCACTGAAGCATTGATCACGAAAGACCGTCAAGCCCTCTTTTAGTGTCAATTGGAACCAGTCACGGCAGGTAATACGGTTCCCTGTCCAGTTATGAAAATATTCATGCGCTATCACACTCTCTATACCCAAAAAGTTATGATCGGTTGCGGTTTCTTCATCGGCTAGAACATAGTGTGAGTTAAATATGTTGAGCCCTTTGTTTTCCATAGCGCCCATGTTAAAACTGTCTACGGCAACAATGTTGTACACGCTGAGGTCATATTCACGGCCATACTGCTTTTCATCCCACTGCATCGCTGCCTTCAGTGAGCGCATTGCATGGCTGCATTTTGATTCATTGCCTCTGTCCACGTAAATGTTGAGAGCTACCTCATTTGCGCTCATTGTCGTATAGCTGTCATGGACTACGCTCAGATCTCCGGCAACTAAGGCAAAAAGATAACTTGGCTTTGGAAATGGATCATGCCAGATAGCAAAATGACGTCCATCGTCTTCTGCTCCCTCTTCCATCAAGTTCCCATTTGAGAGTAAAATAGGAAATTTTTCCTTGTTAGCAGTCACTTTCGTTGTGAAAATAGTCATATTATCTGGTCGATCAATAAAATAGCTAATACGTCGAAACCCTTCTGGCTCATTCTGCGTGCAGTAGATATCACCTGAACGATAGAGCCCTTCAAGATAAGTATTGTCTTCAGGATAGATCTCCGTCACGATTCGTAATGTACACTCTCGCGGAATATCAAACAGTTCAAGTGTTGTGTCATGACACGTATATTGTTCTAAATTAAGTTCAACACCATCACACTCCAAAGAGAGCAATTTAAGTGATTCACCATTGAGTTCAAGTCGGTTTACAACTGCATTATTTTCAATGACTCTCATCTCATTCGTAACAACCGTTCTCTTATCAAAAATATCGAAAGAGAGTTCACAATGGCTAATATGATGCGACGGCGGCAGGTAATCACTCAGGTAAATTGTTTTTGGTTCATTCATAATCTTCCATTCGAGGCATAAATTCGTGCAGAAATCATACCATAGTGCGCTTCACATCAATGTCATAGTCTGTTTTATATAGCTTTTATTAATAAATAAGTATGATTTATTAATAATAAAGGAGATTCAAGATGAGTCAACAGCTACAATTGGCACGCCAACCCATACTAGACAATGAAAAACATATTTTTGGATATGAGTTTTTCTATCGAAATGATGATGGAAGCAATGACTTTGATGATCCTCGCTCAGCTACATCATCTGTTTTAGTCAATCTGCTCAATCAAATTGGACTACAAAATAGTGTTGGCTCTTCAAGAGCATTTGTGAATATCAGTGGAGACCTGTTACTGACAGACATTATTCCCACCTTGCCAAAAGAGCACTTTGTCTTTGAACTCTCTGAAAAGATTATTATGACCCAAAGAGAGCGCGAAAGTATTAAGGAATTTCATGGAATGGGCTATGAGTTTGCCCTCGATAATGTCTCATTCTCTGAAATTTATCTGGAAAATTTCAAAAGGGTGCTGCCGTACATCACTTATGCGAAATTTGATACCACTGCCATTGACATCGAGCAGCTTCCCGAAAAGATTGAGCCCTATAAAGATATGAAACTTATCGCACAAAAAGTAGAAATTCCTGAAGTATACGAAGCCTATAAAGCTCATAATTTTTCCTATTTTCAAGGCTATTTCTTTGCAAAACCACATATGATTCAGCATAACCGACTTGACCCTAAACATCTTGGTGTCATACGTCTGTTTAACATGCTTCAGTCTGATACGCCAATTGCACAGGTCTCAAACGAGTTTGAGAAACACAATGAACTCTCCATGCAACTACTTCAATATCTCAATTCAACGTCACTCTTTAATCTCAGTGAGACCTCTTCACTACGTGAAATCATTGAACTTGTTGGAAAACATAAGCTTTTACAGTGGCTTCTAATGATTATCTACTCCAAATCTGGAAAAGATATTCAGACCACAAAAAGTCCTCTCTCTCTCATGGTACAAAACCGTATTGACATTATGTATGGTATTTTAGAGTTGGTCAATCCTTATGATATAGAAAAACTGAAAGATCAGGCACGTTTAATTTCTCTGCTCTCTCTGCTTGAAAGCGTTTTTAATGTTCCCATGGCGACCATCATACAATCCTTGGACGTTGATTCCGTGATCGAAGAGGCACTGCTTTCAAAGTCCGGAAAACTTGGACGGGTCTATGCTATTACTCTTTCACTTGAAAGTAATGACTACTCGACAGCACAAGTACTACTGCGTTCTTACCAGCTCACAATGGACGATATGAAAGAAATTCTTAATAAAACCCTTGAGATGAAAGAGTAAATTACTCTTTCATTCCTTTATACACATCGACTCAATGTCATTCACTGTTTTAACAATACCTGTACTCAGGTTTTCATTTCCCATTTCTGTCACTAAGATATTATCTTCAATTCGGATACCTATGCCACGATACTTTTCAGGTACACTTTCATCGTCTTTACGAATATAGATGCCCGGTTCTACTGTCAAAACCATTCCCGCTTGAAACAGGGTGTCTTCACCTCGTTCATCCACATAAGGTGAAGGGTCATGCACATCAAGTCCCATCCAATGGCCAATGCCATGTGGAAAATATTTTTTGTGTGCTTTTTCCTCTATAAGTTTTTCTTTTTTGCCCTTTAAAATTTTAAGGCGCAGCATTCCTTCACATAGTAGCTCTTCCGAAAAATTTTGTAATCTACTTTTCGTCATTCCAGGCTCAATGGCAGCAATTACCTCCAACTGTACATTTAACACCATCTCATACAACTCTTTCTGAGGCGGTGTAAACTTACCATTGATTGGAAAAGTACGAGTGATATCACTCGCATACATCTGAAATTCACACCCTGCATCAATTAAGACTAAATCACCCTCCATCAGCGGTTGATCATTTTGAATATAGTGAAGTGTATTCGCGTTATTGCCTCCAGCTACAATCGTTGTATACGCATCGCTGTAAGCACCATTTTTTTTAAACTGGTACTCATGTTCTGCTTGCAATTCATACTCCATCAAACCTGCTTCACAGATACGCATCACTTTATGATGCGCATTCTTAGTGATTTCCACTGCTTTTCTGATAAGAGCGATCTCTTCACTCTCTTTAATTAGACGCATTTTTTGTGTAATAAGTGTTAAATCTTTAAAAGTTCTAGGAGAGCGTTTTACACCACGGCTATACATAAGCGTTGCCGCAATTTTTTTTAATTTTTTGTAGCGGTCATCTTCTGAAAAAATCTCAAAAAACAGTCTGTTATGCTCTTTTAAAATCTCCATCATCTGCGTTTCAAACTCATCAATACTATACACTTCATCGACTTCAAAATGTACTTTGGCCGCTTCAACGCCTAAACGGTTCCCTGTCCAAGGTTCAGTTTTATCATCTTTGCTCTGCACAAATAGAACTGTTTTACTTATCTCGGCATCTCTGATCAGACACAAAATAGCATTATCTTCTTCAAATCCGCAAAGATAATAAAAATCACTGTTTTGACGGTAAGGGTATTCCGTATCATTACTGCGAACCTGTTCTGAAGCTGAAGCAATTACCGCGACACCCTCTTCCATTAATAGAGAAAAGTTTTGACGTCGTTTTAGATAAGTCGCTTCATTCATCTCTTCTTCCAGACACTCATTTGTGAAATCGTATGTTGAAATTTTCGTGGTGTTTCACGAATAACAAAAGGGATTTCAACCGTATCTATAAGATCGAACCATTTGCCCAACACTACTTTGAGAGTGTCAAGTGTGTGAACCTCCTTGCCTTCTTGATCCTTGTAGCCACCAAGCCATAAGGCTTTGTCTGTATAGACTTCCATCCATGTATAAGGTGATGTCAAAATTAAAATTCCATCTGCATTAATACGCTGATGCAGATCCTCAAGAAACTGACGCGGAGCATAGAGTCGATCAATTAAATTGGTTGCCATTATTAGATCATAAGCTCTGAAATGTTCTTTAAGATTACAAGCATCTCCTTGCCAAAATATTACATTATGACGTACATTATTCAGATCAAATTCTTCTAAAGTGTGCTCTTGCAGTGAAACTAACTCACCCTCTTCGACTCTTTGATAGCGAACCTTTCCACTCTGCTTCAACTGCTCACCCACTTGAATAAAGCGTGCAGAAAAATCAATACCGTTCACACTATCAAACACACGAGCCAGTTCGAAACTGGCACGTCCTGTCGCACAGCCAAGGTCTAATGCTCTGCGCTGTTCTGTACCCTTAGTATATTCTATGGCAAATTCAGCACATCTTTGTGCGAAATTTCGAACGTCAAAGTGCTCTTGTCCATACTGAAATTCACAGTATTGTGCGATGAGTTCATCGCTTTCATAGACATTTTCATCTTGCTTATCTTGAGGTTGTGCTTCAATATAACGAAACCCTGCATGCTGGTAAAAATGACGTCTGAAGGCGTAGCGGGAATGCTTCATGAGTTCATTACCCGTGCTGATCCATGAACCGCCTTTCATCAAATTATGTTTTCCGTCAAATGTCGGTAGTGAAAAGTCATCATAAATAGGGTGCGGTTCAAACCCTTCAAAACCATCTATGCTTGTCTCTGTCCACTGCCAAACATTACCGACAACATCATAAAGCTCACCAAACGCAAAGGTATCAACCGGACATGTAGAGGCAAAATGGCGTAAGTTAATATTTGCCTTCTTATCATCAAAGTTTGGAACATCTTCAATCGCACACTTCTCATACAGAGCATACCACTCTGCTTCAGAAGGAAGACGAAAATGCTTCGCCTCTTTTTCGCTCTTCCAGCGGCAATACGCCTCTGCCTCAAGTGCATTCACATCCACTGGCCAGTTCATCGGCATCTCTACCTCACGGCTTAGTGTTCTGTACTTGTAACTTCCATCTGCTTGATGAATCCAAAAAGGTGGGCATTTCGCTTTTTTGATCTCTAGAAATTTTTTACCCTCTTCATCCCAGAATTGACTCTTTTCGTAACCGCCCTCTTGCACAAACTCCATAAACTCACCATTACTCGTCAGAAAGGCTGCCGCTTTAAAGGAATTTATCTCATAAGAAGATTCTCCATACTCATTATCCCAACCATAAAGATGATGGTCTCTCTGTTTACCCAGCACTATCTGTCTTGAAGGTATCTCTATCAGGTAATTTAACGGAGAGGCTCCCCTCTCCTCACACATAGGAAAATCTACACTCTCCTTCATAAATTCAAGTGGCATCTGGCGATGTAAAACACTTGATGTCTCTATGTGAATCCCTTCATGTTCAATACCCATCAAAATAATCCACCATGGACTCTCTTGTGTGATTGGCAGTGTTAATGGCAGAGTAGTAATGAGTTCATCTACCACTTGACGGACATTCTGACGGTATTGGCGTACGGCATCTACTGAGGGCCACTGATAATGATTTGAGTTAAGATCATCCCAACTCATCTCATCAACACCGATGGCAAACATCGATTCAAACTTAGGATTTATCCGCTCAATATTTACTTTGGCTAAGATTAATTTGTTAATAAAAAATGTTGCTGTATGTCCAAAATAGAAGATCATCGGATGACGTGTCGGCTCAGA
>Ga0164315_10001634_pt1 | contig 16912 bp, 9 predicted proteins | sample GuaBasSedimGuay6_FD_113737 | JGI IMG/M metagenome (GOLD analysis project Ga0164315, IMG submission 113737) | Subseafloor sediment microbial communities from Guaymas Basin, Gulf of California, Mexico - Guay6, Core 4569-2, 0-3 cm | ecosystem: Environmental > Aquatic > Marine > Hydrothermal vents >...
GACCGGATCCTGGGAGATACGTTTTCCATTTGGCTGGGGTGCTCCGCCCAAAACAGTATTTGATCAGTTGATCTCCTGGACAGACTCTGAAGATGAGGGGATTAAGTATTTTTCCGGAGTTGGTTCCTACCACAAAAGTTTTGAGATGGAGCAGGAGATGATAAACCCGGAGTTTCGCCTCATTCTTGATCTGGGCAACCTTTCAGAAATGGCGGAGGTGTTCCTCAATGGCAAGCGGCTTCAGACGCTGTGGAATAGCCCGTTTGAAGTCGATATTACCAATGCTGTGAAACCCGGTACAAACTACCTGGTCGTAAATGTGGCCAATGTGATGTCCAACCAGCTGACCGGAGATGCCAGCGTTCCGGCAGGGCTTAAGCGGACCCATTCCAATGTAACCAAAGGTCCCAATGCATGGATGTATCCCTGGAAAGATGTTCCTCTCATCGAATCGGGATTGCTGGGACCCGTAAGCATCAGGTTTATCAGGCAAATCAATATATCTTCCAATGAATAAGACCTTGATTATCAGATTACTGTTTTTGGTAATCGTTGTCACACTATTTGGAGTATCATGCTCGCGGGTGAGGAGCGGTGCTGAAGCAGAGAACTGTATCAATGTGATCCCGGAGCCCGTATCGGTGAAGTGCCTGAAATCCTCATTTGTACTTACTTCCGAAACTGTTATTGTAGTGGATAGTAAAGATGAGAGCGTCCTCTCTACTGGTCAAATGTTGAGTGAAACCCTTTCCAGATTATACGGTTTAGAAATTGAGGTTACAGAAGTAGAAGAAGATCAGACGAGTACAATCCATATCTTAGAAAGTGAGGCAGATGCATCTTTGGGAGCGGAGGGTTATAAACTGACCGTGAATAACAACGGAGTCAAATTACAGGGTCTGCCTGCTGGCTTGTTTTACGGGATCCAAACATTGCTGCAGCTTATTCCCGTTGAGGCTGCGGGTGATGAGAAGATTGAAATCCCGGGTTGTGAAATTGCTGACCACCCGAGGTTCTCCTGGCGTGGATTTATGCTTGATGAGTCGCGTCACTTTTTCGGATCGGAAGCTGTTAAAAGATATATTGATATCATGGCCATGTATAAGCTGAATGTTTTTCACTGGCACCTCACTGATGACCAGGGATGGCGGATTGAAATAGAGAACTATCCACTGCTTACCGAGATTGCTGCATGGCGCGAAGGCACGGGAAAGGAGCCATGGACCTATTTTATCAATCCTGCCACAGAGGGAAAACACAGGTACGGAGGATACTATACAAAGGACGAGATAAAGGATATTATAGAGTATGCCGCAGAACGGTTTATCATGGTAGTTCCTGAGATTGAACTGCCCGGACATTCATGGGCTGCACTGCTGGCCTATCCTGAACTCTCTTGTTCCGGGGTTCCCTGGGAAAAGCCGGATGATGTGCCCTTCGAATTCAGCGATCCATTTTGTGCAGGAAACGAACAGACCTTTGAATTTTTTGAAAATGTTCTTGGTGAGGTCATTGATCTATTTCCTTCAGAATATATTCATATTGGCGGTGATGAGTGCAAGAAAACACCCTGGGAGGAGTGTGAGAAATGCCGGAGGAGAATGGATATGGAAGGATTGGCTGATGTGGAGGAGTTACAGAGCTATTTTATAAAGCGCATCGAAAAGATTGTATTGTCGAAAGGCCGCAGGATCATTGGCTGGAATGAGATACTTGAAGGCGGTCTTGCCCCGGAGGCAACTGTAATGAGCTGGCAGGGAGAAAAAGGTGGTATTGAAGCTGCAACTCAGGGTCATCCTGTTGTGATGGCTAATAACAGCAAGCTCTATTTAAACCGGAACCAGTTCCTTCCGGAAAAGACTGCCAATCCAAAGGCACTTCTCATTGAAGATGTTTACAATTATAATCCGCTGCCCGAAGAGTTAAATGAAAAAGAGGCGGCATTGATATTGGGAGCCCAGGCCTGTCTCTGGAGCGAACAATTAATTTCCGAGGAGATACTGGAGATTCAACTTTTACCAAGATTAACTGCTATGGCAGAGATTGTCTGGACAACTGAAGAAAATATGGACTGGAATAGTTATCAAATCAGGTTAGAGCGTCACGTACAGCGTTTTGATTTGATGGATGTCAGTTACTATATTCCGAAGCCAACGGGACTGGAGGATCAGATGTTTGTTGGAGAGGAGTTTCTGGTTGAATTAGATGAAATAGGCAATATCGTCTATAAATCAGCAATCATTCGTTATACATTGGATGGAAGCGAGCCAAACAAAGATTCTAAAATCTATACTCAGCCTTTTAATGTTTCCGGCAATACCGTTGTTCAGGCAAAGGTCTTTATGCCATCGGGGAAGTCGGGATCACCGGCAACAGGGATTATTGCAAGGGCTGATCTGCAGGGTGCAGCGGATCCCGTGAATTTAAAACAAGGAATGGAGCTGCAGATTTTTGAGGGAGATATTACCACCCTTGATGATTTTTCAATGATGCAGTTCACCCGGCAACTATCATCTCCTGAAATTCACACTCCAGCTGATGTACCTGAGGATCGTTTCGGACTTCTGTTTAACGGGTATATCCATGTTCCTGCCGATGGAGTTTACACATTCTATACCACCTCCGACGATGGCAGCCGGCTCTACCTGAACGGAGATCTTCTGGTAGATAATGACGGAATTCACGGAATGGTGTTAAAATATGGACAGGCTGCCCTCGCTAAAGGAATGCATCTACTAAAAATTATCTATTTTGAAAACAATTATGGTGAAGGGCTGAAGGTTGAGTTCGAGGGACCGGGATTGGAGAGGCAGGAGATACCCGGCTCAATCTTGTACAGAAAATCAAATATTATAAACTAGCAACAGAGTAGTTACCAAAAATTTTGAGTCATGGCACAACAGAAAATTTTTACCGGAAAGTATACAAAAGCACAGTTAACTATGTTAGTTTTGGTGAGGATTGCCGTTGGCTGGCATTTTCTCTATGAAGGATTTGTGAAACTGTTTATTCCAAATTGGAGCGCCGCCTCCTACCTTGAGAATTCAAGATGGATTTTTTCGGGAATTTTTCAGGGGATTGCAGCCAATCCGGGTCTGTTGAACATGGCGGATTTTCTGATGATCTGGGGTTTGATCCTGATTGGACTGGGATTAATGCTGGGTGCCTTAACCAGGATCGCAACCTGGTCAGGAATCTTCATTCTCACACTGTTCTATGTGGCTTACCCTCCCTTTGTGGGACTTGATTACGGAGTTCCGGCCGAAGGGATGTATATGGTAGTAAATAAGAACCTGATTGAGTTATTGGCTCTGATCCTGCTTGCCAGGTTTTCAACAGGGCATATTTTCGGTCTTGACAGATTTTCCAAATTACTAAGGAAGGAAAAATCAACCTCGCATGATGTGAATGGTACTGTGCCGGTCCGGGATGAAGAGGGTACAGATGGTGCAGGTATGAAACGCCGGGATATGCTTAAAAGTCTTGCCGGTGTGCCGTTCGTAGGTGTTTTTGCCTTTGCTTTTCTCCGGAAGAAGAGTTTTGAAGAGAGACATCTGATTGATGCCTCTTCTGGAGCTACTAACCAACCTTTAAGCTTCAAGGGTCTTGATGAATTGACGGCACCAGTTGCAACAGGCGTCATCAAGGACAAGACTTTCAGCAGAATCATTCTGGGAGGTAACCTGTTGAGCGGAAATGCACATGCCAGGGATCTTATTTATGTGAATAAGCTTGTAAAAGCGTATCATTCAAAGCAGAAAATCTTTGAGACCATGCTAATGGCCGAAAAGGCAGGTGTTAATACCCTGCTTACCAATCCGATCCTTGCCAATGTTATTAATGAATATTGGGACCGGGGGATTGGTAAGATGCAGTTTATCTCCGATTGTGTGGGATTGAATTACATGGAGAAGGGTTTTCCTCCTTTACCCCTTCAGAAGTTTTTGGACAGGATACAGATGGCCATTGATAAAGGGGCAATTGCCTGTTATATCCAGGGAGAAACAGCTGATAATTTCATTCAAAATGGACATATCGATGCACTTGTCAAGGCATTTGAGCTCATCCGGCAGAATGATGTGATGGCCGGTATAGGAGCACATCATATAGATACTATAAAAGCTTGTGTGGATGCAGGTTTTGATCCTGATTTCTGGATGAAAACCTTTCACCACCATAACTACTGGTCGGCCGATCATCCCAAATGGCACGATAATATGTACTGTTTTGATCCGGATGGAACCATAGAATATATGGAGCAGCTGAAACAGCCCTGGATGGCATTTAAGGTGATGGCAGCCGGAGCCATACATCCTAAGGAAGCATTTCGATATGCTTTCGAAAGTGGTGCGGACTTTATCTGTGCCGGGATGTATGACTTTCAGATTGTAGAAGATATTAATATTGCTAATGAAATACTGAATGGTAAACTGGAAAGAAAGCGTGATTGGATGGCCTGATGCAGGTCAATCGCCCGAACCTTTCAGGAGAGGGTTCCTGAAAAAGATAGTGCTTGGGATTGTTATGGTTCCAATCTTCCACAGGTTGATGGGTCAGAAAAGTGATCATTCGGGATTGCAGCCAGTTCAGAAAAAATCTTTCGAGGAGATGAGACCGGGTGAAATACTGGAGGCAGTCGCGGAGGGTCCGTATGCATTTGTTCCAGTATCTCCAATGATCGAGTGGCACTCTTACCATCTTCCCATGGGCACAGACGGGCTTATTTCTGAAGCAATATGCCGTTTAATGGCAGAAAAAAAGGGTGGAATATGGTTCAGGCCACTTTCACTTGGACTGGACTCCTGGCGTGGAGATCAGCAGAAGGAGAGGTGGGGGTTTAATTCAGAGGAGAAGGTATTTGGAATGAATTTCCCGGATGTTCCGTTAAGAAGTGAATACTGTAAGGTTGAAGATTTAAAGATAGCTGTTAGAAACAGGGTAGAGGCGCTTCGTGGGATCGGTGTAAAGCATCTGTTCCTGCTTAATCACCATGGAGGTGAGGGACAGATTCCTGCCATAGAAGAGCTCGGAAAGGAATTATCAGGTGAGGAGATGACCGTCCATGGTTTGAAAACCTATCAGTTTAATGATCTGACCAGTGAGGAGGGATTTTATGGTGTAGGCGGGCATGCAGGTTATAGCGAGACCACCTGGCTCATGGCATTCCGGCCCGAATTGATAGACCTGACCCGGCTCGATACCGGAGAACTCTCCGTAAGAGATACAGGCATACTGCACAATAAGCCGGTGATTGAGGAGAAATGGAACCCCGGAAACGTCTCCTCTCTTATTGCGAATGAATTGAGAATCAGGGTGATTGAAAACTTTTCAAAGTATATTTCAACCTGATTTAATTTTTTACCATCTCTTCCGGCGGATCGCAGAACCAGACCAGTGATTTTTCTATGTTGAGCCCATCTGGAAGCTGATCCGTAAAGGGATGAGTCTCCTTAAAAATTTTCAACATTTGTTCCTGCAGGATATTTAATATTTCTGCATTTCCGGGATCAGAGGCAACATTTGTAGTTTCGCCCGGATCATTTTTCAAATGATAGAGCTTGTGTATAATGCCCGAGGGTCCATAACCAGTGGCATACCCCTGCCCGAGATCACTCTTCCCTGAAGCGAAAATATATTTCCACTCTGTGCTGGCAACCATAGCCTTGTTATCACACAGGAACTCAGCGAAAACATACTCCTTATGAGGTGAATTTCTCCTGTGTAATTGGGGTGCAAGGCTTTTTCCCTGCATTTCATCGTGGGCTTTAAAACCCAGTAACTCCAGGATGGTCGGTGCCAGGTCAATGAATTCTGTAATCTTATTACTTGCACACTTTTTCCTGGAAGAATTTCCTGCTTTAATGATCAGGGGTGCTTTGATTGAGTACTCCCACATGGTATGTTTTTCGAATCTCTTATGATCATTCAAAAGGTAACCCTGGTCCCCAATATAGATGATAAGGGTCTCGCCGGCCAGTTCCATATCATCCACTGCGTCTAAAATTTCCCCAATGGCCTGGTCCATGTACTCAACCGAGGTATAGTATGAGGCTATGATCCCTTTTTTGTCTGAATCTGACAGCTCTCTGAATACGGAAGGGATCCAGCGATTATCTTCCATGCTTCCGGCAGGCAATATAATATCGTCCGGATCATATTTTCCCCTGTACTCAACCGGAAAATCAAAAGGCGAGTGAGGCTGATCAAATCCTACCCAAAGGCAAAACCTTTCATTGGAGTGATTCCGTATAAATTCAACAGCCTTCTTGGCGACCAGATCAGCAGAACCATCCCCTTCATGAAATGCACCTGGAAGCATATCTGCATTGAGCCATATCCTGGAAGGATCCCTAAAGGGTTTCCATTCAGGCCTTACTGCAACAGAGTCAGGAACTGCCTGTGCATATTCAGCAAACCACCTGACGTAGTCCCCATGGGACCACATATATTCAAAACCATGGTCCGGAGGTATTGAATCCAGGTAATTGTTAAAGTGTGTTTTCCCAATAATTGCGGTACGAAATCCTTTCTCCCTGAGTATTTCGGCAACAGTGGTGTTCCCTTCATCCCTGAACGGGGTTCTTAACAGGGTGACTCCTGTGGAGTGGGGGTATTTCCCTGTTAGTATTGATTGTCTGGAAGCACTACAAAGGGGGGCGTTGGAGTAGGCATTGCAAAACCGGATACCCTCCAATGCCAGTTGATCCAGATTCGGAGTCCGTATAACTTCATTTCCATAGGAACCCAATACCTTGGTGGAGTGATCATCCCCGATAATTACAATAACGTTCTGAACAGGATCTCCGGAATTTAGCTCCCCGGAATTATATTTGCAGGAAGTGAATGATAGCAAGAATACAAAGCAGACGGCAGATTCGATCGATAATGCTTTTCTCATGATTCAAGAAATTTAAGACTTATCTGAAAGCTGCATCTGCCTGATCGTATCAATTAGTTTATCAGGAGTCTCATTCCTTCCGCAAAACCATGAAAGGAATATTGATACGCTTACAAAGGCAATATATACTGTTAACAAACCAGGAGTCACCCTAAATATTTAGATTTACTTTTTGCAGGGATTCAGCACGCATGATGCGTTGATTAAATAAAAGAAAAAAATGACGAGAGCATTAGAAATTGCAAAGATGATCGATCACTCACTCCTTCATCCAACATTGTCGGAAATGGAACTATTGGAAGGCTGTAAACTTGCGGCAAAATACGATGTGGCATCAGTTTGTGTAAAGCCATACCATGTGGCCAGGGCTAAAGCAGAGCTGGAAGGCACAGACGTTCTGATTTGTGCTGTTATAGGGTTTCCTCATGGGAACAGTACGCTGAAAATCAAACTGGCAGAGACGGCACAGGTCATAGATGATGGGGCAACGGAGGTTGATATGGTTGTAAATCTTTCCAGTGTAATGGATGAAGATTGGGCTTTTCTTGAAGAGGAAGTTGGTGCCATTACAGAGCTATGCCATAAAAATGGAGCTATTATAAAAGTGATTTTTGCGGTGGATCTGATAGAGGATAAGCACATCATCAAACTCTGTGAGGTTTGCAGTAAGGTAAAGGCCGATTTTGTGAAGACTTCCACAGGATACAATTTTGTAAAAGGATCTGACGGAAAGTATTCATATGAAGGAGCAACAGATCATGTCTTGCAGCTTATGCGCAAACATTCGGCGCCTGAGGTACAGGTAAAGGCAGCCGGAGGAATCAGAACACTGGACGCATTTATTAGGGTAAAGGAGATGGGGATAACCCGGGTTGGAACAGGACAGACAGAAAGCGTTGTACTGGATGCAAGGGTTAGATTTGGAACGTAAGTGTGAATATTGACCGAATCAAATAAAATAAAAGTATCCTATGAAAACGTGCGTTCTGGCCATCATATTCGGCTTGACCATTCAAATAGCAGGTAGCGCGCAAACCAAATATTCGGCTCCCTGGATCAGTTATCCGTCAGCTAATGTTACCCAATACGGAGTATACCATTTCCGTAAAGCTTTTGAGCTGGAGATAGTTCCAAAAAGTCTGATAGTACATGTATCGGCCGATAACCGGTATAACCTGTTTGTCAACGGTGCCCTGTGTTGCTACGGTCCGGCCAAAGGCGATCTGAAGACCTACAAATACGATGTGATAGATATAGCTCCCTATTTAAAGGAGGGTAAAAACCAACTCGCTACTCTGGTCTACAACGGAGGTAATGAGAAGCCTCTGGCATTTCTTTCTGTCCAGACAGCCTTTTTTCTGAAAGCCGAAAATGATGCATTCAATGAGCTGAATACCAATGAAAGTTGGAATGTTCTGAAAAATCCAGCTTATAAACCTGTCTCTTACTATGAGATGTTAATAAAGGATAGGTGGTTCTGGGGTTTTTATGCATGCGGTCCGGGTGATGAAGTTATTGCTTCGAAATACCCATGGGGCTGGGAACAAGTCGATTATAATGATTCAGAGTGGCTGACGGCTGAAAAACTTGAATTTTATGGTAAAGAGCCATGGAAGCTGGTTCCCAGGAATATTGCCTTTATGGACAATCACCTGGTTAAACCGGCTGCCATTCGGAAAGCCAGTCGTGCAAACGTTCCTAATGGGTTTTTGGAGGGGAAAGCAATAATAACCATTCCTGCCAATAGCAGTGCTTCAGTGTTAATCGATTATGAAATTTTCACCATGGGATACCCCGAGCTTACTGTAAATGGAGGATCGGGCAGTTCTGTGAAAGTGAAATATGCGGAGGCATTGTATGAAAAGGTTAATCTGAAAGCACACCGCGATTCGGTTGAAGGTTTAAGTATGTTTGGTGTTTGGGATATTTTTCATCCCGATGGCGGTCAACGTACTTTTCGGCCCCTCTGGAAGAGAACATTTCGCTATGTGCAGCTGCTTATAGAAACCAGAGAGACTCCTCTGGAAATTATCTCGCATGTGAATGAGTATTCGGGTTATCCATATCCCGAGATGTCGACTTTCAGATGTAATGAGGATCGCCTAAATGAGCTCTTTGATATGGGACTTCGCACATTCAGGATGTGTTCGGGTGAGACCTATTACGATACCCCATTTTATGAGCAACTTAGCTACGGGGGTGATAACCGTCCAATCGCTGCTGTCTCGTTATATAATTCAACCGATGACCGCCTGTTTCGTGAGGTTATGAGACTTTACCCCCAGTCAGTAAATAACGAAACAGGCTTGCTTAAGTCCGCTTATCCCTCCCGGTTTGGTTTTGATATGGGATCATGGTCCATGGCCTGGATACAAGGGTTGCATGACTATTTTTTAGTGCGTGGTGATAGTGTATGGATCAAACAATTTGTTCCAGCCATGGAAAAGATACTGGAGTTTTATGAACGGCATCTGGATGAGTCAACCGGTATAATTGGCACAGTTAAAAATCAGAATTTCATTGACTGGAGCAGCCACAGGGGCCGTGTCCCGGGGGCTAACCAGGAGAAGGAGATAGAGCAGTCAGCTTTACTGACTCTCTATTACGCCCATACCCTGGATTGCGCCGTATATCTTTTCAAACAACTTGGAGAAACAGAGAAAGCAGAAAAGTGGCATCATGTTGCAACAGGATTAAAAAGTGGTATTTATAGCACTTGTTGGGATGATGATGAGCAATTATTTTCCGATTATCCTGGTCAAAAGGTCTTTTCTCAACATACCAATTTAATGGCCATTCTCTGTGATGTGGTTGATACTGCCATTCAACCCGAATTATTGAAACGAATCCTTACATACAACGAATTTGATGAAGTGGTCAGTTCATATTTTGCATTCTTTCTTTTTAAGGCCATGCAGAAGACCGGTCAGGAAGATTTGTTCCTCGATAACCTGGAGTTCTGGTATAATTTCCTTGATCGTGGCCACACCACATTTGGCGAAACTGGTTTTGCTGTGCATGACCGTTCCGATTGCCATGCATGGAGCGCACATCCATCTTACTTTTTGTTGAGTACAGTTTGCGGTATTAAACCTGGTGAGATTGGTTTCAACACGGTTTTAATTGAACCCCATTTAGGCAATCTCACGGCTATTGAAACATCCATGCCACATCCGATGGGACGTATTTCGGTGAAATATGAAGCAGGCAGGAGAGGCTTAAAAGCAACAATCAATTTACCTGAGGGGATGAAGGGAACTTTTAAATACCAGGGTCAGTCAATTTCTTTATGCGAAGGAGAGAAAGTATTAAACTTGAAAAACTTAAACCATGAACCTAATTAAAATATTTGGTGTACTCTTCCCGGGACTCCTAATCTGTTCTTGTTCAGCAACTGAACAACCAAAACTGACCAACCCCAATGCTTCAAAGAAGGCAGTCAAATTGTTCAGTTTTATTCAGGAGATAAATGGAAAACACACCCTTTCCGGCCAACACAATTTCTGTGGGAAAGGATCTGAATACACAAACCAACTTGAAGATTTAACAGGTAAAAAGGCCATTGTCTGGGGTTCCGACTTCAGTTGGTGTGCCAAAGGAGAGACGGCACAAAAATTTCAGCACTGCGGACCATTGAATTTAACGGCACCCAGAACTCCGTTTGAATTCCTGGATATATCCATGGAGGAGGCCCGCGATCAATTAATTGACGAGATCAAGGAGCGATATGCAGAGGGTCATATAATCACATTAATGTGGCACGGTTGCTTCCCGACCGACGGGGATTGTTGTGAAGGATCTTCTATCTGGGCCATGGAAAACCGTCCTTCTGCAGAGCAGTGGAATGAACTGGTGACTGAGGGAACTCCGCTTAATCTCGCATGGAAGGAAGATGCCGACAAGATTGCCGGATATCTGAAGCAGCTTCGCGATCTGGATATTCCGGTGTTGTGGAGACCCTACCACGAAATGAACGGAGTCTGGTTCTGGTGGTGTAATCAAAAAGGAGATGATGGGTTTAAGCGGCTCTGGATTATGATGTATGATTACTATACCAATCACCATAAGCTGAATAACCTGATCTGGGTATGGAACCCCAATGCCCCTCGTGACAGACTCAACGATGAAGCTTGGCCCTATGCTGATTTTTATCCCGGAAATGAATATGTTGATATTCTTGCCGGAGATGTATACCGGAACGATTATAAACAATCACACCATGATGAGCTCATTGAATTGGGAGGAGGAAAACCAATTGCACTGGGAGAGGTGGGAGAGATTCCCACCCCTGAGATATTGAAACAGCAGCCCAACTGGACCTGGTATATGCCATGGGCAAATATTCATTTTTGGGCCAATGAGGAATCACTGATCAAGGAGATGATGACATCTGAGCAGGTTTTAACCCTTGATGAGATCGAGGTGGACAGTAAAGGGTATTACCATATTAAATAGAAGGTAAAAACATGCGAAAAATACCATTGAAAACGGCAAAAAAAATAACACTTCTGGTGCTTGTTATAGGATTGCTTACGGGGTGTAGTTCTGCGGGACATGCAGATCAAAAACCAAATATCATCTTCATTATGGCCGACGACCTGGGCTATGCTGATCTCGGTTGTTTTGGACAAGAAATCATTAATACACCCAATCTCGACCAGATGGCTGCCGAAGGGATCATGTTTACCCAGCATTATGCCGGGAATACTGTATGTGCGCCATCGCGTTGCTCTTTGATGACCGGTCTGCATATGGGACATGCGGAGGTAAGGGGAAATAAACAGGCTGAACCCCAACCTTCGGGTCAGCAGCCATTGCTGGCAGAGGCTGTCACAGTGGCAAAATTATTAAAGGATGCCGGCTATAAAACGGCAATGATAGGCAAATGGGGGCTAGGTAATGCAGGAAGCTCGGGCGAACCAAGCAAACAGGGGTTTGACTACTATTATGGCTATCTGGATCAGGTGCTGGCCCATAACTATTATCCTGAATTCCTGATACGGAATGGCCAGAAGGAGATACTCCGCAATGAAGTAAAATACCTTTCGAAAGAGATCTGGCACAAAGGGTTGGGAAGTTACTCCACTAAAAAGGTGGACTATTCCCATGATCTATTTACACAAGATGCGTTGCGTTTTATAGATGAGAACATAGAGAATCCCTTCTTCCTCTATTTGCCATATACGATACCTCACGATAATGGGGAAGCCGAGGTGGGGGAGAGAATGGAAGTGCCAGATTTTGGCATTTATAGTGATATGGATTGGGGATCTGATCAAAAGGGGTATGCAGCTATGATTTCCCGGATGGACAGAGATATTGGAGCAATCCTTCAAAAACTAAAAGATGAAGGGATTGATGAAAATACCCTGGTCATTTTCACCAGTGATAACGGTCCTGAAATGAATTACTCTTTTGCCGTGAATTTCGATTCAAATGGTGAATTCCGGGGTGGCAAAAGAGACCTATACGAGGGAGGAATCCGGGAGCCATTTATAGCCCGGTGGCCGGGGAGAGTGTTGCCGGGGACTGTTTCTGACCACATCAGTGCTTTCTGGGATTTCCTGCCAACGGCCTGCGAGATTGCGGGAGTGACTGTACCTGGAAATGTTGATGGCATTTCCTATTTGCCAGCCCTGACAGGAAAGAACAATCAACCCGAACATGAATACCTCTACTGGGAGTATTACGGTAAAGGTGGAAAGAAGGCAATAAGAAAAGGCCCGTGGAAGGCTGTTGTAAATGATTTGTATAATGATCCGGACAGTCCGGTTGAATTGTATGATCTGGAGTCGGATCCGGGCGAGAAGAGAAATCTGGCAGATCAATACCCGGAAATCGTTTCCGAACTGGATTCAGTGATGCAGGTTGCCAGCAGTCCATCGAGTGTCTATTCATTCTCGCAGTGATAACAGGATCAATAATGATTAACAGGGTATTCGTCATGAAAAAAAAAGGCATGAAAAAATATATGAGAACTTGTTTAATGTTCATCTCTCTTTTTCTGATAAATATTAGTTATGGTGCCGATACTCCTGCTCTGCAGGGGAATTTAAGTGTTAGTTTTAATAAGGAGAAGGGCACATACTCAATTGTCAGAAGTGGAGAGATCCCCATGGTAATAAATGCCCGCCTTGAACTCCGGATGAGGGATCGGGTGATCAACTGTTCGGGTGCGGATTTTACAAAAGAGGTTACAGAGGATTCGTTCACCAATAAGCTGGGCAGTGGCAATGAGCTGATCGTTCATTTCAAGTCCACGGGGCAGATACCGGTTGCTGTGGATCTTATTGTTCGAACTTATGAAACAATTACCCTGACAACCATTGAAGCAGTGGTAACCAATCAATCTAAAGAGGATCTGGAACTCATGGAGATTAGTCCGCTCGTTACTGATAATGAAGAGGGAAGCGGATTCTTCTTCTCTCCAAAGATTGATGATCTGCGACTTTTGTGTTATGGCTATGGCATTGGTGATTGTGGTGACCTCTATTTTCTAAAGGATGAGCTTATGGAGGCCAATGCCTTCTGGAACCTTGCTCTGTATGATCCAACTGAATCTCTGGGACTGACAATTGGTTCTTTAGAATTTGAACAAACCGAGACTGAGATCGTGATGGCACGTCATCCTGAGAGTAAGAACATGAAAGGTCTTGCCGGTTTCGAATTGTCAATCAATTGTTCCACCAATAAGAAAAATACAGGTCGCTATTTTAAAACGCAGAAAAAAACATTACTGCCAGGTGGTTGGCGAAAGGATGGTTTGAAAGATGGGTGGTATGAAACTCAGGACAAACATGGACAGTACCTTCTGGCCTCGGGAGCAGAGATTACAAGTGGTCAGATTGCATTCATATTGGATAGCAATCCACATCAAACCCTTGAGAACTGGGCGTTATATGTACAGCAGATCAATGAAATAGAGCTAAACAGGCCAATTCCAGCTGGGTGGAGCTCGTGGCCTGAGTTTTTCGCAAACATCAATGAAACCAAAATCCTCAACGTTGCAAAAGCTGCCAGGAAGAACCATTTACAGGATTTCGGTTTTAAACTAATCCAGCTTGATGATGGATTTCAAAAGATGTTTGGTGACTGGGATGGAAATGTATACTTCCCGCATGGAATGAAATGGCTGGCAGGAGAAATTGAAGAGCTTGGATTTCAGCCCGGGATATGGCTGGGAGCCTACTCAATTTCCATCAATCATCAAATAGTTGAAGAGCATCCCGACTGGCTCTTCCATGATATTTCCGGAAATATCCAGGGGCTCTCTTATTTTAATATCTTCCCAACTTATGGTCTGGATATCACACATCCGGAGGCTAAAGAGTGGTTCACCGGGATGTTCCGGGAGATGTCGTCTGACTGGGGATATTCCCTGTTTAAACTGGATCTCAATCTTGCAACAATTTTTGAGACCGACCGGTATTATAATCTGCATATTACAAAGGGTGAAGCATACAGACATGGACTTCGAACAATCAGGAGTGGTATTGGTGAAGATGCTTCCATTCTGGAATGCGGAGTTGTATCGGCCGCCGGCCTGACCGATTCGTGGCGAACCAATGAGGATATTGGCGCTTCATGGTTCAAGTACACAACTCCCAGGGGTACTGGCAGGGCAGTCCCTAAGCGATACTATATGCATAACCGGCTCTTTTATAATGATGCCGATCATGTTGTTGTGCGTGAACCACTTACGATAGATCAGGCTCGCGTTCTGGCAAGTAACGTGGCTATGAGTGGAGGACCGGTACTAGCAGGGGATGATCTCACGAAATTATCAAAAGACCGGATGAACATCATCAAACAGGTTATGCCTTCCTACGGAGAGGCTGCCCGTCCGGTTGACCTCTTTGAGACCAATGATCCTATGATCTCTTCGTTGGAACTGCAATGCGATTTTGAGAATTGGCAGGTATTATCGGTGGCGAGCTGGGACCAGGAGAAAATGGTTAACAGAACAGTTGATCTTGAAGAGGCCGGACTGGAGCCTGACAAAGAGTACCTGGCGTTTGAGTTCTGGGAGCAAAAATTTCTTGGCAAGGTTTCCGGGACACTTGAACTTGAGCTGAGACCTACTTCAGTCAAGGTGGTTGCCCTCAGGGAGATCACCGGTCATCCACAGATTATCGGAACCAACAGGCATATCACCATGGGAGGGGTTGAATTGGATAACGTTACCTGGAATCCGGATGATCTTAGCCTTACCGGTACCTTAAAGGGGGGAAGGGAACACACCTTTAGCCTTACTGTCTATGTTCCTTCAGGGTATAAGTTGAACGAGGCCTCCGCCGACAACACAAGATCAAAGATTACCTATTTGAATTCAGGATTGATCCGCTTGGATATTGACTTTGGAGATAAAGCAGTGAGAACATTTGGATTAGAGTTTAAGCAGGTACAATAATGAGAGAATAATCTTAATTCTTTAATTATGAAACAACTTTTTTTTATCTGTTTTCTTAGTGTGGCAATCAACATAGTACATGCTCAGGACACACGCCCTGATTGCTTTGAACCATATGAGTATGAATACTCAACAGTTGAGCTTAAGAAGTTCACAAAACAACATGTGAAAAGAGCTGCAGAGGAGATGAAGGAGATGGACCAGATTATTTCTGAGGGCCCTTTTTCGGCCTCCTTTGAATCATTGTCCGGTCATGCCACTCCAGAATGGTACAAGGACGCCAAGCTGGGGATATTTTTTGACTGGGGATTGTACTCCGTTGCTGGATATGGTGAGAAAGGGTGGAGCCGGGCCCGTTATCCCGATTGGTACCTGCATCATATGAACGGTCAGTATAAGGCTTATCACCACAAGGTTTGGGGAGCAGATTTCCAGCGGGATGATTTTATTGGACTATTTAATGCCAGGGAGTTTGATGCAACGAAAGTGGTTCAGCTTGTCAGGTCGGCCGGTGCAAAATATATCGTCCCCTTTAGTAAACATCATGATGGCTTTTGTATGTGGGATTCTGATTTCACCCAGAGGGATGTTGTGGATATGAATCCGGGCCGGGATATTACCCGTGAGCTGGTTGATGCCTGCGAGCAATCAGGAATTTATCATGGCTTCTATTTCTCGGTAGATGAATATGAGTACCCACTCCTGGTTGATAATGAACTTAAATTAAGATTGTGGTCAAAGGATATGGCGCCCGATAATGCCGGCGTTGTGGAGGCAGAAGACGAAATCTTCCTGGATTTTGAACCAGGGCTGCATGGTAAACTGGTCTCCGGAAAAGTACCTGTGTATAATTTTATGGATGACTATATTGTTCCACAGGCCAAGGACTTTATCGATAAATATGATCCTGATATTTTATGGTTCGATGGTGAATGGCTCCGTCCGGCAGAATACTACAACACGCCTGAAATAGTTGCCTATTTCTATAATCATGCTGAAGGAAGAAAAGAGGTTGCTGCAAATGACCGATGGGGTAAGGGAACCCGCGAGCACGGGGGTGATTTTTATACCAGCGAGACCGATGAAGTTGTGGAGAAAACGAGTTATACATGGGAAGAGAATCGTTCAATGAGCGAATCATATGGGTATAACCGTACCGATTCCCTGGAGAACTATCTGACTGCGGATGAGCTGATTGAAATGCTTGTCAGAATTGTGGCCAAGGGTGGAAATCTGAACCTGATCGTCAATCCGGAGGGTAGTGGAAATATCCCGCATTTTCAGACTGATCTGCTAGAAGAATTAGGTGACTGGCTGAGCCTGAATGGGGAGGCAATCTATGCCACAAGGTCATACGAATCGCTGTGTGATAATACGCAGCTGGGACAACCGGTCTGGTATACGTGCAGCAAAGATGAAAAGTATGGTTATGCGATCATATTCGACTGGCCCAAAAGCGAAACTTTTATCTGCTCCAGTGCAAATATCAAATGGGATACAGAAGTGTATATGCTGGGTTGGGATGAGCCCTTGCAATGGGTGGATACCGGAGAGAAACTATGGGGCCTTTCGGTTAGAATCCCTGAGGAGATGCTTGGAAAGAC
>Ga0164315_10001638_pt1 | contig 16902 bp, 11 predicted proteins | sample GuaBasSedimGuay6_FD_113737 | JGI IMG/M metagenome (GOLD analysis project Ga0164315, IMG submission 113737) | Subseafloor sediment microbial communities from Guaymas Basin, Gulf of California, Mexico - Guay6, Core 4569-2, 0-3 cm | ecosystem: Environmental > Aquatic > Marine > Hydrothermal vents...
GTTTTCAATTAGGCCTTCGACCCACCAGTTCACATCGTTGTACAGACAGGTTACTTTCTCGCAGCTGGTTGTCGCGTTGAAGTCGCGGATCAATTGCGCTGTTTTGCCTCTGGTTGCATCGTAGGCAAGCTCATCCGCTGCCGCATTCATATCACCCAGTCTACCGTGATCCTGATTGCGATATACCGGGCAATTAAACAAACCCAATGGACTCAGCACCTGCCGGAAGAATTGCATGTGGCATTGTCTGGGCTGTTTCGCCAGCGTTTGTGTCTGTCCGCTTAACATGGCTTTCAAACCGGTACTCTGCAGAACCCGAAAATCAGTTGTTTCCAGCTTTACTGCAGCATCGACCTGCGCCTGGATGTTTTCTATGGTGATCTGCATGCCCTCATCCTTATTGACGCCGATCACCTCAGCATTGTTCACCTCGTCCCGGGTCAGGAACGGCTTAAAACTGATATAGCTGAACTGGGAGTCACGAGCCAGACGAGTTGCCAGAGCAATTTCATGGAAGTTTTCGACAATACTGGTGTCGTTAATGCTGGCGCCGCGCCAGGTGACGATATAAGAAAAGCCGACAGTCAACGCCGGATTAGCCGCCTTGATATCCGGTACGCGAGCGCATATACCTTCCAGGGTAAAATCTTTGCGTGGTTTGTGCATCGGCTGGAAGGTTTCGTCGGTTCCCGAATCCAGTGACAGTCGCACCCAGTCGTTTTCATCCATGCAATCAGCGACCTCGGCAATTTTATCGTTGCCCGTACCATTGGAGACAATAGAGACCTGGAGGCCCAGATCCTTCATAAAGCGAATTACTTCAGTAAACTTTGGATACAGGGTGGGCTCACCACCGCCAATAACAATAACTGAACGCAGGCCTTTTTTGGCCATCAGTTCTAGCGAAGACAGCAGCTTGCCGTGATCAAAACGAATGCCGGTATTGAGAATATCCAGATCTACACAGTGATCACAGGCAAAGTTACAGGCTGTAGTCAGATCAAGGTTGATCGAGATAGGCGCAATATCTGGCACCCTGGTAAAATCAACACTCGAAGCACTGGAATTACCACTGCGCAGGGCAATTTGCCACCTGACATAGTCCTCCAGTGCTTCTTTCGCCCCCGGCTGGGTTAGCTTGGTGGCGAAATCATGGATACTCGACAGCTCTAGCTGGTCGTTACTGTCTTCCTGTACTGCGGGCTTGCCATCCAGGTCAATCAGGGAAATTTTGTTAGTCAATGCATACCTCTGAAAAGTATCCTGCGTCTGGCACGTGATTTCGGCATATATCATACTGGAAATCCAGTATCAGCGTAGATGATGAGTTAGGCTGTTGAATTCCTGTCACGAAAGTAAGCCCTTGCAGAATAAGGGTTTGCACGTTGGCGTAGCGTTAGTGTGGTGTTGATACGAACTTCAGGGACAACGGGGGAATTGGGGAGATCGGCCAGGTAAGCTGGCACACAAATAGTAAAGGGCCGTCCTGATGGATAGCCCTTCATTTACCAGCTTCTCATTAATTACCTTCCCATTAACAGCCTTCCCATTAACTAGCTGTTCTTTAGTAAGACCGTGGCAAACCCAGCACGTTGGTAGAAATAAAATTCAACACCATATTCTGACTCACCGGCGCTAGACGCGGCAGCATGGCTTCACGCATCAGGCGCTCGACATGGTATTCCTTGGCGTAGCCCATCCCACCGTGGGTCATAACCGCTTGCTCGCAAGCCTTAAAGCCCGCTTCAGCGGCAATGTACTTGGCGCCATTAGCCTGGGCACCGCAGGGCTGACCGTTGTCATAAAGCCAGGCAGCCTGGCTGAGACTTAAATAGGCTGCTTCGAGTTCGATCCAGTTTTCTGCCAGTGGATGCTGCACAGACTGATTCATACCGATGGGCCGACCAAAGACTTCGCGGTCTTTGGCATATTGGCTAGCCCGCGCAAGGGCACTACGTCCCATACCGACAGATTCCGCACCCAGCAAGATACGTTCTGGATTCAGGCTGTGAAGAATATACTGGAAACCTTTGCCTTCTTCACCAATACGATCATCAACGGATACTTCAAGATTATCGTAAAAAGTCATATTGGAATTGACCGCCTTGCGACCCATCTTTTCAATTTCTTTGATCTCGACATGATCGGGATCCATATCGGCATAGAACAAGGTGATGCCTTCGTGGGGCTTGGCGCACTCTTCCCGAGGTGTGGTGCGGGTCAGTAACATTACTTTGTGGGCCTGCTGAGCGGTAGTGGTCCAAATTTTCTGGCCGTTGATAATGTATTTATCACCTTGCCGTTTTGCAAACGTTTCAATACGGCTGGTGTCGAGACCAGCATTAGCTTCGGTGACGCCAAAACAGGTTTTTTGCTCCCCGGCAATTAAGGGCGGTAACCAGCGGCGTTTTTGTTCATCAGTACCAAACTTGACAATGGGGTGAGGGCCAAAAATATTGATATGTACAGCCGATGCCGCCGACAGACCGCCACCTTCAGCAACCGTCATCATCATCAACATGGCTTCCATAACGCCGAGATTGGCACCACCGTATTCCTCTGGCATGGTGATACCCAGCCAGCCGCCCTCGGCCATGGCCTGATAAAACTCTTCCGGGAATACACCCGAGTTATCCCGCTCTAGCCAGAACTCATCGCCGAAGGTGTCCATCAGAGACTTGATGCTATCGACGATGGCCTGCTGTTCGCTACTTAATGAAAAATCCATTGTTCAACCTCGTAATTTGGAATATCTGTTCTATTTGAAACGTTGCTCTATATTACTCATTTTGGCTATTAATTTTTAGCCAGGCTAACGCGGATCACTCACCGCGGTAATACTCGGCCACAAGCCCTCGGCACCCCATTGTAGTACCTCTTCGCCCAGGCGGATGGCCCAGACAGCATCGCTGCCATATTCATCGCGCCAGCTCCACAAACGCCGGGTTAAGTGATGTAATCGATGCTCATAGGTGAAACCCATGGCGCCATGAACCTGGTGAGCTATCGCTGCACCGGTATTCACCGCTTCTTCCAAACGAGTTTTTGCGGTGGCGATCTCAACCCAGGCAGCGTGGTCTATAGTATTACCGAATGCCACTGCTTCAGCGGCTGAATCCGCAGCCGCATTGATAGCAGCCACCTGTCCGGCAAAGGCTGCGACAGAATGCTGGAGCGCCTGAAACTTGGCGATAGGACGACCAAATTGCACGCGCTCCATGGAGTATTGAATGGTGAGTTCCAGGGCGGTGCTCATGGCACCAGCAGCCTGCACGCAGCGCACTAATGCCCCAAGGGCCTCTGCACTGCTGGCATTGGTCCCCTCTTCTAGATCAGCACACCGTGTTGGCACTGCTTTATTGAAGGTCAGGCTGTCCCAGGGTTCACCCGCCAGATTGATATGAGGACTAATCTCCAACTTGGGACTCTCCAACTTGGTACTCTCTAACTTGGGAAGTGCAAATTCAAGCACCTGGGATTTGTTACCGCTATCCACCACCACGACGACCTGTTTCGCGTTACGTGCGTGGGGCACACTCAGTGCCGTTCCACTCAGTGAGGTACCGTCCCAGCTTAAGTCACCGTGGTCCTTGTCTAACCCTCCATTATTAAAAAGGGCAACAGTCATTGGCTCTACAGTGACTTCCAGGCCGCCCTTAGCCAGCAACCATCCCGCCATCAATGTTTCTGCCAGCGGTACGGGCAATGCTGCTCCGCCTGCCGCTTTGATAACGGCAAAACCATCAAGCATGGAGGCACCGACGCCACCATTGGCTTCAGGTATCCAGGTGAGGGTCAAACCTGATTCTTCAATAGCCTGCCATAGCGCCTGGGGCCATTCGCCCTCTTCTGCTGCATTGATAACTTCAGGTGTGCTGAGGTCCTCAAAAATGCGGGTGGCGGTGTCGAATATAATATTGTCTGTTTCACTCATACTGCTACTCCCCCTGTCCTTATTACTAAGAGCTTCATTACTACGGCCCTCATTGCCACCACTTAGCGCATGCCCAGTTGCCGGGCGATCATGCCTTTAAGCACTTCATTGGTGCCGCCTCTGAGTGTTGATGAAGGCACACGCAAAATACCCTCTCTCAATAAATTCGCCGTCAAACTATCCAGCGACACCAACGCGTGCTGAGGCAATACCGAGCGGATTTTTTCAAGCAATTCCCGTTCAAAGTTGGTACTCATATCTTTGACCAGCGCCGCTTCCATTTCCGGTGACGCACCTTCCTGTAATAAGCCGGCGATCCCCAGAGACATGCGGCGCAGAGTTTTGATCTTCGCTACCACCTGGCCCAGCACTTCTCTGGTTTTATCTGTCGGGTTATTAACCAGTACCTTCATCGCTTCCTGAAAAACAATAAACGAGCTTAAAAAACGTTCCGGGCCGGAGCGTTCAAGCGCTAGTTCACCGACTACCATTTTCCAGCCGCCGCCCACTTCTCCTAGCACATAATCATCTGGCACAAATACATCTTCAAACTGGGTTTCATTAAAATGAACCTGGCCTGCAATATCGGCGATACCACGGATTTCAACGCCGGGCGATTTCAGGTCGATAATAAATTGCGATAAACCTTCGTGCCGCGCTTTGGTATCAACCGGCGAAGTACGCAGCAGCGTAACCATGTAATCGCCGCCGTGGGCACCGGTAGACCAGAGCTTGGTGCCATTGACTCGCCAACCGCCATCGACTTTCTCAGCTTTGGTGGCCACCGATGCCAGATCAGAGCCGGTATTGGGCTCACTCATACCGATGGCACAAAAGCATTCACCGGCAACAATGCGCGGAATAATATGATCGCGCACCTCAGGATTGGCATTTTTAATAAGTTGCGGGCCGCTCTGCCGATCGGCAATCCAGTGGGCCATCACCGGCGCACCAGCGGCAAGCATTTCTTCGGTAACCACATAGCGCTCAAGGAAAGTACGACCATGACCACCGTATTTTTTATCCCAGGTCATGCCCAACCAGCCACGCTGACCCACCTTGCGACTAAATTCAGCGCTCATACCGGAAGCCCAGCAATCTGCCATGGGCACAAAGCCGCCATTGGCGCGTTGCTCAGCGAGGAATTCCCTCACTTCAACCCGTAGTTGGGTCGCTACTTCAGGCATTTCCACATAGGGAAATCTAAATCGGGTTACCGACATAGTTGGTATCTCCTCTGGTTTAAAACAGATTAATAGCGCGTTGTTTTACAATTCGAAAAATTGAATGGCACACACTAATCAAAAACCCCAACAACCATCACAAAAGTGTAATGGCTTTCGTAACGGCAATCAGGGCATCAATCTATCTACTTTAAGTTGCTACTGTAGCATTAGAAAAGGATTCCCTTTTTCTTTAGTCTTGCTAGTACGTCTACAGCTACGGTCGTGCATGCCACCCCGCGCGCTCAGGGTCGAGCGCATAAGCACGGGGCTACCAACATCTGGTAATTTTATCGACCGGTCAGAATCGCTTTTTCCTCGGTGTACTCCACCAGGCCACTGGCGCCCCACTCGCGACCATTACCGGACATTTTGTAGCCACCAAAGGGGGCTGCAAAACTAAAGGCTGGGCCGTTGACCTTCACCTGGCCAGCGCGTAACTGTTTGGCGATACGCATTTGCGTGTCTTTGTCCTCTGCCCACAAACCACTGGACAGCCCAAAGTCAGTGTCGTTAGCAATAGCAATAGCTTCGGCCTCATCTTTGTAGGGGATGAAACACAGTACCGGCCCAAAGATTTCTTCCCGGGCAACCGCCATATCGTTGTTAACATCACCCAAAATAGTCGGCTTCACAAATGCGCCTTTGTCGATGCCTTCAGGCAGTTCCGGACCACCGGTGACCAGGCGAGCACCTTCTGCCAGGCCCTTTTCGATGTAACGGACAACACTGTCTCTAGCCTGCATGGAACTGAGGGGACCAAGGAAAGTACCTTTATCTGTTGGATCACCAACCACCAAAGAATCGGCTACTGTTTTAGCCACTTCCAATGCTTCCTCATATTGAGATTCGTGAACCAGTATTCGGCTCAGCTGCACGCACATCTGCCCCGAATTAAACATCGAATCTTTGATAACGTATTTAACTGCTTTGGCGACCGGGGCATCTTCAGCGATGATAAAGGGTGATTTACCACCCAGCTCCTGACACACGCGTTTCACAGACGTGGCGGCTGATTTGGCGATGTCGATACCCACTTCGGTGGAGCCGGTGAATGACACCAGATCGATTTCCGGGTGCGAACTTAGGGTGTCGCCAATTACTGAACCTTTGCCAGTAACCAGATTAAACACGCCGGCCGGCAAACCTACCTGTTCGCAAACCTCCGCAAAAATAAACGTACAAAGCGGCGTTTGCTCGCTGGGCTTCAGCACGCAGGTACAACCAGCTGCCAGGGCCGGACCGACTTTGGCTATCACCTGAAAGAGGGGGAAATTCCATGGCGTAATAAATGAACACACACCCACGGCTTCCTTGACGGTGATATAGCCACCATCATGCTCGGTCACCTCATCCATGCTCTCCGCCAAATTGGCGAAAATTTGCAGCCCGGAAATCGGGCCCATGACCTGGATACCCATAGAAAAATGCACTGGAATGCCCATTTCCTGACTGATCAACGAAGCCAACTCATCCTTACGTTCGGTCAGTTTTTCACAAATCGCATCGATATAAGCTTTACGCTCCACTGCAGGCGTTTGCGACCAGGGGATAAATGCGCGACGTGCAGCTCTAACAGCTTTGTCGACATCCTCTGGCAGTGCCATGGGAACTTTTGCAAATACCTCTTCAGTAGCAGGATTCACCAGATGACTGATACCATCACCGGATGATTCGACCCACTGTCCATCAATATAAATCTTGTTATGTTCGATCATTGGAAAACCCCTGATTATTTTAAGCGCTTGCTTAAGTTGTCGTTAGCATATGTTGCCATTAACAACGGCGGAACAACGTTTACCATCTATATTTAAAAAAGCCTCACTTTATGAAAGCTCTATTATTTATGAAAGCCCTAATCTGGGTTTCATAAAGTCGGCCAGCTTCTGGATTGCATCATCGGCTTCTGGCGCATTACCGGCCATAAACTGGAAGACGTGCTGCATTTCTGGAAAAACCTGCAGCTCGACATCAACACCGGCAGCTTTGGCCTGCTCATAAAAACGTCGGCTATCATCCAGCAGCCCTTCATACTCGCCGACCTGAATTAAGGTCGGTGGGAAACCTTTCACATCAGCATACAAGGGATTCGCTAAAGGATCTTTTGCAGAGCCACTTTCCCCCAAAAACGCTGCGACCATACCCGCCAGTAAATCACCACCAACAAGCGCATCTTTGTCTGCGTTGGTGACCAGGCTTTCACCCGTGCCTTCCATGTCGTACCAGGGTGAAAGTGGTGCACAGCACGCCGGCAGGGGGTAACCCTTTTGCCGCGCATATAGAATCATCGTCGTACACAAATTACCGCCGGCAGAATCACCGGTGGTAGCAATATTTTCCGGCTTGAAGCCCTGCTCCAGTAACTGTGCATAAACGGCCACGGCTTCTTCCACAATGCCCGGGTGGGGGTTCTCGGGAGCACGATTGTAATCGAGAGTTAGCGTTGGACAGCCCACAGCTTTGGCAAGGTGGCCATACATTTTTTTATGGCTCTTCGATGATCCGACAGAAAAGCCACCGCCATGGCAACAGATCACTACACGGCTTTTATCAGCGCCCTTTGGCGTTGCCCACACCCCGGAAATACCCGCCAGGGTTGCTTCGTGAAACTCCACGTCAGCTGGCTCACTACTGAGCTCACCCCAGTCGTCAAATAAAACCCGCAATTCATCAAGAGACATGTCGCCGTTCATAGACAACTTGCCCGACCACTCTTTGTATAAATCCACGATTGCTAGTGCTTGTTGGCTTGCCATTTTTGCTACTCCTTATTTTGATAATACATATCAGACGCTAACGCCCTTAGATTTATACTAATAATTTAATTTAATTAAAAAACATAACCAACTAATTTAATTAGTTAATTTATATATGTTTTCCGATTTATCACGGCGAACAATGAATTCTATTTACTTTAGATGCCCGATGCTCTTGCTGCTAATGCTTCTACAAGCTCAAGTTTCCCAGGCATTTTATAATTCGTCACATCCGATGCTGAATCGACAAACGAAGATACTGCCAGTACCTCCATCATATTGATGAGCAATCAGCCCGGCAACCAATAATTACCTGATACGTTCAATTTTCGAATAGAGCTTATCGCCAGGCTCTCATCAAAAGCACTTATCCTGAAAATATCTGGGCTTCTCAGAGTTCTAACCAGACCCTGCCACCACATTAGAATCGTGCAACCTGCCTATTTCAGCGCCACTCAAACCCAGCTCATCCGCCAGTATTTCGTCGGTATGTTGCCCTACTCTGGGGGCTGGTCGCACGGCCTGTCGAGCGAACTCGCTAAATTGCAACGGACTCGATGGCATCAAATAGCTACCGATACCCGGTTGTTCGACATTCTGAAACAAAGGGTTGTCAGTGGAACATTCCTCATCGTTGGTGACTAACTCGGCGACACTTTGATACTTGCCCCAGCACACGCCATTACTATCGAACAGTTCCTGTACCTCAGCATAGTGGCGCTCTGCAAACCAGGGGGTCAACAGAAGGCTGATTTCTTCCCGAGCCTGAAAACGACAGCCTTCCTCGCTCAAATCAAGATCGAGACGTTCGCCTAACTGCTCAAAGCTATCTTCCAGTCCGGTCGACTTTATAATACCTCGCCACTGGCTACCGGTAAGACCAACAATCATCACTCGCTGGTCATCGGCCGTAACAAAATCTTTGCCGTAGGCACCAAATAAATAGTTGCCATAGGCTCCCCGCTCTTCACCATTGACCTGGGCCTCGGCGATAAAGCCAAGATTACCTAATGTCGCCAAAGCCACATCGGCCAGTGCCAGCTTGATCATCTGCCCGTTGCCGGTAATACGTCGGTGACGTTCCGCTGCCAGCAGGCCAAGGGCCAGGGTTTGGCCCGTTATCACATCCCATGCTGCCAGCACATGATTGACGGGTTCACCAGCATTACCCGTCATTTCGGGGAAGCCCACGGCACAGTTAACGGTGTAATCCACCGCTGAGCCGCCATGGCGGTCGCCGGTAAGATTCATATAGATGAGGTCAGACCTGCTTTTACGCAGATTGTCATCGCTTAACCAACCTCGCGCCGGGAAGTTGGTCAAAAACAAACCGGCATCTTCGCCAGGTGCGGCAATCAGCTGGGTGAGAATTTCCTGGCCTTCAGGCTTGCGAAAATCCACTGCAATCGAGCGTTTTCCCTTGTTCATGCCAGCCCAAAACAGACTCTGGTTATTTTTGTCGACCGGCCAACGACGGTAATCGAGACCGCCACCAATCATATCGAATCGAATAACATCAGCACCCAGTTGTGCCAGGGTCATAGCGCCGGAAGGCGCAGCGATAAAGGCTGCGCCTTCCACCACACGCATACCGGATAGAATATTTTCCATTGTTCTCCCTAAAAAACCGCTCCCTAAGAAGTGCGTCCCTACAGGCTTGATGAATCAGATATATTGCTGAATCAAACTGGATCCCAGGTAAACACATCCTGGGAACGATCCAACGGGTAAAAATGGCTTTCCAGCTGGGGCATAGCGGTTTCGAAGATGCGGTCGATAGTCCAGCCATCACCGCAGTGGGTTGATCGCACCGGACGGGATTGACTCATCAGAAAGATTTCATTCATACGCACCGCGAATATTTGTCCGGTGATATGGGCAGCCTTATCACTGCAAAGTGCAGCAGCAACGATGCCAACTTTCTCGGGCACCATTTTTTTCAGCTTCTCTACCCGCTCTATTTGATCTGGGGTTTCGGCGGGGATACTCGCCGTCATGCGGCTCCAGGCAAAGGGCGCTATGCAGTTAGAACGCACATTGTAACGTTGCATATCCAGAGCAATTGATTTTGACAGCGCAGCAATACCGGCCTTGGCTGCAGAATAGTTAGCTTGACCAAAATTACCAATCAGGCCGGAAGTAGATGTCATATGCACACAAACACCACTTTCCTGATTACGGAAGTGTGTGGCTGCCGCACGGCTGACATTAAAGCTGCCTTTCAGGTGGACATTAATCACCATATCCCAGTCTTCCTGGGTCATTTTGTGAAAAATCACATCGCGAAGGTTACCGGCGTTGTTTATAACACCGCTGACCTTGCCGAAATTATCGACCGCCTGTGTAACCATCTTGTTGGCGCCTTCCCAGTCGCCAACACTGTCGGTATTGGCTACGGCATCGACACCCAGCGCTTTAATTTCTGCGACCACTTCTTCGGCGACATCGCGATCAAGGTCGTTGACCACGACATTGCCACCGGCTTTGGCGACTTCTAAGGCAATGGTGCGGCCAATACCGCGGCCAGACCCGGTAACGACGATGGCCTTATCGGCCAGATGCTTTGTTTCACTCATAACTAGCTTTCCTCTGTTAGCTGTTTTTGGTAATGAAGGCCAGGATATCCAAGCCAGCTAATTCGCTGACTACGATGTCCTCTCTTCAGTAAATTTAGCCGACGGCAGCCTGCGGCTGACCGGCAGATGCATTGGCAATTAATTCTCTTGATATAACCTTGAGGGCCAGCGTTTCTTCGGCACCTTCAAATATTGACAGTACCCGGGCATCGACAAAATAACGACTCACCGGCACTTCTTCGGCATAACCCATACCGCCGTGTATTTGCAAAGCTTCGCGGGTCACCCATTCGGCAGAACGACAGGCAAATAATTTCACCAGGCTGGCTGCCATCTTGCCGCCACCGGCATCTACTTCGCGGGCAACTTCATAACTAAACTGCCGGGACGCCAGTAGCGTGGTAATCATGCGGCTGAGTTTTACCAAAGTCAGCTGATAATCAGCCACAGGCTGCGCAAAGACTTTGCGGTCTTTAGCGTAGTTAGTCGCCTGCTCGCAAGCTGCCTGCATGATGCCGGCAGCTCGAGCTGAAGTTTGCATACGACCACCGGTTAAACCCGCCATGGCATAGTAAAAGCCTTTGCCAATGCCCGACTCTTCGCCAACCAGGTTGGTATCGGCAACGAAATAATCTTCAAAGCTGACATCAAAGGAATGCATACCTCGATAGCCCAGGGTGGGAATGGCCTTACCAATTAACCTGCCACTGCCTTCCTGAGCCACATCAAATTGATGACCTTCGGTACGCGGCTTTTCCACCAGAAAAAAGCTCAAACCTTTATGGCCGTCGCTCTCGGTGCCAGTACGAGCTAGCGTTAACATCACCGACGCAGAGCCTGCAAAAGTACACCAGGTTTTTGCGCCATTGAGCAGCCAGCCGCCCTCGGTTTTGGTAGCTTTGAGCTTTGCAGAGGCTAGATCGGAACCGTAATCAGGCTCGGTCAGTGCAATGGCAACCAGAGTTTCGCCACTGGCAACTTTCGGTAACCAGTGCTTTTTCTGGTCTTCAGTGCCGCCATTAACCAGAGCACGGGCGAGGATTTCTGGCCGGGTTATTAAACTACCGGCCGCGCCAAGGGAACCACGAGATAACTCTTCGGTGACAAGAATCATATACAGGCTGTCATCACCCTCGTCGGGTTGAAGACCACCAAAGCGCTCCGGGATTGATATACCGAAACAACCCATCTCACGTAAGGGTTGTAAAATATCTTCTGGCACATCCAGGTCCTGACGATGGATATCTTCTGCCAGTGGCATCACCACGTCGGTGGCAAAGCGACGGAAGGTATCGCGAATAATCAGTTTTTCTTCATCGAGATTAGCGGGCAGATAATCACCTTCGCGGCTGATCAATTGTGCCCCGAGCGATGCCATCCGCGAGGCGGTGAGATAAAACTCGGCCAGGCCTGAAGCATCACTTTGTTCAAGCGCAGCCGCTACCATTTTGCGGCTTAAACCGTAGTCCGCAGGTCGGCTACTCAGCCGGGCAATAATGGACTTGATGGACTCAGCGACAAACTGACAGGCTACCCCGGCAGCCAGGCCATCCTGCTCAACAATCGCTGCGGCGTAATCCAGTAAATTGCGTGAAGCGGTTTGTTCCGCCACACAAAAAGAAATATCGTAGCTAGCCAGTTGATGCTCATCGAGCAAAGCGGGAGACAATCGACCATCGACACTGCAAACACTATTTAGGTGCAGCAACGCCGATTCAATCAGCGGGCTGATTTCACCGAGCGTAGAGCGTGCAATGTTCAGATCCGCGGAAGCAGAGCCGGCAAGGAATTCCATCCGTTCTCCTTAGTTAGCAAGGCCTTATGGGTAGACACTCAATCACAAAAATACCAGCGTGGCCTTCTATTCCGATGAACAGAAGCTTCCAGTGAATAGAAAACAACGCTGGTAAAACAATTATCTAATCAGACTCGAAATTAAACGCCGTATTGACCAATAATCGCCACGCTCACAACATTCTGATGAGGAAAACCACCCAGGTTATGGGTCAAACCCAGTTTCGGGTCAGACAACTGACGATCACCCGCCCGCCCGCCCAACTGCAAATACATCTCGTACAACATACGCAGGCCAGAAGCACCGATGGGATGGCCAAAGCACTTTAGGCCACCATCGATCTGGCAAGGCACTTCACCGTCGGCATCGTAGACGCCATCAAGCACATCTTTCACAGAACCGCCGTCTTCTGACAAAAACAGGTCTTCCATGGTGACCATTTCCGTCACCGAGAAGCAATCGTGAACTTCGGTCATGCTGATTTCTTTTCGAGGTTTGGTGACACCCGCCTCTTCATAGGCACGTTTAGCAGCTATGCGAGTAGTTGCCACATAAGAGCCATCCCAATTATCAAAACCGCCCTCTTCACCGTTGGATGCACATAGTTGCAGCGCTTTGACACTGATTAAATCTTTCTTACCCAGGCTCTTCGCCATTTCCGGAGTGGTGACAATGGCACAGGCAGCGCCATCACTAACACCACAACAATCGTACAATCCAATGGGTTCGGCAATCATCGGTGCATTGAGCACCTGCTCTTCGGTAATGGCACGCTGCAAATGGGCCTTGGGATTTTTCAAACCATTGGCATGGCTTTTAACCGAAACATGAGCCATGGCCCTTTTCAGATCTTCTTTACTGGTGCCGTACTTGGCGCGATACCCTGCTGCCAATTGAGCAAACATACCCGGCGCTGACAGGTTGGGATAGTACATATCGTTGCTGACCCCACGTGAACGCTGGGGCAAGCCACCATAACCGGTGTCTTTGAGTTTCTCAAAGCCCATGGCGAGTGCGATATCGCAGGCTCCAGATGCAACAGCATAGGTCGCTGCCCGAAAAGCCTCAGTACCACTGGCGCAATAATTTTCCAGGCGAGTCACGGGTATATAAGGCAGGCGCAGCGCCATACTCAGGGGCATGGCACCGGGCCCGACACTGAACTGATCGATACCAGTCGCCTGCCAGGCCGCTTCAATCTGATTCTTTTCTATACCGGCGTCGGCAATACATTCTTCGAAAGCCTCAGCCATCAAATCAGCTGGCTCACATTCCCAGCGTTCGCCGAACTTACTGCAACCGGCACCCAAAATAACAACTTTATCTTTGATTCCTCTGGCCATCTTAATGACTCCTATCAGTTTATCATTCAGCTATATTTTTGTTCGTTACGCAGCTTAGTTATGCGGCGGGTACGGCTTTCCAGAAATACTTGCGGAAACCCCGCTGGCTATCGATCTGCTTGATACGAAAATGCACCGATACTTCCGTACCGATATCAAAGGTATCCGGATCGACTTCGGTCATATCCATCATAATACGACCACCGCCATCAAACTTCACCAAACCAAAATAGGCCGGCGGATTAAAATCAAAGGTGAGGCGATCGGCAGTCCAGGTTGCAACGTGACCAGTGACACCTGACATAGGGTGATCTTCCTGGGTTTTAAACGCCCCACATTCCGGATTCACACAATAATTGTGCTTGGGCATCTGCACGGTGTCACAGGCACTACACTTGCCGCCGATAAAGCTATTCACCAGGCCTCTATTGCGATACATCGCCGACAGAAAGGCAGTTTTATCAGTGTCAGCCCGTTTACCCAGCTCCTTATCGAGCAAATTATTGAATGACTGATATTTATTATAGTTCTCTTCTGCGACGCCGCGAGCCATATGGCCGGATACGCCCATCAGCGGCTTCTTACTGTTAATGGCCTTAGTGGCGCGGAACAACAAAGTATCGCAACCCTGACCAAAACCGGTCAGCAGAATCAGATCACCGGGTTCCGCCTGCTCCAGTCGATGGGCAAGCAATAATAAAGGTTGTGCCGCACCGGTATTACCTACAGACTGTAACAAATTATCGGCAATCGCCGTGTCGGCAATACCCAGCCGCTTGGCCACCATAGCGGGAACCCGGCCCTGATCCGTTGGTAGAATAAAGTGCTTGATATCAGCTGCATCTACCCCAGCTTTACTTAACAAGCCTTCCACCGCGCGACGCAATATGCCCATATAGCCGACATCACGCACCCAGCGCTCTTCCCAACCGTAGTCAAAATGCTCACCCTCGGCGCGATAGTGATCGATCATATCGGTGGCCTGGGTAAAACTCGTCACCAGCTCAGCGACAACACCCTCGGTACCGACAGAAATCGCCGCAGCACCATCGCCAAACAGCATTTCCTCGCGAGAAGCGCACTTGGTGAGTCGGTGCTCAGCGGCAACGACCACTGCCTCGCCATTACCCGCTGCAGCGATATCCAGTGCAGACAAAAGCGCAGAAGTTGCAGCACGCTGGGACGATGTCACATCCATGGTGCGCAGATCAGCAGTCTCCAAATTCAGTGCCTCGGCGACAATCACCGAATGCTGGCGATCGGCAAAAGGCAAGCTGGTAGAGGCGAGAAACAAAGCTGCCGGAGCCTGCCCGGACTCACGACCCATGCAATCAGCATAGGCCTCAGTGGCCATGGTAATAGCATCTTCATCCCAGTTACACATAGTCTTCTCGCCCTTACCCAGGCCAACCAGGCCCGAATCAAACCAGCCATTGGCATCAGCGATGACCTTCTTTTGCAGCCGTAAGCGAGGCAAATAAGCACCGTAAGCTGTAATTCCTACCATAATCCTTCCTGCGTTAGAGATGAATGAATCCTGAATTGGATGCGTATCTATAAATTGGAGATGTCTAATAAATCTGTCAGACCGGTTAAAACCGCCGCCACCCAGAACCTCGGCGGCGATTATTCTACCTGTAAGTTGGTGTTTAGAGGAAGTGGGGGTTGTCAGAATGACAAGATCAACAACTTGCAAACACCCCTGGTAATATATTCAACCAGGCGAACAGTAACCCAAAAGCATCTTGCATCGGTGGTTGAAAAGCTCAACAATCAACCACGAAAGTGTCTCGGTTATCAAACGCATCTCGAAGTCTTTATTAAAAATACCGGTGGTGCACTTCGAACTTGATTTCGCCTGTACTATTATTCGCGCCTATTAGGGCACTTATTAGTGGGAAGGTTAAAGAATCCTTAGCCGATACAGTCAATAAACGATATTAATATCTAACAAAAGCCTCCGGTTAGGCTCCGCTACGCTGCGTGACTGGAACAAAGCGGTAGATATTACCGAAATTAGCTATTAAAGAAACATAATGAAAAAGTTGGAATATATAAAAGCGTGAGTTTACTATCCAATGCCCTCTAAAGTGGGGAGCCTGGGGGTTCAGCCTAGCCACAACAGCCCTCATAATTGGCACATAAACGCTACCAATCGCACTTTACATACATAAGGAGAGCTCTCCCATGAGAATCATAATTCTTGGCGCAGGTGGCGTCGGTTCGGTTATCGCCGGCCATTTAGCCAAGGTTGGCGTAGACGTTATTATGATTGCCCGGCCTGGCCACTGCCAGGTGTCTTCACAAGATGGTCTACAGCTCACGGGTTTGTCTGATTTCCGAATTAAAGTGCCCGCCTACACAGATGCATCCAATCTAGACAGTGCAGATGTCCTCCTCATCGCTGTCAAAACCAAAGATATGCAAACTTCGCTTGAGGGCGTCAAGCATTTAGACGTTGGTTGTGTCGCTTCTCTGCAAAACGGTGTGGTTAAAAATAAACAAATGGCCGAGGTGTTTGGCGCAGATAAAGTGCTTGGAGCCACGACCATGATTGGCGCCACTCTGGTGCAGGATGGTGAAGTTGACTATTCGCTTGATGGCATTACCTTTTTTGGCGAACGAGATGGCCCCCGTTCCGATCGTGTCGACGCACTGGTTAAGGCCTTTCTTGATTCCGGGTTAAATGCCGTTGCTTCTGAAAACATAAACTCCATCGAATGGACAAAACAGGCCATTCAAAACCCCTTTGCACCAATCGCAGCAATTACTCGACTGCCCGTGCATCTGGTTTGGTCGAGTCCGGAACTGGCCACACTCTCAGTCCACATGTACCGGGAGGTTGCGGCAGTTGCTGAAGCCTTACAAATCACCTTGTCTGACCACGAAGCGTGGAGTGTGTTACATCAAAAAACGCTGAAAGACGCGCCCTTTAAGCAGGCAGTCAAGATGCTGGTTTTGGCTGGAAAACAGGTTTCAGAGAGTGGCCGCACGCATATAATTCCGTCAATGCTTCAGGACGTGTTGGCCTGCAAGAAAACCGAAATTGAAGAAACGGTAGGCCACGTATTTAAGGAAGGCATCCGTCTGGGCATTCCGGTCCCCTATACTGAGTTTGCTTACCGAACCGTCAGAGCAATCGAGGATAATTTTAGAGACTGTAATTAAAACTGTGTAACTGTCTATCATTAACCCCTAACGGGAAGGATAGACAGACTATGAATAAAGAAGACCTGGAAGCCTTTGCGCGCGAGGCAGCAAAAACCTTAAAAACA
>Ga0164315_10001639_pt1 | contig 16889 bp, 13 predicted proteins | sample GuaBasSedimGuay6_FD_113737 | JGI IMG/M metagenome (GOLD analysis project Ga0164315, IMG submission 113737) | Subseafloor sediment microbial communities from Guaymas Basin, Gulf of California, Mexico - Guay6, Core 4569-2, 0-3 cm | ecosystem: Environmental > Aquatic > Marine > Hydrothermal vents...
AGTATTTCGTGATGCTATCGCTTTTTTGGCGATAGTATCACTTTTGTGGAAAGTATTTGGTGATGCTATCGCTTTTTTGGCGATAGTATCACTTTTGTGGAAAGTATTTGGTGATGCTATCGCAAAAAAAAAAGCGATAGCATCACAGCTTGAACTATTTGAGTGAGGCTATCGCAAAAAAAAAGCGATAGCATCACAGCTTGAACACTTTTTTGTCCTGTACATAGAAATAATTTATAATAAAGGTATTGATTATCTAATTTTGGCCCTTATATGTATCTTATACTCACTCTAAAAGCCGTGTCATTGCGAATAATCGCTTTGGCAGCACTTTTTAAAACGCGGCATAGACCGGAGAAAATGATGCATTAAGGTATTGTATTTTTTAGCGAAGAACGAAACCTATGTCACCCCAACGCAGTTCGTAGGGTGGGCAACGTCTTTTTGTTGCCCACCAAACTTCTTTACGTTCGTAGGGTGGGCAACGTCTTTTTGTTGCCCACCAAACTTCTTTACGTTCATAGCTCGTAGGTTTAAGGTGGGCAAGAAAAGACATTGCCCACCCTACAAATACTTAATCTTCAATGAGTTATAAAAAACTGATAGCTGCTAAGGGTAAAAAGGTTTTATTCTGTCAATTCTAAAATCCGGTTAATTTTCATTCAAACATGATTTTACTAGGAGTACAAACCATGCGTTACTTTATATTCTTAACCATTGTATTTACTACAATTTTTGGAAATGCTATGCCAGAGACAGTCTTGGCTGATCAAATTCAAGTTAACGCCGCTTTAGCAAAACCGGTGATGTTGGCTGATCAAAAACAGACGGCCTATTTACGAGTCGGGTTGACCGGCTTTCGTCTGAAAAAGGAGAAAGTTGCTCCCGTCAATGTGGCGTTAGTCATTGATAAATCTGGTTCTATGCAAGGTGAAAAACTTCGCAGTGCCAAAGATGCCGCTATTATAGCGGTTGAACGAGTGCGTCAGGATGACATTATTGCGGTGGTGACCTATAACCATAGTGCCGATGTCCTGTTGCCCGCCACCAGAGCCATTGATAAGGAGCGGCTCAAAACCGCCATCAATAGGCTAAGGGCGGGCGGGCAAACCGCCCTCTATGATGGCGTAGAAAAGGGGGCTCAAGAAGTTGGCAAATTCTTGGATAGAAATCGTGTCAACCGAATTGTTTTAGTCTCCGATGGACTGGCTAATGTTGGGCCAAGTACGCCGGCAGAATTGGGCGCGTTCGGGGCTTCTCTGAGTAAGGAAAATGTCGTCGTCACAACGATTGGTTTAGGACTGGGCTATAATGAAGACTTGATGACCCAGTTGGCTGAAAAAAGCGATGGTAATCATGCCTTTGCAGAAAACGCCAAGGATTTAGCCAGTTTTTTTAACTATGAATTTGGCGATATACTATCTGTCGTTGCTCAAGAAGTGAATATCACCATTATTGGTGTTGATGGGACACGCCCTATTCGGGTTTTGGGCCGAGAAGCGAAAATCGAAGGGCAACAGATTTCAGTCAAACTGAATCAACTTTATAGCGAGCAGGAAAAATATGTGTTGGTGGAGATCGAAGTGCCAGCCACCAAAGCCAATCAAGAACGCACAATTGCTGGTGTAGCGGTTGTCTACCGTAATATGGGCACCAACACAAGTGAACGTATGAGTAGTATCATTGCTGCTAACTTTACGGATTCACCACAATTGGTGGAAGAAAAAATTAACGCGACTGTCATGACAGCCGTGATAGAACAATTGGCAGTGAAACAAAATCAGCAGGCGTTGAAACTGCGTGATGAAGGCAAGGTGAAAGAAGCGCGGAAACTCTTGTTGGACAATGCCACCCAACTGGCAGAAGAGGCTGCCAAATATGAATCAAAAAGCTTGGAAAAGCTCAAAGACATCAACATTGATGATGCCAATAATTTGGATGAGGACAAGTGGGCAAAGCAACGCAAGTCAATGCGCCGGCAGCAGTATAAGTTCCAAAACCAGCAATCCTTTTAGTAATTAATGGCGGGCTGTCCACTCTACATTCCCAACCCGTAAGTATGTTGAAATGTAGAAATGTAGGGTGGGCAAGTTTGTTTTTGCCCACCTTAAGCATGACGGGCTGTCCACCCTACATTCCCAACCCGTAAGTATGTATAAATGTAAGGGGGGCAAGTCTTTTTTGCCCACCTTAAGCTGACAGGTTTTCAAAAATAATGGTGGGCAAAAAAGACTTGGGTGGCCTACAACTACAACGTCGAGGAATTCAACAGTGGCAGATTCACAAGACAACATGCTCAGACTTTCTGATGACATGGGCAAGATGGCGGATAGAATTGGGCAGATGGCGGATAGAATTGGGAGCATGGCCGACCGTATCTTGGAAACCCAAAAAATTCAAAATGAAAATATTCAACTCACTCAACAATCTATGCTAGAAGTCATGAAAATGATGAATGATCAATTCAAAGCGAATAGTAAGATGATTGAGCTTTTTATTAATAAAGGGCTCAGCACGGATATGTTCAAATAGTGGAAATGTAGGGGGCGGGCAAGTTTGTTTTGCCCACCTTAAGTAATTGATGGTGGGCAAAAAAGAGACTTGGGTGGCCTACATTCCCTACATTCCCAACCCGTAAGTATGTTGAAATGTAGGGTGGGCAAGTTTGTTTTTGCCCACCTTAAGTTTTTAAAAATTAATGGTGGGCAAAAAAGACTTGGGTGGCCTACATTCCTACATTCCTAGGGCTATTCACATTCAACCCCTTCGGGGTTGTTGATAAATTTTATCGCCATTTTTCCCCCCAAGGTTTACCTAAATAATGTCTTTATTTTCAACGTCCTCCTATATTTATCTGGGTTTGGTGCTTGCACTAATAGTGTCAATCATACTCAGCGGTGTGTTGTTCTATACCGCGAAACACTATTACACCAAAGCCAAACTCGCAAAAGTCTTTCCCACCCACGAAAGTTATTACCAACAAGCCAATGCGACTTTACCCCCTAAAATTCAAAAAATAGTCGTGTTATTTGGGGATTCTCGCATTCAGGAATGGAAAAAACCGCCTCAACTTGACGGAGTTGAATTTATTAATCGGGGTATCAGTGGCGAAACGACAGCCCAAAACCGAGCCCGCTTTCAACCAGATGTGTTGGCACTTGAACCCGATATCGTTATTTTACAGACAGGTATCAATGACTTAACCGTATTAGGGGTGCAGCCGCAGCGATATGAAGAAATTGTGCAGCACTGTCAGGACAATTTAAAATTTTTCGTTGAGTCGTTACGGGCACAGCAGATTGAAGTCATTTTCTTGACCATTTTTCCGCCCGCACAACCAGAACTTGCCCGTTGGCTGGTGTGGAATGAAAAAATTTCCCAAAGCGTCGAAGAAATTAACCAGTACTGGCTAAACTTACCCGCCGATGAGCGACTACATATTATTGACACCACCAAAGTGCTTAAAGATACACAAAGGCAATGGCATCCTCACGTCAATAGGGATGCGCTACATTTAACGCCTACCGGCTATGACTATCTTAATCAAGCTTTAACGCCGGTATTGACGGCCCAATTTGGGCCGGAGTCCAAACTTTAGTTTGGGCGGTTCCAAGATAAATCTTGGACTCCTGTCAGTTGAAAAAAAAAAGGCAGACTCGCTGGCGCTGAGTCGGCCTTTTTTGATGCCTGTAAACCCTCCCCTCCTAGACTGGAAGTTCTACTGCGGTGATGTGCATTCCTGGGCTACTCTATGCACATAACTTTTAAGCGTATGATTTCTCTATTTTTTCAAATTGGGTTGGTGGGATCGCTCGGCTGTACAATTTTTGGGTGTTTTGGAATTCTAACAGCATTGCTATCCCACCCTTTGAGAACTTGTGTGCATAGAGTAGCCTTCCTGGGAAGGGATGCAAAACATTTACCAATTATCTTTTTCTGAAAAACGATAGTTAAGTACAACTGTCAACCGCTCCTCGAAAACCCATATAAATTTGCTTAACCATGCAATAACAAATTTATATTGTACGTTAGCCGAGCGGTTTGCTAACGATTTGTGAAATAGTATTGTACCCTAAAATCACACCCATCCAAAAAAAATATGGGTGTGATTGAGGGCTATAATTTTTCAATGTGTCTTTTATAGTGTCACAGAGGGAATTTTTCAAGCCCTTTGAAAAAAATTTTTCGATTTGTTGGCAGGCGGTTATGGTCATAATTTTGGCCATAGCACTCAAAAATTGAATTGATTTTTCGTTCTCGAAACGGCCAAACGACTAATATTTGTTCATTAATCATATCGCTTGGTTCATTAATCATATTAGTATTGCAAAAAAGAATTTTTAATCCCACCGGTTATGGCTATCTTAATCAGGCTTCAACGCCGGTATTGCTAAAATTCGATGCTCAATAGGCGCGCATAAGAAAATTCACAAAACAAACACTAATGGTCACCATAATGTCCACCAATTGAATGAACATAAATATAACGATCATCAAAACTATAGACTAATCTATCTTTTTCTGACAACCTACGTGAGTATTTCCCTTCCATTTCATATTTTAATGGTTCGGGTTTCCCGATTCCTTGAGTCAAATCACTACTGCGTAACATTTCTTTGACAATTTCATGGAATTTTTTCTGTCGTTTTTTGTTGTTAACAATGATCTCTTCATATTGTTGCCATGAATTATCTTTAAAGGCGAGTTCTCGCATAACATGTTAATCCTTTAAATTAATACCCAACTGCTCAAGTGAGACAGGAAACCATTCGCTTTGATCATGAATTTGCTTCATCAAAATTGGATTGTTTAAAATGTACTGAGTTTCTAATTCACAGCGTAAATCTGGCGCTAACTTGTCCCACTCAGCATCAGTATAAGCTTGGGCTGGATTAATCACTGGCTTTGCAGTTGTCATTGAGGTGTTTATCGTTTTATCTTCACAAAGGGTATCGCTCGGTACCGATATTGATTCTTCACGCGCTGTTAATGTTTGTTGATGTTGATTAGATGAATTCACGGTTTTTTCAACGGTATCTTCTTTTACCAATATAAGCACTTCTACTTGTTGCCCAACTTTCAAGGGTAAATTAGAGAGCACGATATGTTGAGGATTTTTAATCGTGAGATGTTGTCTATAGGCTAACATGTTATATTCCAAGGCTTTTCTGTTATAGTCTGTCAGATCAATAATTAAAAATTAAAAAATAAATTTCAAAAAATACCGCCAAACTGACAGATACTATCCCTTTTCAAGGATAGTATCTGTTGAAAAAACACGTTTTGGTGAATGATGCCTAACGGCCACACCACCCTAACACCGTTTTCCGCAAAAAAACATCACAGAAGTATGGTTATTTAGCTTGACTCTGATAATACCCCATCAAAATCTTCGCCACCTCTGGACGAGAGAACTCTGGTGGCAAATCTTTACCCTCAGACAACATCCCACGCACTTTGGTACCAGACAGGATAATAAAATCTTCCTTGGTATGATCAGGCACATCGCGCATCATCACCACCTTATTCAATTTCTTGGAATAGGCAGTATGATCCGCACGGAAAATTTGGATTTGAAGCGCGCCGGCTGGGACTTCTTTATCAAAAATCTCCTGTGCATCAAATTTACCGTAGTAGTCACCCACCCCGGCATGATCGCGGCCGATAATAAAGTGAGAACAACCTGCGTTTTGACGAAATGTCGCATGCAACACGGCCTCACGCGGCCCTGCGTAAAGCATATCGAAACCATAACCGGTAATCATAACCGTGTTGGCTGGGAAATAGACATCAACCATTTTACGGATGGCAGCATCGCGCACGGGTGCTGGAATATCGCCCGGCTTCAATTTACCCAGTAACATGTGAATCAGGATACCATCCGTCTTAAGTGTTTCATGAGCCATCCGACACAATTCTTCATGGGCACGGTGCATAGGATTGCGTGTTTGGAAAGCAACGACTTGATTCCAGCCACGTTCTGCAATTTCATTGCGAATTTCCACCGCGGTGCGGAAAGTATCCGGGAAATCCTGTTGGAAATAGCTAAAATTCAAAACCTGAATGGGGCCCGAAATCACATATTTACCATGCGGTTTAAAAGCGGCAACCCCAGCGTGTTCGGCATCATTGGTACGGTAAACTTTTTCAATGATGAAATTGAGCTGATCATCAGTAATTTCCTCAATGGCTTCAACATCTTGAATCGCCAGCACCGGGTGGCCTTCTCCATTCGGATCACGTAACGCAATGCGCTTAGCACCTTTGATAGCCGAAATGTCGTTGGTGCGGTTGACGACGGGTACCGGCCAAAATAACCCACTGGTGGTGTGCAATTTTTCGGCCACGCTCATCGCATCAGCGATATTCATATAGCCGGGCAACGGATTAAAATAACCAGCACCAAGCATGACAGCATTAGCAGCGGCCGCCGAATTCAGTAACAAAGACGGTAAACTTTCCGCCTCTTTTTGCAGTTCGTGGTGTTTATCAACATCATAAACAAACAATGGATTCAAGGTTTCAGAGCCATGTGGCTTGATCATTATTTTCTCCTATCAGGTTATTAGAGACTGTGTTTGTTATTCAGAATCTTATTATATACATTTTTATCGTCTAAATCAGAATTTGAATTCACGCCACTCTTACCATTGAGCTTCTTGCAAAACCCCAGTTGACACCCACATCGTTATACATAAGTATTTAAGCATTTGATTTAACATCTTTTTTTTCCAACCAAAAATACCTGATAAGTTTTGGTGGGCAACCAAAAGACGTTGGGTGGCTACATCAAATTGAAGGGTAATTCCTCGCGGTTACCCCTTTCATTTAACGGCCAGGGATAATCTCAAATCGCGAATAGCAAACCATGGCCGTCACATTTCATTTAACGGCCAGGCATAATCTCAAATCGCGAATAGCAAACCATGGCCGTCACATTTCATTTAACGGCCAGGCATAATCTCAAATCGCGAATAGCAAACAATGGAAGTAGGGCCGGCAATGTGTTTTTCACAGTAAAAAACCTTCAAGGTTTCCAAAACCTTGAAGGTTTCGTTACTCTATTTAGCGGCCAGAGTAAAAAACCTTCAAGGTTTCCAAAACCTTGAAGGTTTCGTTGCTCTATTTAGCGGCCAGAAATAATCTCAAATCGCGAATAGCTACATCAAATTGGGGAAGTTTTGGTGGGTAACCAAAAGACGTTGGGTGGCTACATCAAATTGAGGAAGTTTTGGTGGGCAACCAAAAGACGTTGCCCACCCTACATTAAATTGAGAATTTCAAATATTTTTAAGCACAAAAACTACGCGCTACTATTGCCACAGCTTAATGCTTTTGTCATTGCTTGCCGTGGCGAGCGTGGCACCGTCGGGACTAAAAGCAATAGAATTCACAATACAATCATGCCCTTGCAGAGTGCAAAATTCACTGTCGGTGCCAAGTACCCACAGCTTAATGGTTTTGTCGGCACTGGCTGAAGCGAGAGTGCGTCCGTCGGAGCGGAAAGCAATAGAACAAACTGACTGTTCATGCCCCGATAACGTATAGAGTGCCTTGCCGGTTCTTAAATCCCACAGCTTAATGGTTTTGTCATCGCTGCCGGAAGCGAGAAAACAGCCGTCAGGACTAAAGGCAATAGATGCCACATAATTTTCATGCCTTTTTAATGTGCAGAATTCTTCGCCAGTGCTAACATCCCATAACTTGATAGTGTTGTTGGTACCGCCCGAAGCAAGGGTGCGTCCGTCAGGACTAAAGGCAACAGCATTGCTGCCATTGAAAGCGCGAAGTTCTTTGCCGGTGCTGACTTCCCATAGCTTAACGTTCTCGCTTTCCGAGACAAGGGTATGTCCGTCAGGACTGAAAGCGACTACTCTTACCCCAATCCCACCTCCTTGCAAGGTATAGCGTACTTTGCCCGTCGTAAGATCCCACAATTTGATAGTATTATCGTCGCTGCCCGAAGCAAGGAGGCTGCCATTAGGGCTGAAGGCGACAGTTCTCACGGGTGCCTCATGGCCTTTTTGCAACCACCCTTTTTTTAAAGTGCGAAGTTTTTTACCAGTGCTCACCTGCCACAGTTTGATGGTTCTGTCTTCCCCCCCGGAAGCCAGAATGCGTCCGTCGGAACTAAAGGCAACCGAATTAACCCAATCACTATGTCCTCGAAAAACACGCACAACTTGAGTTGGCAATCTTGGCAAATCTTCAGGGAGTTTGTTACCGCAAATAACCGCTGATGCGTGTAAATCTGAATTTGGATTCCATAATTCATCGTACTGACAATCAAACAATTGGGGTAAAACACCACACTTTTGCCAACCAATAAATGGTATACCATCGTGACTAAACAATACCGGCATCTTGTCGGTATGAATAGAATTTGTAGACAAATTCACCGGGCGGACATCCATTAACACTTCCCAAGGATTTTTAGCCAACACCTTTTGCATCTTGTCAGGTGTAAAAATCATAGCCGAGGACAGTATTTCATCTCTGACAGCCCGCTGCACGGGTTCTAAGGATGCCCGCACTTCTCGCAAATCGTTGACATACCGCTGATAGGGCTGGGTAACATCCTGCACACTGATGACGTTTGGTGCATATAAAATTTTATCAGACAGACGCTCAACACTTGCCGCGATTCGCCCAATATCTTCTGTGGTTTTGGATTGGTTGCCTTTGATAATGCCACTGACTCTTTGGTAAGAATCGTTAGCTTGAAAGCCGTCCATAATGGAGATCATGTTTTCTGACATGGCATAAATACTCTTGTGTTTGAATTTGGAATAAATCACCCACTACTTAACGAAATTAGCCCGTTGTCATATTTTATTTATAGATAGTTCCAGGGGCGTTGCCCCTCTGTTTAATAATACACCCCGTTGGGGTTAAGTTTTAAAGCACCGAAGGTGCGAAATTAATATAGCCAGAACAGCCAGGGGCTGGGGTATTAAATTTTAAGCGATTTTGCGGTTTATTTTTCACCCGATTTCTGGTCAAAATCGGATTTCTTTTTTAGAAATCAGATTTTTTCTTTCTTCAAAATCGGATTTGCTGTTTTAGAAATCAGATTTTTTCGTCAAAATCGGATTTGCTGTTTTAGAAATCAGATTTTTTCTTTAAAATCGGATTTATTTTTTAGAAGATTTTTTCGTCAAAATCGGATTTGCTGTTTTAGAAACCCGATTTTTTCGTCAAAATCGGATTTGCTGTTTTAGAAATCAGATTTTTTCGTCAAAATCGGATTTATTTATTAGAGTTGTCCGAAAATAAGGGTTTTGTACATTTAACTCATTGTTTTTATGGGTTGCCCCCAGGTTTCACCTGGGGCTATTCACATTTTCAGGCTAAAGTTTCGCTCCGCGAAACTTTAGCCTGAAAACCCCTACGGGGTTGAGACAAAGAAATTTATTGACGGACAAGTCTATTTTTTAGAAACCAGATTTTTTCGTCAAAATCGGATTTCTTGAAAGCCAAAAAATCGGATTTCAAATATCGAGTTACTGTGATATTTATAATCTATGTACAGGACAAAAAATATTTTGTGACGCTATCGCTTTATTTTTGCTTGAGTCACACTTTTGTGGCTCACATACATTGTTGTCATGTCTCGTTCCAAATCAATCTATCCCAAGACTTAAAAAAAACGCCGATAAAATAGGTTTTTTTTGAGTGATACTATCGCAAAAAAAGCGATAGCATCACGACTTGAACACTTTTTTGTCCTGTACAAAGATTTATAATAGAACAATCGTTTGGTGAAAAAAACTGAGCAAAACCACCTCAGATTTAACACCCCAGCCAGGGGCGTTGCCCCTCTGTTTAATAACCACGTTGGGGTTAAGTTTTAGAGCCCCAAAGGGGCTAAATTAATATAGCCAGCGTAACTACCTGGAACTTCGGTGCGAAATTAATATAGCCAGCGTAACTACCTGGAACTGCAAAGGGAATGGGTTTTTGATTCAATATCGTTTCGTTCATTCAAAAACAATGCCCAAAACACAAAATAGGCTTCTAAACGTGGGACTCCGCCAATAACTTACTGACATTTAACCATTTTAAAATTAATAAATCTTGGCATGGGTTATGCTTAATACTGGTTAATAGGCACTTATGTGTGCAATGAACTATAGGAGTATTAGCCATGTTACTACATCAAACCAATATGGATTTATCACAATCCGCCACGATTGAGCCGATTTTGTTTTTGAAGCAACCACCGCAAAAATTAAGTATTTTTAAATTGATGAGTCTTGTCGCTGTTATTGGCATTGTGACTATTATTGTTCTGCTTGTTAGATGACTTGATGATGTAAGATTTGATTGATTTTACGGATAGTATCCGTTTCGTTTGAAAATGTGCTGAGTTTCAGCACTGACTGCTGAGTTTCAGCACACTTAATTTATTATTTTAAATCAATAAGATAGAGGAATAATGCCATCTTTGGGTGCTGAAACTCAGCACAGATTATTTTTAGGAGTCCAAACTTTAGTTTGGATCGCTGCGCCAAACTAAAGTTGGCCGACTCCATCAACAAAAAAGCCCAATTTGTCCCGGTGCGGCGTATAATTTTAATGAATGCTATCCCTTTCCTGGGATATAGTTTTTCAGATAAATAATTTCAGTTATAAACCTTCAAGGTTTTGGAAACCTTGAAGGTTTTGCCATATTTTCTGAACGTCTATAGTATCCGTCACAGTTACAGTATCATCATAAATTTTATCAGGACAATCAACCAAAAATGGAAATTACACGTAACACATTCACCCCCATTCGTTTAGGTGTCAACATTGACCACTTCGCCACTGTCAGACAAGCGCGTGGCACTCGTTATCCGGATCCCGTGCAAGCCGCTATGATGGCGGAGCAGGCGGGTGCGGATTTGATTACTTTACATTTGCGTGAGGATCGCCGGCATATTCAAGAGCGCGATGTCCTGTTAATTAAAGATGTTTTGCTGACTCGCATGAATTTGGAAATGGCGGTAACTGAGGAAATGCTGGCGTTTGCGGAACGCCTTCGCCCTCACGATGTTTGTTTAGTGCCAGAGCGGCGCGAAGAGTTGACGACAGAAGGCGGCCTCGATGTTGTCAATCAAAAGGAGCGTATTCGAGAGGCTTGTCAACGATTAGCGGCTGTCGGGACACGGGTTTCTCTGTTTATTGATGCTGATCCGACCCAAATTGATGCCGCTGCGCGTGTTGGTGCGCCAGTAATAGAAATTCATACCGGCCATTTTGCCGATGCGCCCGATGAGCAACTTCGTCAACAAGAGTATCAACGCATTATCACCGCCGTTAGGCAGGGTATCGCGGTGGGTTTACAAGTCAATGCGGGACACGGCCTCAATTATCACAATGTCGCGGATATTGCAGTTATTCCAGAGGTGTGCGAGTTGAATATTGGTCATTCGATTGTTGCCCGTGCGTTGTTTAGCGGTTTTGCTGAGGCGGTGCGGGAGATAAAGCGGTTGATGGTTGAGGCGCGGTACTTGATGCCTACGCCTTAATGGGTTTCTAAATAGTACAACGTCATGAGTACAACGGATTGAATGGTAGTAGAGCGGATTGAATGGTAGTAGAGCGGATTGATGAAAGTTTTGTAGGGTGGGTAAGCGGGCGCTACTTTCTCAAACATTGTCCCGAATCTTACCGCCCGCTTGCCCACCATTTTTAGCCATGAAAATAGTTTTGTAGGGTGGGTAAGCGGGCGCTACTTTCTCAAACATTGTCCCGAATCTTACCGCCCGCTTGCCCACCATTTTTAGCCATGAAAATAGGCAACACGTTTAAACCCTAAATCAGCTTAAAATCAACAGCCTAGCCCTGGGCTGGGGTGTTAAATTTGTTCCATTTTTGCCACTTTTTTTCACCCTATATTGGATTTGTAGGCCATCCCAAGCGGGCACTAGTCACTCAAAAAATACCACGATCTTTTAGCCCGCTTGCCCACCTTCTTGGATCAAAAATTGAATAAAAATAGTGTGAAAAAAAACGAGCAAAATCAACCCAGATTTAACACCCCAGCCCTGGGCTTTAATAAAACGCCCAGAAAGGGCTGAGTCGTTACGATTTTTAATGAAATAAGTTTTTAAACACAAAAATAATATTATATTTTAAATCAACAACTTACAAAAAATTTGAACATCGAGTAAATAGTACAACATCATTAGTACAACGGATTGAATGGTAGTACAGCGGATTGACGGATTTTACGGATTTAATCAACGAGTTCCAGGGGCGTTGCCCCTGGCTATATTAATTTCGCCCCGTTGGGGCTTTAAAACCTTTAAAAAAATTTACCGATTTTTGTATCTCATGCAATCGGGAAACGCTATAACCCAGTTAGTCACACTCAAAGCTCAAGAAAAAATCCGTTTATACCGTCAATCCGCTGTACTACCATTCAATCCGCTGTACTATCATTGATACTGTCAATCCACTGTGCTGTACTTTTTGTGCTAAAAAATTTTGCGCCACCCTGCTTGTTATTGGGTTCTGACTATTGTACAATGCAACTTTTTTTTCAGGAGGACTTTTAATGAGAAACACTGTGAAATTCATTTCGGCAACGTGCCTATTGTGCCTCGTTGCAGGAAATGTTAGGGCAGACTTGAGCGATGGGTTAGTTGCATTTTACCCATTTAGTGAGAATGTCAACGACGACAGCGGCAACGGGCATCATGGCACCGTGCATGGTGCATTGATAACTGCGGATCGCTTTGGCAAACTTGGTGCCTATGGGTTTGATGGCGTTGATGGCAGGATCAAACTGGATGGTGAGGCAATAAATAGCCTCAACTCGTTAACCCTTGCAATTTGGTTGCAGACATTCGATTCTGGTTCTAGCAAACATTTCTTCTCTGTGGCTAATTCAGGGATGGATAATGAGTTCCTGATTCGACATGACAATGGGAAAATAGTTCTCCTTGTTAAGGGCGAAGATCACAAAATGAGTGATGCCAGAATCGACGACAATTCATGGCATCATGTCGTGATTACTCGTGAAGGTTCGGTAATAAAACTTTATATCGACAGCAACTTTGATTCGGAATGGAATTCCGCGCCAGTGGGCAACCTCAGTGTTGAAAAAACGGGCTTATGGCTTGGTGGTGATCAAGATTGTGTCGGTGGGTGTTGGGATTCAGCCCAACAATTTGACGGTTTGCTGGATGATTTAAGAATCTATGACCATGCCCTGTCTGAGTCTGAAATTCTGGCACTTTATGACACGGAAAAACAACCCCCTGATGAGGGTGATGATCCTTACCAAGTGGGATACGAAGCCGGGCAACAAGCCTGCCAAGACAATCCCGCGGACTGTGATATTTCTGTTCCCCCTGATGAGGGTGGAACATGCAAACCTGCAACATTGTCGTATGATTTTCAGTTGCATATTCCGCTGTTACACTATACGCCGGTTAAGGACGTTGATACGCCGATGGTGTTATGGGTGGATTTTGAACCAAAGGATCTCAAGCAATTACTATTTCAAGTTGCAGACTATGGTGAAATAGAGGAATAAGGTTTGTAAGGTGAATTAACTCTCATTTAAAAAAAAACGGATACTATCCCTAAGAAGGGATAGCATCAGTAAAATTTGTTGCCTGCCTCGACGCTCTGTGCTGTGCAAAAATAGGGTGCGTTATCGCAGTCGCATAACGCACCGACTATCTCCATTTTCCTCAAATAGGGTAACACAACACGCCCGTTGCATTTTATTGGGTGTCTCTATCCCGTTTTTTTGAATATCCAATAGGGCACGTTTCAAAAAACCGGATACTGGCTGTGTGGGAACCAAAAATCCGTTTATACCCCAAATCCGTTGTACTAGTGCAGGATAGCGGAAATCTTAGGACCGCCAGCCAACAGCTAAAGCAGTTGTCTGAAAGCTCAAGTCGGCTAAAGCCGACTAACCCTCTTTGGTAGTGCCCTTTAGGGTACTTAAGCTTTTAGACAACTGCTTTAGTTGGCTGAGGTGGTCTGGAAACTTCCGCTTTCTGGCACTAGGGGTAAGTATTTTTTAATCCTTTATTATAAACAATCCTTGTAGTTACATTCAGGAGAAATCAACCATGTCATTCCAAAAAATCGCAGTCATCACCAGTCTGGTGATCATTATCGGCGGGGTTATCCTATTTATAGGTATCTCGCCCAAACAAGAATCTTTTACCAAGGGCACAACACCGCCTATTTTCCCACCCCCCGCAGTTGCGCCTTTCCCCTCATCACCGTCCTCTGAACAGCGCTCAGCGTTAGTCATTGGCAATTCGGCTTATGCCGGCGACAATTTTTTAACCAATCCGGTTAATGACGCGAAAGCATTGGCAGCGGTATTACGTCAACTCCAGTTTGACGTGATTCATCAAACCAACCTTAACCGCAAACAGATGAAAGCGGCTGTTCACCAATTTAGCCAACAATTGGCTAAAAAACCCGGGGTTGGCTTATTTTACTACTCCGGACACGGCCTACAATATCAGGGCGTTAATTACTTGATACCTATCGGTGCGAACCAAGCCCTGAAGGCGGTTTATGATTTGCCGGATGAAACCGTGACGATGACTTATGTGCTTAGCGCAATGAAAACGGTTGAGAATAAAGTCAATCTGTTGATTTTAGATGCGTGTCGTAATCCACCGCGTTTTGTTAAAAGTTGGTACAAAGGCGATATGATTCCGCCGGGATTGGCTTTGCCGCAAAGAACCCCGGACGCTTCATTGATTGCGTATGCAGCCGCGCCCGGGCAAGTCGCGTTAAGTGGTGAAGGCCAAGCCAATAGTCCTTATGTCAAATCGCTGATGAAATGGATGCTGGTGCCTAATCTGTCGGTTACCGATGCATTGATACAAGTCCGCAATGAAGTGATCAACGCCACCCATAAGATGCAGCAGCCGGAGTTTTCGGTGGCGTTGAATAAGCCGTTTTATTTTAACTGGGATGCTGACAGAGAACGGAAACGTAAAGCGGAACAAACCCGTTTAGCCCGCGAACTTGAAGCCAAGCAAACCCATTTAGATGCCAAAGCGAAAGCGCAAGCGCAGGCCGAGGCCCGTTTAGCACAAGAAAGGGAAGCCTTCAAACAGCAACAGGCGAAATGGCAAGCGGAACAACAACCTGTCGCTGGTCAACAACCAGCCGTGCCGCCCAGTGACGAAACAGCCCCGAAACCTGTACCAAGCGAATACCGGTTGACGGTTTTAGCCACCCCGGCGGACAGTCAAATAAAAATCATGAATATCAAGCCAAGATATGTGCCGGGTATTGCGCTTGAACCGGGCGATTATGAGGTGTTGGTTAATCAGGCCGGTTATATTGCGTCCCGCCAATGGATCACGATACAGGATCAGGATGTCACTGTGCCGGTGGTATTAGAACAAAAATCCACCCAGTTTTTCCGTGATCGTTTGCAAGACGGTAGTCAAGGCCCAGAAATGGTGCGGATTGCGGCCGGCTCATTTCGGATGGGTGATCTTCAGGGCGAGGGCAGTTCTGATGAAAAGCCAGTGCATTCGGTGTCCGTCGCGCGTTTTGCGATGGGGCGTTATGAAGTGACAGTGGGTGAATTTCGGCGATTTGTGACTGCGACTCGGTATAAGACTGATGCAGAAAAAGAGAACGGTTGTTATGTCAATAAGGACGGTAGCTGGAATTATGTAAAGGATGCCAACTGGCATAAACCTTATTTTTCTCAAAATGACAATCATCCGGTGGTGTGTGTTAGCTGGAATGATGCGACTGCTTATGCAGCGTGGTTAAGTCAGCAAACTGGGCAAACTTATCGTTTACCCACTGAAGCCGAGTGGGAATATGCAGCGCGTGCAGGCACAAAAACGTCGCGTTATTGGGGAAATAATCCGGATCAAGCGTGCCGCTATGCGAATGTTCATGACAACACTTCAAAACAAAAAAATCAAGGTTTTTCATGGACTCATCATAAATGCACGGACGGTTATGCACAGACAGCACCGGTGGGCAGTTTTAAACCTAACGCGTTTAATTTGTTCGATATATTGGGCAATGTCTGGGAATGGACCTGCTCTGAGTATGAGGATAACTATACTGGTAAAGAAAGCAAGTGTATTAGCCAGAAAAGCGGCAGCCTTCGTGCGCTCCGCGGTGGTGCGTGGAACGACAGACCGAGGAGCGTGCGGACAGCGAGCCGTGACAGGGGCTCGCATGGCAACCGCGGCAGCAACGTGGGGCTTCGCCTCGCCAGGCTCTTCTAACCCTTTGAATTTGGGTTTTTTAGCTTTGGCAGTTTTTTTTTTGGTTTTTTTGGTTTTTTTTGCCCGCACGAAGTGCGGGCCGCGCAATAACGACAAGTGATTGTTTATAAGAAAGGATAAAACTAAAAAACAACTACAAGGATTGTTTATAAGAAAGGATAAAACCAAAAAACAACTACAAGGTTTGTTTATAATAACGGATAAAACCCAAAAACAACTACAAGAATTGTTTATAAGAAAGGCTCAAACCAAAAAACAACTACAAGGTTTGTTTATAAGAACGGATAAAACCAAAAAACAACTACAAGGTTTGTTTATAAGAAAGGCTCAAACCAAAAAACAACTACAAGGTTTGTTTATAAGAAAGGCTCAAACCAAAAAACAACTACAAGGATTGTTTATAAGAAAGGATAAAACCCAAAAACAACTACAAGGATTGTTTATAAGAAAGGATAAAACTAAAAAACAACTACAAGGTTTGTTTATAAGAACGGATAAAACTAAAAAACAACTACAAGGTTTGTTTATAATAACGGATAAAACCCAAAAACAACTACAAGGATTGTTTATAAGAAAGGATAAAACCCAAAAACAACTACAAGGATTGTTTATAATAAAGGATAAACCCAAAAAACAACTACTACAGTAAAGCGGAAG
>Ga0164315_10001640_pt1 | contig 16881 bp, 31 predicted proteins | sample GuaBasSedimGuay6_FD_113737 | JGI IMG/M metagenome (GOLD analysis project Ga0164315, IMG submission 113737) | Subseafloor sediment microbial communities from Guaymas Basin, Gulf of California, Mexico - Guay6, Core 4569-2, 0-3 cm | ecosystem: Environmental > Aquatic > Marine > Hydrothermal vents...
CCTGAAAGAGAACCCCGCGACGTTAATGCGCTTAGCCTCTTTGATGGAGTTGGCCTCTGCTGACAATATTGCCCCGATGATCGAGGTCAATACAGACCATCGAGGTGGCGGCGACTTCGTAGAAGTTCAGTCGTCTGGGGCTGCTGCTTCGGGTAAAGTTGTTCTCGTCGAAGATGCTCCGCGTACTGAGTAATGAAAGTTCAGATTAAGAACTATCAGTCTATTGCGGACATCTCCTTTGTTACCCAGGGCTTTACGGTCATTATCGGGGCGTCAAATGTAGGCAAGAGCGCGACCCTCAAGGCGATGGGAGCCGCAATGTTTCACAGGCTGGGCAACGACTTTGTTCGGCAGGGGCAGGACTATGCAACCGTTGTTCTTGACGATGTGGTAGGTACTGACGGGGAGTTACACCGGATTGAGTGGCGGAAGGGTAAGGCCAAGAACCAGTACGTTATTGATGGCAGTGTCTTTGATTCGATAGGTCGAGCAGTGCCCGAAGATATCTCAGCCTTTGGGATAGGCGATGTGGATACGACGACGGGTTCAGTACGCTTGCAGTATCAGACGCAGCACGAAGAGCCTTTTATGCTCTTCGATCCCCAGAAAGCAATGTCAGTCGTTTCGGCGTCGTCGAAGATTGCGGTTGTCCAGCAGGCAGCGAATCTAGCTGATACTGATGAGCGAGGGGTAAAACGGGAGCGGGGCATCCGGGCTCGGGACGTAGAGGAGGCCGAGGTCAAGCTCGCAGAGTTTGCCTATGTAGAGGACTTCGAGGATTTTGGAGTTCTGCACGCTCAGCTTGTCGAGTACGTTAGGGATCAGGAAGCTGAGGTCCGAGAGCTAAGAGAAGCGCTCCATGCGTTGGAGGAGGCTATTGACCGGAGGTCAGAGGTCCGGTACGCATTAGAGTTCGCCACGGACGTGACGGCCTACGCAGGGGTAAAGCTGGGCGAAGTACTAGAGGTTCAGGTAACTACGGAGTCTCTCGGGGCACTAGGCGCTCAATTGAAAGATGCTAGGGGTATGGTGTATTCCTTAGAAAGAGTGCCTGAGCTAGGGCGGATTGGGGATGTCGTGGAGTCGTGTACTCAACAGTTGGCGGAGTACACAAGCTCTCAGAGATTGATAGGAGACTTGAAGACCAGCGTGTTTGAAAAGCAGCAGGCGGCGTCTCGGGTTAGAGAAGTAGATGAAAAAAAAGAGAGCGCAGTATTGGAGTTGGTAGAGCTTGTTAAGGAGAACCCGCAATGCCCGCTCTGCGGAAGCGACATGACGGTCGAGGAGGTATTGCATGAGCATGGTCGGTAAAAATCTTTGGAAGCGCTTGAAGTGCATCGCAGGTAAGCACGAGTGGGTCGTGGGTAACGCTTATTTGGGGTATGCCCCGTGGGTGTGCCGGGTGTGTAATGCAAATATCTTGGTGAGAGCAGACCGGCCCTCAAACTCTGGAGTTCGTGCGGATGTCTAGTATGGTTTTAGTATTTGCAGGGGATCTACACGCCAAGCACATCAACCCGGCATCTAGGACAGACGATTATAATGAAGCGTTTTTTAAGAAGTTGGGGTTTATTGAAGATGTTTTGCGTAAGACTGAGGCTTCGGCACTTATCGTAGGCGGCGATGTTTTTAATGACGTGCCTTCGACGGTTCCACATTCGTTAGTCAACAGGCTGATAGAAACGTTCGGGGCTTTCCCCTGCCCAGTAGCCGTGTCTCCGGGGAATCACGACATGGTGTACCGGAAACTTTCTTTGATGGATGCTACTCCGTTGGGGGTGTTGGCAAAAGCCCACGCAGTAAACCTTGTGACTACTACTGATGTATCAGAGCCTTTGAGAGTGTGGTCGCCCGAAGGGGATATGGAGGTAGAGATACACGGACGGCAGTACGTGCAGGATGAAGACCTGGGGTTTCTGAAGTCGGTGCGCTACGAAAAGACTGATGCGGTGAAAGTACTGAGTATCCACCACAACGTAGATACTCACGCGGGGAGGCATTACAACGAGCCTCAGTTTAGTTATGAGCAGCTATCTAAAGGGAGTGGCGCGCCGTTTGATTTAGTGAACGTCGGGCACTTGCATACTGACGGGGGCATTCAGGAGGTGTCAGACACTGTGTTTATGCGGCTGGGGGCACTGATGCGCGGGTCTCTTCGGTATGAGGATATCAACCGCGTCCCGGCAGTTGCTGGGGTGCGCGTGTCGTGGGAGCCTTTTAAATCGTGTTCCCAACTACGTGCTTATGCCGGGAAGACGCTATATTACAAGTGGAGCCACATCAGGCTTCCCGTAGAGCCGGTGAGTTCGGTATTTGATCTGGAAGCGTATGAGCAGCGTAAAGAAGAGGGCAAGTCTATGGATAAGTTTATAGCCGAACTAGCAAGCACCTCAGTTACTTCCGTAGATCCGTTAGGGATGCTCCGGGAGTTACAGATGGGGCCGAGTATTAGAAGTACGGTGATTGAGTATTTGGGCAGGGCCGAAAGGTCTTTAGGGTAAGTCAACTTTGTAACGACCTCGTAAATGTGGGGTCAAAATAACCAAGTGGAGGAATTGAAGATGGCAACTGAGTATTCACCAGCAGGCGAAGTAAAAGACATTGCAGAGAACCTAGCGAAGTACCATGAGCATTTGAACGGGCGGTTCGACGAGATCGCTTTTCTCTTCCAGGACAAAGAGATTCGGTCGAAGACCAAGGTAAAGTGGTTTTCAATTCGCCCGACATCAGGTCCGGATCGCTATCTGCATAGCATGAAGTTCACGGTTTCGATCTACGAAGATTCGTGGAACCAGCTTACGGATGCGCAGAAAGAGACTCTGGTGGACGAGGTCCTTTCGACGATCAAGCCTAGTGAAAAAGGTGACTTAGGTTTGGTGGCCCCAGATGCTTCCCTGTACATCGAAGTCCTGAGCCGTCACTCAAACTTGTTGCCTCAAGCGGCGGAAGTAGTTGAAGTCCTTCGCCTCAAAAATCGGCGTGATGCGGAGTAAGTGGGTGCGCTGGTACTAAGGGAGAGCGTATGGCATTTTTGAGGCTATCGTACTCGCAGCTTAAAGTTTACAAAGAGTGTAAACTCAGGTACACGGGTAAGTATATTGCTAAAGAGAAGGGCGTTGTAGACCTTTCAAAAGCTTTGGTGGGCATAGCGGTGCACAATGCCTTTGATGATTGGGTTCAAGATCCTGGGTGGCGCACGGCACCTAAAGAAGCGCGGGCGATGCTGGGAATAGCCATAGCAAAGGCGTGGGCTAAAGCCAAGCGTTCCCCGCATACGCTGACACCCCAAGAGTTAAACGCAGAGCTGGGGCGAGCCGTAGCAATGGTGGACCCTCTTGTAGATGGCATAAAGAAGCACGGGCTATTGACTCGGCGCATGGACATCGAAGCCAGTAGGACGGTGTCGTTGTCCCCGGAGCTGAGGGTTTACATCAGGCCTGACATGGTGGTGTGGAAGAGCCCGTATGAAGCTATTCTAGTGGACGGCAAGACTACGCAGAATAAGAAGTACCTGGATAACGAGCAGCTGTACTTCTACCGCTCGTTCCTCAACTATGAGGCAGAGGTGCCGATCACAAAGGCTGGATTCTTTCTCTTTCATACCGGAGAGTTCGTGGAGGTAGACTTGGCGAAGGCCCCGTCTACAGAAGACCATGTAGCAGAGGTGAAGGGCTACGCCAAAGATATCTTTCAGTTGCGCACGGAACGAGAAGACAAGCCAATTATTTTGCGCGACTGTTTTTCAGAGTTGGCTAACCCTGGGAACGCCTGCACCTTTTGTGAGTTCAAAGACTCTTGTCGTAAGTATGCCCCGGAGCAAATCCCGAAGGGGTTTGAAAAAAGAGCTTCCGATAAAGCAACTAAATTAGCTGAGGACATGGACGTAAGTTTCGTAACCATTTAACTTGGAGGGGTAATGACTGATTCGATTAAAGATCGCATAGCGGGGCTGCAGACCCTGGTTCGTAAACTAGAGACACAAGAAGCGTTGGCGCAAGATCGTTTGGTACGAGCTACTTCGCAGGTGGACGAGGCTCTGGCAAAGATCGTGGCTATGGGTGTCTCTGCGGAAGAGCTTGACGACAAGCTGACGCTTGCGGAGCAGCAGTTGGATATGACGGTGCGGGATGCTGCGGAGAACATTGCGCAGGTTGATACTGTGATCAAGCAGCTAATGGCAGGCGTAGCAGTTTCGGAAGAGGAGATCGCTGCTGCTAAAAAAGCTGTGGCAAATATGTCTACGCTCGTCGTTCCGGCAATGAACTTAATCGCAAAGACTCAAGAGACTCTGGCACTTCCTCCCAAGGACGTGACTCCTGTAGAAGAAGTTGAGGAGCCGGTAGCGGAGGTCGTTGAGGTTACTCCCGAGGCAGAGCCGGTGGAAGAGGAGCCGGAGAAAGAACCTGAGGATGAGCTAGTAGAGTTGGCGGAGCTAGAGGCCGAAGAGATGACCGAAGAAGAGCTTAACGAAGAGTCTGCTTCTGTGGTTGAAGAGCCCCCTGCCCCAGTCATAGTTCTGCCAGGGCATCCGGAGATAGTGCCTGCCGTCAACTTGACGGCTAAGTTCCAGGAGAAATTAGCGGCTAGGGACAAGGCAGCTAAAGCAGCTAAGGTGGGCGAGAAGAAAGCGACGAAGAAAAAAGCCGCAAAGAAAAAAGCCACAAAGAAAACCCCTGTCGCGGAAGAGACGGAGCCCGTGGTTGAGGAAGCCGGTGAGTCAAAAGAAGAGTTTGACTTCGACGCCTCAGACCTCATGGATCTCTAGGGTAGGCTATGCGACTCGAATTTGAGTACGCGGCGTTACACGAGGCCGTGGAGGTACTGGAGACTGCGTTAGGGGAGAGCGCCAGAGATCCGGCAATGAGTTACCTTGTAGTGGGGGTGGGGGCAGCTACCACTACGCACGTAGTGCTGAAGGTGACTAACGGGGATGTCGTGATGGTTAAGGTAGTGCCCGCGAAAGTACAGGGGTTTGAGAAGAGTTGCGTACTTCCAATCGAGGGCGAGCGGTTCGTTCAGCTAGTAAAGGCATCTGACAACGCTTCGATAACCCTGGAGTTTGATCTCGATAACAGGTCTGTTGAGTACCGCTGTAATCGTTTGGCTTCCCGACTTCGAGTAGGGGGCGAGGGGGTGGTGTGCTTTCCAGATCTCCGGGAGGCGCGGAGCTTAGAGGTGGTTCCCGTTTCAGGCTTGTACTCGGGGGTAGACTTTTGCCGCCAATTTGTGTCTGCTGACGCACCTCAAATGATTGAACACGGTAAGCACGGCTTTTGTGCGGGGTCGCAGTCTAGGTTTGGGCTGTACTCGGCACCGGGATTCGAAGGTCTTCGCTTTAATATCCCTGTAGTGTCGGCAAAAGCGTTACTTGCGTTTATAGAAGCTCAGGTGGGAGGGGTCGCGGAGTTGCAGGCTACGGCTGATTTCTTAGTCGTACGGTTTAATCCAGTTAGTTACGTAGCTCTTCGATCCTCGGTCGAGAAGTTTGCGGATATCTCAGGGGCAGTGGAGTACCCGGAGGAGAAGTTTCGTGAGATAGTCTCAGTGAACGCCGAACTTCTTGAGCAAATAGTTAAGCGCGTGGCTGTATCGCTAGGGCCTGGGGATGAACGCATGCAGTTCAGTGCAGTGGACGGCAGTGCGTCTGTAGCTAAGCTAGTAGTGCAGGCTGTAGGGGAAGATGCCAGGGGGGCAACAGAGTTTTGTGAAGTAGTTAGGTCGTGTACTGACGAAGATGTGCGGTTTGCAGTGCGTTACCCCCAGCTTCTTACCTCAATAAATCTAGTAGGCACCCCTACTGTCGAGTTACGCATAGCAGATAACTTCGTTCGCGTGGCAGCGGGGGGTGCTTCACGTGCGTACCTCGCAACTCTCGTGGACCCAAATGCCGTAGAGCCTGTGAAGCTAGTAGAGGCCGAGCTAACTGCGGAAGAGGAGGGGGAGTGGGTATGAGCATACCGGACTGTTCTCAGTCGCTAGAGTTATTGGCTAAGGCGGTGGCGGAGAGAGATACCCTGCGGGCTTTCTGCGGGAAGACCCAAGCTCAGGTGGACAGCCTAGATACAGATCTAGCGCATCTCGCAAAGGTTAAGGAAGTACTTAGGAAACTGGTGGAGACTACGGCGAGCGCGTCCATCCAGCAGTTAAACGATTTGGTGACTGCTGGGTTGCAGGATATCTTCTACGACCAGAATATTGCTTTCGAGGCCGTGTACTTTGTAAAGCAGGGGAAGCCTAAGCTGGACATGCAGTTTGTTATAGACGGAGAGGCTAGGTCGCACGACTTGGTGGGTGGCGGAGTGATTGGTGTGACGTCGGCTCTCTTGCGTTTAGTGGAGGTCAAGCTGTTTAAGCTCGCCCCTATTTTGTTGTTAGACGAACCGCTTGTGCATTTGTCTGCCCGGTATTTACCGGGGGCTGCTAAGTTTATTCGAGAAGTAGCTACTAAGTTTGGTGTAAATGTAGTGATGGTGTCGCACCAAAAGGAAATGTCAGATAATGCAGACGTCGTGCTAGAGGCGCGAATGTCTCCAACAGGTTTGAAAGTCGTAGAGGTTTAGTATGGATGAGCAGCAAGTAGTGCAAGAAGAGCCGGAGATCATGTGCGAGCACTTGGTTATCGTAGATGTTCAGGAGCTGTTCTTTGCGGTGAAAAAGACCTTCGGTAAGGATAGCAAAGTAGACTTCGTGAAACTTCAGGAGTACGTGAGGTTTCTTATTAGAGATCCTGAGGTTGATAACTATAGGTTTATTGCCTACATAGTGACTGGGGATAAGTCCGAGGCATTCATTCGCACTCTCAAGTCCTTTGACTACGAGGTGGTGATGCGGCGGCGTAAACCTAATACTCCGCAGGTCAGTCTCTCAGTGAATATGGCGCTCGATATTTTGGAAGAGGTCTACACGAACGATGAGTTGAAGCGTGTGGTAGTCGCGTCGTCGGCTGAGTTCATGATCCCGCTCTCCAGGTTTACGGAGTTGCACGAAGTGAGTTTGGAAATCCTTTTTCCGAAAGACCGTGTGCTGGAGATCGTGAGTAGGGTTGCGAATAAGAGTCACGTACTTCCACCAAGCATTCTATTGACAGATGACTTCTAAGCTAAAGACTTTTGTAGAGGCTGGAAATATTCTGGGCGAGCACATTAAACGCGCTTCGTGTTTTGGGGTGAGCGACAGGCTGGCAGTGCTGGGGATCTTGAATGGAGGGGTTCCGGTAGCTATGGCAATAGCCGGAGTCCTGGGAGTAAAGTGCGAGGCGGTGCCTGCCTCTAATTTTAGGTTCTTTTCGGGCCGGGGGTGTGGGACTGGGGCCGTGGCGTATACGGGTCAAACCCACTTAGACCCGACGTTGAGAAAGTTGAGTGCGGCTTCAGAGCAGTATGCTAAAGAGGTGGCGTTCAAGACGAGTATTGCATCTGGCAGGGTTGTAGATAAGCAGAAGGTGTTCGGAAGGTCTCCTGAAGTACTGGGTAGGGAATGCATCGTTGTGGATGACGGCGCAGCGTCAGGAGCTACAGTAGTCGCTACAGTAAAGGCGGTGTTGGCGGAGGGGGCGTGCCAAGTGCTGGTAGCGTTACCCACGGCATCTGCCCAGGCGATAGCCGAGTTGGAGAAGCTGGATTGTATGGTGCTATGCCTGGGTGTGCGAGATACCCCCGTGTTTGAAATTTCAGCAGCGTATGAGACGTGGTCAGAGATTAGCGACGAGGTCGCTCTAGCGGTATTGAGGGAGCAGAATGCTGGTATGGGGATGATGAGCAGACTGGCTACTCCTCTTAAAAAATAGATTGGCGGGCAAATGTATCCTGTTCTTGATGCCCTAGTTTCCAAAGCAACTCTTTCCCCGACTGGGGAGGCATTCATTCTAGCTCGGGGTTTGAGTCTCCAGGCGGCTAAAAACGTAGAGATGTTTTCGCTCGGAGGGCTCAGGGTATCTCCGCAGACTAGGACAAGTGCCTCCCCTGAGGAGCTGGATTGCCTGGAGAAGATGGGTACTTTCATAACCCAAAACGGCGGGGCGATGTTGGTACCGATGCGAACCATGTCAGGGAGTGTCGTGGGGTTCCAAGGCAGAGGCATAGGCATTAAGGCTCACCGATGGTTTGTAATGCCGTACGAAAAGTTCTATCAACCCCTAGTGGGCCTGCACTTTAGGATTGATGAAATGCTACAGCGTAGGGCTGTAGTGTTGGTGGAGGGGGTATTTGATCACATGGCGCTGCACGGGTCTCCCGTCCCCGTAGCGTCTGTAGGGGGTTCTATCGTTTCCCGGCGTAGAGTGGAGTGGCTGTCGCGGTTTGTTAAACGCGTTGTTTTTTGTTTTGACGATGATAAGGCAGGGAGAGACGGGGCGAACTCTGCGATCAATCAGCTTAGAAAGCACGAGGTACGTGCTACATCCGTTTCGTACCGGGTGGGCGACCCTAACGATAAGCTCCGCAAATACGGGGATGTGTCGGTACAAAGACTTTTTGCGCAGATTAAAAGCCTTACTCTAGGGGCGTAGTCAAAAATAGGTATGTACTTCTCCGGAAAATTTTCGTATAGGAGATGAAGGAAGGTATGTCATATGATCGTATTTCGACTGACTGACGTGGAATCCGAGTACTTTGCTCGCACTAACGGCGTAGAGCTTCCAACCTATGTTGGGGAAGAGAAGCTGTTGGTAACTGGCGCGAAGTTTGTTATAGCGCGGGATTCCGAAGGGTACTACCGGGCGATCAGCGGCTATGCGTTTGACGACCGGGACGTGCGAAACTTGAAGCTGTCAAGAAGAGTGCGGCGTCGGTTTGAGGCGCAGTGTAGGATGGAGGCGTAGGATGAGAGAGCCCAGTATCCGAGTGAGTGAGAAGCACGGGGTTAACCCCACGATGCTCATGTGTTTTTGGTGTGGAGAGCCGAACGGGGAGCTTGCGCTGCTCGGGAAGCTGAAAGGCGATGCGGAGGCACCTCGGCAGTCGTGCCTCAACCTGGACCCCTGCAAAAAGTGTCAGGCGCAGATGGACACCGGGATTATGTGCGCCGAGGCCTTGCACAATGAGGGAGAAGAGCCGGAGCCAACGGGACGTTGGGTAGTGATTACCCGAGAGGCTGCAGCCAAGTTGTTTAATGTCGAGGTGGAGACCCGTTGCTGGATGGACCCCGAGACCTTCAACGCTCTCTTCTCGGAGGAGCTGGAGGCATTGGGGTGAAGCGCTTGTGTACCTGCGGGTGTGCGAGAGCAGATAAAGGTCGGGCTATGGATGGGCGTCGGGCGTATCGCTGTAGAGCATGCCTTAGTGTCTGGACTGAGGGCATGCAAGGCCGTGAACAAAGATACTCCCAACAGCGAATCGAGTGTCAGTTTCACGATACCGGGGCAGCAAAGTTGTCGGTAGTGTGGGTGACGGTACGCGGTACGTAGCTGTAAAGGAGCTGGTAATGGATGCGTTAGTAAAAGTACGGGTTGCGGAGTTTGAAGTGCCTGAGAGAATAGCTATCAATCCAGAGGGTATGCTGAGTGCTGGGGATCCAGCATCTAGTGTCCCGCTCAATGCTTTGGACGCCAAGACGCTGGACCGGATGTGCAAGGAGTTTCGTAAAGCAGTATTCCGCAAGGCACTTCAAAAAGATCCGAGTAACATAAAGGTCTCGCGTCCGTACCCAATTAAACAGACGCGGTATGTTGTTGGAGACGAAGGCCCGGATGCGCCTGAGGAGGTGGCTAATGACTGAGTGGTGGATTAGATGAAGTGGCAAGTGTATGGCGGGGATGATTGGACACCCCAGGGACCTATCGCAGACTCCAAGGAAGAGGCGCAGCAGGCCTTTGTCAAGCGAGAGGAAGATCGGGGGGTAGAGGGCAGACCCTGGGCTTGGTGGAGGAAGCAGGGTATGCGTACTCGGAAAGTTAAGAAAACTGAGCCCTTGGATGTTAGATAGAGCTAAGCCGGGTTTTAAGACGGCGTTAGGGCAACTCTATCGGTGTGATTGTAAGGAGTTTCTCGTTAGCCAGCCTGGGGAGTCCGTGGACGTGGTTTTTGCGGACCCTCCTTTTAACTTAGGTAAATCCTACCCATCGGGCGTTACGGACTGTTTAAGTGCAGAGGATTATATAAGCTGGTGTGAATCGTGGCTAACTGAGTGTGTCAGGGTCCTTCGCCCAGGGGGGAGCCTGTTCGTATGGAACTTGCCTAAGTGGAACACTTATTTAGCTTCGTTTTTGAACCGACATTTGACATTCAGAAATTGGATCTCTGTGGATATGAAGTGCTCGCTGCCAATAAGAGGGAGGTTGTACCCCTCGCACTATTCACTACTCTACTACTGCAAAGGCTTGAAGCCAAATTGTTTTCATCCGGATAGATTGCCCATGCAAATATGTCCGCATTGCGTGGGGGACCTTCGGGATTATGGGGGGTACAAAAAGAAAATGAACCCAAAGGGCGTGAATATTTCGGATGTGTGGACGGACATCACGCCTGTTAGACACGCAAAGCATAAACGACGGGGCACAGCCAACGAGTTATCTATCAAGCTCTTAGACCGCGCAATAGAAATGTCTTCTGATCCAGGAGATTTAATTCTTGATCCGTTTGGGGGATCGGGAACAACCTACGCAGTTGCAGAACTTAAAGGTAGGAGATGGCTAGGCTGTGAAATAGGGTCACTAGACGACGCTATTTCTCGGCTTGAGCAAATCAGTTCAGACGAAGCTAACTTAGCGCGGGTGCGGGAGTCGTTGAATTGTTTGTTTGTGGAGGAGAATAGAGAGCGCCGAGAAGCTAAGGGGCTGTGGGTTGATACAAGTGAAAGGTAGGGGTCCTATGGTTAAAGTCACTTTGGGTCTATGGCTGAGGTTTAAGGCGGGGCTGTTGATTCCCTGGGCTTGCCATGTTGTGTGGGATAAGCTCGATGTCTTTACGGAGTGGGTACTTAAAAACAAAAAGAGCTATGAGCGCTTTAATCATGACGAGGGATTTTTGGAGTGGCTTGGGTATTGAGAGTAGGTTTTTGGAGGTTGCTGTGGACTACGGGGCAAATAAAGAAGTCGAGCTGGCACGGGAGATAGCGGTTGCCGCCCACTATAACCAAGTGGATCTGGCTGGAGAGCCGTATATTCAGCATCCGGGGTACGTTGCGGCACAGCAGACAACGAGCAAGGCTCGGGCTGTAGCGTGGCTTCACGATGTGCTCGAAGACTCTGCTGCGTATACACCAGAGGTACTGAAAGTCGCAGGGGTATCGGATGAAGTAGTGGAGGCCGTAGTGCTTTTGACTCACGTTCCGGGAGTACCGTACGCAGAGTACGTTGAGCGCTTGCGAGAAAATGAGTTGGCCGCTCGCGTAAAGATCGCGGACCTTGAGCACAATATGGACGTAACGCGGTTGCCAGTGCTTACGGGCTCGGCAATGAAGCGCGTACGGAAGTATCACCAAGCGTGGCGGGTTCTTACAAATAGATGGGGTAAAAATAGTTCGTAGGTATGTACTTTCCTTCATTTTCTTCGTATACAAGCTGAAGGAGATTATTATGGACTGCACATCTAGTACTTTCGCTGTTTCTACCGAGCCCCTTGGGGACGATCACCCACTTGTGGTAGGGATGAATTATGTTTCGGAGAGCTTACAGTACGTCGAGTATCTGAAGCCCCAAGAGCGCATGGACCTTGCCGAGCGGTGTGTGTGGAACTAGCTGTTGAGGCTGTACGCGATTACCGTAGAGATCCAAACGGAATGGCGGAGTGGCTGATAAGTGTTGTGGATGATTGCGAAATCTAGTCCTGGTAGGAAGAGAAGGAGATCAATATGCTTTTTGTAGTGGATGTTACCCGTAGCGATGACGACCTGGATCGAGTGGGGCAAATGCAAGTCAAGGCTAACAGTGCGCGTCTCGCTATCCAGGAAGTACGACGCCTCAATTCAGATACCACCAGGACTGATACCGGCTCCTGGTACGGCAAATGCCTTACCGTTAGGTCAGTCGTTGCTGCTTACCATACGACGAGCCCGCTCCTGGGGGCCAGCGATGAGTGAAGTGAAGTTCTACAGCGCAGAGCTTCGAAGCATCGACGCGTGGCGGGAGCCCGAAGGTGGGTGGACCTGGAATGCAAGCTACTGTCTTGAGGACGGGCTGTATTTTGGTGAGGATGCGTTGACAACTCGAAAGATTCTCGCGGCCTTACGAGAATGGAAGTTTCTTTCCGAGGCCAGTAAGGGAAGACTTCGGGTGGAGCACGATTGGCCTATTCTTGAGATCCAGATGCGAGGTACGTACGAACCTGTCTTGGCCCTGATGTTCGAGGAGGAGTAATGCCAATAATCACCAATCGCCATTGGAGACAGTTTAGGTATCGGTATGAGGTGCCCGAGGCGGTACTTGCCGATGACTACGAGCATCTTGATGCCGACGTTTCGGACGGGTTTTTTAAGTACCGAGGGTGCTGGTACCACACGAGTGACTTCCTGCGTCTGGACGAAAGTGAGTGGGACGGCGCGGCGGGCGTGACCAATACCTCCAGCGTTGTCATAAAAATAGCTAGGGACGGGGAAGCATACCAAATAGGTTTGGCGTGGGCGTGAAACTAAGGGGGACGTATGCGACATGATGGAAGTTATAAACGCAGTATGTTGACTCACTGGGGGGTTAGGGAGTTGGGAAAACCCGACACTACTCTCGATGAGGTCCAGGCTACGATCACCAAGATGATGCGGAAAACCGTAGAGGAAGTCCAGGAGTTTGCTAGGTCAAGACCCAAGCAGGAGATGAAGCGTGGGTAGCCCTAGAGCCCCCTATCATGTTCAGCGTATGAAGTTGAAGCCACGGGGCGACATGGCTACCCCAACTCTCGATGAGTTGATGTACATGGACTACATGGGGAGCGCCGAGTTTGAGTTCGGCGCGCTTCCTACGTCGCTCAAGCGCATGACTACCTCTGTAGATAGCCTGGAGGTTGCGGAAGTCTGTGGCGTGAAGCTGCGGGATGGCAGGGGTTTGTTTATGCTCACCCTACCTGGGTGCGCGGGGGTGCAGAAGTTCTTGAGGTTAATGGCTGAGGACAGGCGTTTCATGACTAAAGAGCGGACGCACATGCTGGAGGTTGTTACAGGCAAGGACTTCTTAGGCAAGGATGTTACCCCGAGGTCGTACTGCTGGGTGGATGCATGGTGGGATATTGACAACGATGTTATGTGGTGTTTTGGAAAGTCTTTGGCCGAGGCCCTGCTGGAAGCTGTGAGGGCTACGCGGGATAAGAAGAAAGTTGCAGGGGCTGAAGGCTGGTTTTAAACCTGGGACGAAGAGGGCTAAATGGTTGGAATACCTATAGGCTAGAAGATGCAGGAAAGAAGGTATGTACTTTCCTGCATTTTCTGCGTATACAAGGTGAAGGAGATCAACCAATGGCAAAAACAAAGTTCGATCCGTACAAGAAAATCACCGATGCAATCGTTGCCAAGCTCGAAGAGGGAGTCGCACCCTGGCGTAAGCCCTGGAGTGGCGGAGCCCTTGGCGCACCCAAGAACCTCCGGTCGAAGAAACCCTACCAGGGAATCAACGTCTGGTTGCTCGCGATGAGTGGCTATGACAGCCCGTGGTGGATGACGTACAAACAGGCCATTGACTTCGGCGGAAACGTCCGCAAGGGTGAGACTGGCACGAAGATCATCTTCTGGCGACAGATCACCAAAGCTGTGGAGACTGATGACGAGAAAGACAGCTCTTTCTGGATGCTGAAGGTTTTCACGGTGTTCAACTCCGAGCAGTGCGAACTGCCTGAGGGTAGAGTCCCGGTCGTAGAGGTCGTAGACAACGGTCTCACTCCCATCGAGTCGGCAGCTGCCATCGTTGCGGCGTACACTGGACCCGCGTACTCTGAGGCAAGCAATGGAGCGTGGTACCGGCCCTCGACCGACACCGTCAACGTCCCGCCGCTTCGCCGGTTCGAAGCCGCTGAGGAGTACTACTCCACGATGTTCCATGAGCAAGCGCACTCCACCGGCCACAAGAGCCGCCTCGACCGTCTCCAAGGCGATGCGATCTTCGGGAGCCATGCGTACTCCGCTGAGGAGTTGGTTGCCGAGATGACAGCTGCTTTCCTTTGCGGTCACGCGGGGATCGAAGACAAGACCCTCGACAACTCGGCGGCGTATCTCGCCAGCTGGATCAAGAGGCTCAAGAAGGACCCCAAGCTCATCATCCGTGCAGCGTCCCAGGCACAGAAGGCTGCGACCCTGATCCTGAAAGACCTCGTAGTTGAGGAAGCAGAGGATGTCGCCGAAGCTGCGTAAATGTAAGAAAGTCTGACGCAAGTATGTACTTTTTGGAATTTTCTGCGTATACAAGATGAAGGAGCCAATCATGATCAAGATCACCCGCACCACCGACAGCCACCTCTACGACGCCGTGAAGGCGTATGCCAAGGCCCGCCTCGCGGAAGCCGCCAAGAAGGACGCCGCTGCGGTCATCAAGGATAACCTTCCGGAGCGCGGCGAGCAGTTCGAGATCGCTGGCTGCAAGGTCAAGTGGGGCTTTGACAGCGAGAAGCCCAAGGAGGTCGTCAACATGGATCTCCTCCGCCGGATCTTCCCCGACGCCTTTGAGGCATGTGTGTCCACCGAGACCAAGACCACCAGCGGTCGCCTGACCGTTACCTAGAACATAAAGCGGGTAAAGCCTCTGGCTCAGCGATGGGCTGGGGGCTTACCTGCACGGAGGTTATTATGCGCGTACTGAAGATTGTAGGGTTGATGAGTGTGGCAGAGGTGGAGCAGGGGGCGAGTATCCGCGCCGTTGCAAAAGAAGCGGTACAGCGCGTGGAATCGTTAGGGATTCCGATGACGTTTGAATTTAATGCTCTCGACTACATAATTCGCCCCGGCGATACTGTAGATGAGTTCTTAGGGAAGTGGGATGCGACGCGAAAAGAATTGGGGAGGAGTTCACTATGTCCATGAATCTTCACTGCAATCAATTAGACCTGTGGCAAACACCTACGTTCGTAACCTACATGTGTACCATGCAGCCGGAAGGTCATGTGGGTAACGACTTGACGGGAGACGATGCCAAGAGGGCGCTCCACATGTACATACAGTGGGCGAAGGACCAGAATGTAAAGGTTACGCGTACTGCGGAGGACGCGGAGTTTGCCAAAGACAGGCGAGCGGTTATTGACCGTCATATCTGCGAGGTGCTTGAGGTTCTGGATTCTCCGGCTTTAAAAGTGTGGTGGATGTAGGAAAGTAGGTGCAAGGTGTTTGCAGCGATTGAAAAAATAGGTTCGATGGACTTTGTAATCTGGGGGATAGGCGTAGATGAAGAGCAGTCGAAAGAAGCAGCCCACTACCGGTTAGAGGATGAGGGGTATAAGGTTCGCACTCCTCTGGAGGTCCATGAAATTTCAGCCGAAGCGGTATCCCGCACTCGTACGCAAACGAAGGGCGCGAAAACTACGGGCTCCGAGTTGGGTCTAGGGGTGAATGAGTGGGGGGTCTATTCCGTAGCAACTGAACTGCGGGTACAAGAGGCTGAAATCGCTCTGGAGAAAGAGCGCGCGCGTACGGACTGGTTGCTCACGGTGAACGTAATAGTCACCAAAAAAACGTGTACGGGCTGGAACATGCTGACGGAGAAGGAAGAATCGACAACAACTCAGTGCTTGGACTGGACTGCAAAGGGTGGTTCGACTTGGGGTACCGTGACGATTGAGGACGGGGATGTCCGAGCAGCTTTGGATACGGCTGGGGGGTTACTCGAATGAGTACTCTTTCGAGAGACTCGTATCAGAAGATTTTCAATCTGATTTCAGAGGTTGCCGACCCGAGTCAAGGGTGGGAAGATCCGGATGGGGAGCGTTTGGTTGCTCCGGCTAGGGAGTTTCTCAGCTGGATGTCTGCTGCGGTTGAGTTCCAAACCCAACGGGAGCAAGAGTGTCGTCGGAAGGACTTCTTACTCCAGCATGAGACGAGGACGATAAAGCCTGGAAGAATCTTCCCAGTCGAGTTTCACTACTCTGATCTTGGAGGCGGTAACCACAAGTGGGTTGAAGTTGTGGATGCCGATATTAATGCTGCTATTGACGAGGCAGGGGCTTGGAAATGATAGTCAATCCTTTTGAAGACGGGTACCTCGAACAGGAGATAGCGTGGCTGGCTCTCCCTGAGTACGAGGCTGAGGGCATACGCTTGGAACACAGGCCGGTTACTCGCCTAACGCGCATGGACGCGTTCTTGAACGTCGAGCTTGTAGGGAGTGGCCCGGTCATTCCAATTCTGACCCTCAACGGAACGCTCTGGATGTCACTGACTCGGATGGAAGTGCAGTCGAGTTGGGTAGCCATTCAACTTGCTCGCGGTCGCGTAGTTACAGCAGGGCTAGGTCTTGGCTACGCACCTCTGCGTATGGCGGAGAAGTCTAGCGTGACTGAGGTTGTAGTGTACGAAGAGAACCCGCAGGTTATAGAGATGTGGGGGGCACTACACGGCGCGAGAGCAGAGGCTAAGAAGGTAAAGGTTGTGCAGGGGGATGTCCGGGAGTTGCTGGTAGACCAAGAGTTCGACTTCTGCTTCATGGATATTTACAGCGATTTGTTGCCTAACCAAACGGTCACGGATACCTATCAGTTCACGCAGACGAATGAGTTTGGGCACTACATGTTCTGGGGTCAGGAGTTGGCGCTACACATTCTGCGTCTTCAAGGGCATGAGCCGGATACGAATTGGGCGGAAGACGAGCTGTTTGATATGCACAACTGGTCGGAGGGGGCAGGGCAAAATCCTCCAATGTTTGACGTGGAGTACGCGTGGAGAGCAGCCGAGGCTCTCGGGAGAGTTTAGAGTCGGGAGAAATTTCTAGTTTAGAGTGTACTTTTTTCTATTTTCTTCGTATACAAGATGAAGGAGATC
>Ga0164315_10001641_pt1 | contig 16881 bp, 12 predicted proteins | sample GuaBasSedimGuay6_FD_113737 | JGI IMG/M metagenome (GOLD analysis project Ga0164315, IMG submission 113737) | Subseafloor sediment microbial communities from Guaymas Basin, Gulf of California, Mexico - Guay6, Core 4569-2, 0-3 cm | ecosystem: Environmental > Aquatic > Marine > Hydrothermal vents...
CTCATGCCCAAATATTGGAGCCCGACTCGGTGCTGCATAAAAACCGATTGTATTGGGTGGCTGGTATTGAGGGTTCTTTGTGGGCTGCTTCATTAGTTGCCTTAAATTACGCTTGGTATAAAGACTATAATAGTGGCGATTTTCACTCATTCGACGATAGTCAGGAGTGGTTGCAGGTGGATAAGTTTGGTCATATTACGACCACCTATTATCTTGGTAAGATTGGATATGATATGCTGCGTTGGTCTGGTGTTTCTGAGAAACGCTCGATTCTATACGGTGGAAGTTTGGGGTTTTTCTATATGACTTCCATAGAGTTGCTTGATGCAAGGTCAAAAGGTTGGGGCTTTTCATGGAGTGATATGGCTGCCAATGCCATTGGCTCGGGATTGTTTATGGGGCAGCAAGCGCTATGGGGCGAGCAACGTATGTTTATGAAGTATTCCTTCCATACCACACAATATGCCCAGTATCGACCAGATTTATTGGGAAGTACTGTGGGTGAGCAAATGCTAAAGGATTATAATGGTCATACGTTTTGGTTGAGTGGCAATATCTATTCCTTTATGGATAAAGAATCGCGTTTCCCCAAATGGTTAAATATTGCTGCAGGCTATGGTGCCGAAGGCATGTTGGGAGGTTTTGAGAATCCCGATGAAATTGATGGTGTTCCCTTGCCTGAGTTTGACCGTTATCGTCAGTATTACCTTTCAATAGATATAGATTTAACCCGTATTCCAACTAGGAGTAAATTCTTACGTGGTTTGTTTAATGTGCTGAGTTTTATAAAAGTACCCATGCCTACTGTGGAGTTTAGTGAAAAGGGGACTAAGTTTCATGCTTTGTATTTTTAAGGCTTAATGCCATCCAGTCTTTTAACGCAATTTCTCTAAGGCGATTCTTCAATTTCTTCGAAATTGTATGTTTAGTGTTAGTATATTTTTAGTCTTTATTGCCTCTTTTTATTTTAGGTTATTATATATTCCGTTGCGGAGCGTGCGGTGGGTTTGGCCAAAAAGCGGGGCAGTGGGGAGTGAATTTCAAAATGATATTATTATCAATAAAATCGCTTGCGTTTTGATTAGTAACAGGAAAATGAAATATAAGTATAATTTAAAAATCATGTCCAAAAGCAATAGAGTTCAAAGAGAGCTAAGGTTGCTAATCACTAAATTTTATTAGATAATAAATCATTTTGGAAGAGAGGGTTGGCGATTTTTTTGGCCTTGTCTATTTGCTTTAATGAGAGCAGAAGAAAAGTTCTTTTCTTTTGCCGAATGAAGCAAATTGAATGTTAATAATTTTTTGTTTAGCTCACTCATTATTTATTTTTTTACGGAGTTCGTGAATCTCCTTTGTCGATTTCGTTTTTTGTTCAAGCAAAAAATGAAAAAATATAATGCAATGCATCATCATGACTAGATCGTTTGAAAATAAGATTCTATTTACCCACAAAGCAATACAGTAAGGTGCATGGTTAACTTGTCCATCATAAACAATACAAATTCAATTATCATAAAATAAATTGCCATTATGTCAGCCAAATGCCAATGGCATACACTTTGATTAGTCGGGCTCGCACCTTGGTGCAATTAAATTGAAAAGTAAACTATAAAATATAAAGCTATGCAAAAAGGAAAAATTAATGTTCAAACAGAGAATATATTTCCAGTAATTAAGAAGTTTTTATACTCTGATCACGAAATATTTTTGCGTGAATTGGTTTCTAATGCTGTGGATGCTACAGAAAAATTAAAGGCTCTACACCGCTCAGGAAATACTGAAATTGAATTGGGTGACCTAACTGTTAAGATTGTTTTAGATTCAAAAGAAGGAACCTTGAAAATTATTGATAGAGGTATTGGAATGACAGCCGATGAGGTTGATAGATATATCAATCAGATTGCCTTTTCCAGTGCCGAAGAGTTTGTGGAGAAGTTTAAGGATGTGGATAATACTAATATTATTGGCCATTTTGGATTAGGGTTTTACTCAGCTTTTATGGTGTCAGACCATGTAACTATAGAGTCTAAGACTTATCGTAAGGGTAAAGGAACCAAGGCTGTTAGTTGGGAATGTGATGGTAGTCCTGATTATTCGATGGATGACATTGCTCCTCGTGACCGAGGAACCGAAATCACACTTAAGATTTCAGAAGATTCAAAAGAGTTTCTCGGAGATTCAAGAATACTTGAGATATTGAATAAGTATGCTAAATTTTTGCCTGTAGAGATTGAGTTTGGCGAGGAAATCACATTCGAAGAAATTGAAGGTGAGAAGGATGAACAAGGAAATCCAAAGACAAAAGAGGTAAAGAAACCACGGATAATTAATAATACGAATCCGCTATGGAAGAAATCTCCAGCAGACTTAAAGGAAGAAGATTATAATAATTTTTATCGCGAACTGTATCCAATGCAGTTTGAGAATCCATTATTTCACATTCACTTAAATGTGGACTACCCATTTAATTTGACGGGTATTCTTTATTTTCCAAAGATAAAAGAGAATCTAGAGGTTCGGAAGGATAAGATTCAGTTATATTCCAATCAAGTGTTTATTACCGACTCGGTAGAGGACATTGTTCCCGATTTTCTGACATTATTGCACGGTGTGATTGATTCACCTGACATTCCGTTGAATGTATCGCGCTCGTATTTGCAGAGTGATGCCAATGTGAAGAAAATATCTAGTCATATCAGTAAGAAAGTAGCCGATAAGTTGGTTGAGCTATTTAAGAATGACCGTGAGAGCTTCGAAGCTAAATGGGATGATATTAAGGTGTTTATTGAGTATGGTGTATTGAGTGACGAGAAATTTTATGATCGCATTAAAGGAATTACACTGGCTAAGGATACTGATGGCAAGTATTTTACAATTGAGGAATATACTGAAAAAGTAAAAGCAACTCAGACTGATAAAGAGGGAAATGTAATATTCTTATATACCAATAATATGGATGATCAATATTCATATATCGAGAATGCCAAGGAAAATGGATATGGTGTATTGGTAATGGATGGAGTATTGGATAACCATTATGTGGATTATATGGAACGCAAATTAGAGAAAACTAAATTTGCCCGTGTTGATGCTGATACCATTGATAAACTGATTGTAAAAGAAGAGAATAAGATTTCTAAACTGAATGAGGATCAACAAAAAGAGTTGAAGCCTGTATTTGAGAAGGAATTGGATACCAAGGCTTATACCGTGGTTTTTGAGAATTTGAGTGAGAAAGACCAACCTGTTATTATTACTCAGCCTGAGTTTATGCGTCGCATGAAAGATATGCAGCAAATGGGTGGTGGTGGCCAGATGGCTTTTATGGGCGAGATGCCAGATCAGTATAATATAGTTGTGAATTCGAACCATGCTCTTGTAAGTGAGATATTGGAAGAGAAGGATGAAGTACGTAAAGATACATTGGCCAAACAATTGGTTGATTTAGCCAAGCTATCTCAAGGATTGCTAAAAGGGAAAGACCTTGCAGAATTTGTGAAGCGTAGCGTAGAGATTATTAAATAAATAATTCAATTATAATATTAAAAAGCTCGTTGAATTCATGATTCAACGAGCTTTTTTGGTTAATTCCTAATTTGATGTGCTACGAATTATTCTAGGTGTTTTTTCTATTTTACTTTTTCAGCTGAAAAAGTAACAAAAAAGCTTGCGCTGATGAGAAATGACTAAAAATAAGGAGAGAAATCTAAGCACAAAAAACGCCTCCTTTTAGCCGTGCAAAAAGGCACGTCTATCCGTCAACCGACGGATAAACAGTTTTGTGCTTTTAACGATTTATCCCCCATATTTTTTTAACGTCATTTCTCTAAGGCGCATCCTCAACCCGTAAACGGATTGAAATGGTTGGGGTAGTGGGTATTTCCTAAGGTTTTAGTAAATCAAATATTAGAAAAGGTTCATTGGCTCTCTTGTAGCTGACTCGTCCTAAAATAAGTTTGCAGTTTTAATAATTAATCCTGTAATAAGTTTACAGTTTGATTTACGTCCTGTTTTTGCTTTACAATCGTACTATTTTTCTTGTAATAATTCTCCCAACTTCAAAATTCCAATACATGCAAAAAGAAAAAATCGTAAATTGCAGTTCCAAATAATTCTATTATGAAGTACGATTTTGACAAGATAATTGACCGCTCAGGAACAAATAGTGTAAAATATGATTTAAGAAGAGCTTATTTTAAGCATAAAGATGTCATTCCCCTTTGGGTAGCAGATATGGATTTTGAAACTCCTGACTTTATTATCGATGCTATGCAAAACCGATTGCAACATCCAATTATGGGATATAGCATTCGGTCACGAGAATATACACGAAGTATATGTACATGGCTGCAGGAGAGGCATAACTGGACTGTTAGAGCTAATGAGATTAGCTTTAGTCCAGGAGTAGTGCCAGGATTAGTGATGGCCACATTGGCTTTCTCAAATCCAGGAGATTCCATATTAGTGCAATCACCAGTATATTTCCCTTTTTATATTACGGTTCAAGAGAATAATCGTAAATTGGTTTATAATCCTCTAAAGGAGACTCCACAGGGATATATTATTGATTTTGATGATTTGGAGGAGAAGTTAAAACAGGGTGTGAAGATGCTGATGTTTAGTAATCCTCATAATCCAGTTGGAAGAGCTTGGTTGGAAGGAGAGTTGGAAAACCTTCTTGATTTATGTGAGCAATATGATGTATTGATTCTATCGGATGAGATTCATGCCGACTTGGTTTTTAAGCCTAATAAGCATACTCCTTTGGCCTCCTTATCTAAACGTGCAGCAATGCGAACGATTACCTATATGGCTGCCAGTAAAACCTTTAATGTGGCAGGATTGAGCACTGCTTTTGTAGTGATACAGAATAAAGAACTTATGCAGAAGTATAATCAGATTTTAGAGGCCATGCATTTGTTTGCTGGAAATATAATGGGAGCTGTGGCAACAAAAGCAGCATTTGATCAGGGGAACTTATGGCGTGAGCAAATGCTTGATTACGTTAGTGGTAATATTGACTTTGTTGATGAGTTTCTGAAAGCTCGATTACCTAAGATTAGTTTTATACGTCCTGAGGCCACATATTTGTTGTGGTTAGATTTTAGGGCTTTGGGCTGGGAGCAAAAAAAATTAGTCGATTTCTTAATTAATAAAGCAGGAGTGGGGTTAAATGATGGTAGTATTTTTAGTCCTGGCGGAGAAGGTTTTATGCGGATGAATGTGGCTTGTCCACGTGCGATATTGGAAAAAGCTTTGGTGCAGATCTCAGAGGCATTTAACTAAAGTGTCCAATAGAGCTTTATTAGCGAAATCATTAAGTTACCGAAAACTGAATAATATTGTTTTTTAATAAGCAATAATAGAATCCAAAACGCGATCTTTGTAAAGTTCTATTCCCCTTTTTCCCCATACTATTTGATCGTATTGAGGTTCAACCATAAATGTTCCATTAAGGTTTAATAATCCCCATTTACCTTTATATTTAACTAAAAATGGATGGTTTTTATCAATGTGAATATAAGCACCTTGGTCAATTATTGGTAAAGAATAATTGTCATGACTTGTATAAGAAACACGGGTAGATGCTTCATCTATTATCTCGTAACCACCAAAAACATAATATCCACACATGGGTTCTTCAAGCATAATGATTTCAAATACAGACCTCCCAAAATAGACTTCCTCAAAGGCTTTATTATATATTAACTCCCCATTATTGTTTAGTAAATAAATTCCTGACCCACAAATTCTTAAACCTTTTAAGCTTGCAGTAAAGATTTCAATCTCGCATGACTCATCAATAACGACTTCCACAGTGTCAGTTCTAACAACTACAGTATCAACTATTGCATCAACAAAATAGAAATAAACACGGGCTTCTGAAGTATCATTATATATTGGATATGAAGTGTGAAAATTTGATTTTTTCACCACCTTATCTGGTGCTTTAAAAATTTGATTTTGTGAAAACCCAAATTGAATACTAAGTATGATTACTACTATAATTGAACAGACTTTTTTCATAATAAATGTTTTGATAATTATAACAAAGGTAAATAAATATGTTTGAATACTTCTTCTCAAGAAACTAGGTCAGGTTAAGCCTCAGCAAACCAAGATGCTACCTTAGATGACATCATAATCTCCACTGAGCACCAGCCCACAAACTTTGGTTTCTTAGTTTTATTATTTATCAAATAAATACCTGCCATACCAATGCCATTACTCTCATTAAGTAACTCGTTGCCAAATTTTGAACGAATTACTATATGCTTATTATTGTAGTTTGGGTGATGAGCGATGCGCTCTAATTGGATATAAAACCACAATCGCCCTTTGGAGTCGCTCGACTGCTTATAGACTTTGCCCATATTAGGAAAATAGTCTAGCATTAAAGCATTACGAGTCATATTCTTAAATTGCAAATACTTACCCTTGATATCTTGACCTTCATTATCAATAGTAATCTTTGTTATAAGAAAAGGAATCTTAAGACTTTTCCATTTTTTAGGATGTAGCTTTATTTTCCCAAAACCGACCACTAAAGCTGGAATTAGAATGATTGCTGCAATGCTTGACGACAGAATATTGTCTTTTGCTGCCTCGAATGATTCTGTTGTAATCAGTAGAATAAACTGAAGAATAAAAATTCCTAAAAGACCACCCACCAATAGAAATTGAATTTTGCGAATCTCCAAACGCACCGATATTGAATAATAAGGGGAGTTGCTGAGTGAGTTGGATAGAATATTATTGAAAGTGCTTATGCTAGCAAAAAGAATTACATAGGCAATTAGCATAAAAGACTGTGCTGTAGGGTTAATCAAAAATAAATCGTAAAGTCCATGTAGTATTATTGCCACTAAGAACATTTTGAATGGAGCCATGCTTTTCTTACGATAATCGCGAAGAACAAAGCCATAGGCCACAATACCTGTTAGGCTAGTATGCAATACCACGGCTGTAAGCGCACGACCCAAAATTACACTTGCTCCGTATCTATCGAAGTACATAACATTCTCTGCGAAAGCAAACCCTAAAGCCGCTACACCACCATATACAATATAATCTACGGGCTCATTCACAATCTTAGTAAATCGTAGAAGTAGAATTAAAGGTAGGATTTTAACGAATTCCTCAATACCGCCAATAACGATAATTGTGTAGAAGAAGTCATTTATAAGTCCATCATTCAGGCGCCAGCCTACAATTACGCTTGTGAAATCATAAAATATTAAACCAAGATCGGCAAAAATTACTCCTGCAAAAAAAGTAGAGATGATGTATTTCCAAGGTTCATATTCGTAAATATCGATATAGCGAAAATAAAAAAGATAGATTAGGAAAATTAATGAGGCTGCCAGATAGCTCATTTTGGAATACTTAAAATAAGGTTTTACCAAACTCCACAAATAACTAAAAACATTTCCATCAGCAAAATGCTGAAGGCGGTCATTATATAGCTTGCTTGATTTATTATCTTCTTGATCAGTAGAAAATTGAACATGGTTATTTAAAGACATAGTTTTTATGGCGTCATGCTTATTTTGAACGATATCGTTTTGGAGATTGCCAATCAATAGACCATTAAAAAGTAGAACCAATATCATCAATCCTAAAAAAGTAGGCAGATTGAGTTTATTCATTTTTGAAGTGACTATAGAAATTATATTTGATAATAGTTTCAACACTAAAGAATTCCCTCTTTTAGGATATCATGTAAATGAATAACTCCAAAATAAAGCTTGCCATCAGTGACTAAAAGCTGAGTGATATTGCGCTCTTTCATGATTTTTAGTGCAGCCACGGCCAGTTGATCCTTATTAATTGTCATCGGATTTGGTGACATAATATCAATGGCTTTAAGAGGATCCACATCATCATATTTTTGCATCATACGACGAATATCACCATCAGTGATTACCCCAACTAATTGATTATTATCAATGACTGCTGTAGCTCCCAGTCGCTTAGAAGATATCTCAATTATAATATTTCGAATATTTTCATCAGAATTTACCTGTGGCCTTTCATTATTTGAACATAAATCTTCTACTCGTAAATAAAGTTGCTTGCCTAAGGCACCTCCGGGGTGATATTTGGCAAAGTCGCGATCCGAAAAACCACGCATTTCCAATAAGGCTATTGCTAAAGCATCACCCATTACCAACTGGGCTGTAGTACTGGATGTGGGAGCAAGGTTGTTTGGGCATGCTTCTTTTTCCACCGTACTATCAATTACAAAATCAGCCTGCTTGGCTAAAAAGGATTCTATATTCCCAACATTGGCAATCAGTGGATTGCCTAATATTTTTACTAAAGGAATAAGAACTTTTATTTCGGGTGTATTACCAGATTTTGAGATGCACATTACCACGTCATCTTTCTGTACAATACCTAAATCACCATGAATGGCATCGGCTGCATGCATAAAAACAGCAGGTGTACCTGTAGAGTTAAGTGTTGCTACAATTTTATTTGCAATATTGGCGCTTTTGCCAATACCTGTGATAATCAACCTTCCTTTAGATTGAATAATGGTATTAACAGCAGCCTCAAAATCTCCGTCTATACGATTTGCCAATTGATTTATAGCTTGAGCTTCCTCTTTGATGACTTTTTGTGCAATCTCTTGAATACGATTTTTCATTCACATTAATTTTGGGTTAGTGCAAAAGTATCAAATAAATGCTAATAATCGTGATTAGCTTGCTTCAAAAGGCCGAATTAATGCAAATTGAAGTATTTATGCAAACTTTTTTAAATAAATGTGGAAGTTTACGTTTTTTTTTGTTAATTTTATATTTCAATTGAAGGTTATAAAATATCAATAGAATGAAGAGGGATAGATATGGCTGTTAAGACAGATCAAACTTTAAGAGAGGTTTTAAAGAGCTTTTTTGGGTTTAGCGGTTTCAAAGGTCATCAGGAGTCAATCATTGAGAATGTGCTTGATGGAAAGGATACTTTTGTAATTATGCCTACAGGTGGTGGCAAGTCACTTTGCTATCAATTGCCTGCTATTATGTATGAGGGAACTGCAATAATTATTTCACCACTTATTGCTTTAATGAAGAATCAAGTGGACGCTATACGTGGTTTTGCTTCGGAAGCTGGTATTGCACATGTTTTAAATTCATCTCTTAGTAGAGGAGAAGTTGATCAAGTTAAGGATGATTTATTATCAGGGAAAACAAAATTACTTTATGTAGCCCCTGAGAGTTTGACTAAAGAAGAAAATATTGAATTTTTTAAAAGAATAGAAATCTCCTTTTTTGCTATCGATGAGGCACACTGTATTTCAGAATGGGGACATGACTTTAGACCAGAGTACAGAAAGCTACGTCCTATTATTAATCAGATTGCAGATGGAGCTCCTGTTATAGCCTTGACAGCGACAGCAACTCCCAAAGTGCAGAATGATATCCAGAAGAATTTACATATGTTGGATGCTAAAATATATAAGGCATCTTTCAATCGAGCCAACTTATACTACGAAGTACGTCCTAAAACTAAGAATGTAATTCGTGACTTAATTCATTTTATTAAGGAGAATAACGGCAAATCGGGAATTGTATATTGTTTGAGTCGTAAAAAAGTAGAGGAAATTGCCGAAAGCTTACAAGTAAATGGTATCAAGGCTCTTCCTTATCATGCTGGATTGGACTCTGCAACTAGGGTAAACAATCAAGATCGTTTTCTGATGGAAGATGTGGATGTGATTGTGGCTACCATTGCATTTGGAATGGGAATAGACAAGCCAGATGTGCGTTTTGTAGTTCACCACGATATTCCTAAAAGCTTGGAATCTTATTATCAAGAGACTGGCCGTGGAGGTCGTGATGGAGGAGAAGGACAGTGTATTACCTTCTATAGCTATGACGATATTCTTAAACTAGAGAAATTTGCCAAAGGAAAACCTGTGGCTGAGCAGGAAATATCCAAACAACTATTGTTAGAAACAGTTTCTTTTGCCGAATCGTCAATATGCCGACGAAAGCAATTACTCTACTATTTTGGAGAAATATATAAAGAGGATGACTGTCATAACTGCGATAATTGTAATAATCCAAAAGAGATATTTGAAGTAACTGATGATGTAAAACTGGCTTTGGAAAGCATTAAAGTAACTAAAGAACTGTTTAAGGCAAAGCATATCTGTCAGGTTTTAGCGGGAATTGAGAATGCTAATATTAGAACTGTTAAGCATAATCTATTGGATATTTTTGGCAAAGGAAGGGAGCATGATGAAAAATATTGGATGGGAGTTATCCGGCAATCACTTATTAATTTATTGATTGAGAAAGATATTGAGCTGTATGGAGTATTAAAGTTGACTTCAAAAGCACCTGAGTTTCTAGCTAAGCCTTTTAAAATAGTTATGGCTAAAGATCATGATTATGAGGAGATTGAAAGGGGAGAGGCTTTTATTGTAAATCAGAAAGCTGGAATGGGTGGCGATGAAAAGCTATTCAAAATGCTAAAGGAATTGCGTAAAGATCTTTCGAAAAAAGAGAAAATTCCTCCATTTGCTATATTCCAAGATCCATCATTAGAGGATATGTGTATCCAGTTTCCAATTACTATGGATGAGTTACCAAAGATTACTGGTGTGGGTATTGGAAAAGCAGCGAAATATGGAAAACCATTTGTTTTAGTTATTAAAGATTATGTGGAGGAGTTTGATATTATCCGACCCATGGATATGGTGGTAAAATCTGTTCCAAATAAGTCAATATCAAAGGTATATATTATTCAAAGTATTGACCGTAAATTATCACTTGATGATGTAGCCAAGGCAAAAGGCTTGGAGTTAAATGATTTATTAAAGGAATTAGAACGTATTGTTAATTCTGGAACCCGAATCGATATCGACTATTATATTAATGAAGTAGTGGACGAATATCATATCGAAGATATAATGGACTATTTTAATGATGAAGCTGAGACGGATTCACTGGAAGAAGCTATTGATACTCTGGGCCCAGATGAATATGAAGAGTTAGAAGTCAGACTTGTACGTATAAAATACATGTCTGAAGTTGGAAATTAGAAAAAATGGGAGGTTTTTATTAAAACCTCCCTTCTTTTTCTATCTTTGCTTTTTCAAAAATTGAATAAGAAACAATAAATATTATCCTATGAAAAATAAAGGTATAGCCCTTAAACTAATGGTGTTGGCATTTGCCTTCTCCTTAAGCTTGATTAGCTGTAATCAGAATATTAATAATGAAAAATCAACTGGTTCTGACTCAAGTGTTGTAGTCGAGACAGTAGAGGCTTCTACTGTTGCTCCTGTAACTCAAAGTAATTTTGATGGAGAGTATAAAATCGTATATATCAATACAGATACTCTTTGGAATCAATACCAATTTGTAATTGATGGAATGGATAAACTGACTCGTGCTGAGGCAAGTATGCGTAAGCAATATGAGGCTACTGCCATGAAGTTTCAGGCTGAGTATGAAGAATATATGAAGCAAGGTCAAGCTGGTTTATTAACTCTAAAGCAACAACAAGACACCGAGAAAAACTTGAAAGATCAACAGCAAGCATTGATGGATATGGATAAATCTTTGTCGGAGCGTTTGATAGCGAAGAAACAAACCATGAACAAACAAATCAATGATACGATTGTTACTTTTATTGAGCGTTTTAGGGTCGAGAAGGGTTATACACTAATTCTTCAATATGCTTATCTAAGTGGAGTTTTGGCAGCAGATCCTGCACTCGATGTTACCGATGAGGTTTTAGGTCGTCTAAATGCGAAATACGAGTTTGATAAGAAACATTAATTTCATTCGCAATGATTAAGCACATTATTATTGTTTCTTTTGCAATTGGGTTATTGATTTTTACATCTTGTGATAATCAGCAACCCGCCAATGATGCTGTGCAAATGCGTAAAGAAGTGCAGACCTATTTTCAGGATAGCATTCCTAAAGTAATATGGGAATATCCTGAAGGAAATACCGAAGAAATAAAGGTTTCCCATTATTATCATAATCAGAAGCTGAAAATGCGAGGGTATTTAGTGGGTGGAGTTCGCAATGGGAAATGGATTGCCTGGGACGATAAAGGGAATATGCTTTCAATGGGGCATTATAATGATGGATTTGAAGAAGGAATGTGGACGGTTTGGTTTCCAAGTGGAGTTAAGCGTTATGAAGGACTCTTCAAAGCAGGAAAACGTAGTGGCATGTGGAACTTCTGGAATTCGGAAGGGGAGTTGGTTAAGGAAATTGAATACTAACCAAAGGTATTGATTAAAATACTGCGGTAATACCAACTACTCATTTGCATTTATTGGTTTTATAATAAAAGTAGAAATAGACGGGCAAATGATCGCTATAACCTCCATAATATTTTTTTCCACCATAGGATTTTGCAGGAGTTTTTACCCCTTCATTATTGGTGTATAACATAAAATCTTTTCTTAGAATACCAGTCTCATTATTTAACATCTTCAAACCCTTTGTTGCCTTAATCATTTCCCCGCTCACAATCATCTGATCCAGCATATTCCATTGTTTTGTTTTCCAATAGTAATAGGTTCCAATATTTTGTGTCTGACCAATCAAACTAAGATTGAAAAGATATCCATTTTGCGCTAAATCAACTGGTTTGGCTTCTAATATATCAACCAAACTTTTATCTAAAGGTTCATCATTGAAATCACCCATAATAATCATTCGAGGATGTACATCAGCAGCAAAAATTGAATCGGTAATATTGCGTAGAACTTGAGCCGCAGCAAAGCGTTTATGCTCTGATTTTGCCTGCCCTCCACGTCTTGAAGGCCAGTGATTAACAAAAACATGTAAGGTGTCTTTAGTCTTCTTAAAAATCAATTTTGCATAGAGGATCTCTCGAGTCTTAAATCTATTATCGCCTTCAATTAATACCTTATAAAAGTTTTCACTAAGTACTTCAACCCTTTTAGGATTATAGAGTAAGGCAACATCAATTCCTCTGAAGTCAGGACTTTCGTGATGAATAATTTGATAACCTGCTTTCTTTAGAGCCTTTTCCTTAGTAAGATCTTCTAAGGCCATCTTGCTTTCCACTTCAATCAGGCCAACTATTTCAGGAAGTTTCTTTTCATCAACAGAAGAAATTACTTGTGCCAAATGCTCTAACTTTTCTTGGTAGCGAACAGTATTCCATTGTTTTTTACCGTTGGGTAAAAACTCATTATCTACTTTATGAGGATTATCAATTGTGTCGAATAGGTTTTCCACATTATACGACATAACCAATAAATTGTGCTTGCAGCTTTGGACTAAGTTTTTTTGCGCATAAGTGCTTAGAAAGCTAATGCTGAAGAGTGTAATTAGAAAATATTTTATCATTTTAAAAATCTTTGAAGTAATTCATTGTTCGACGATCGCGTTTGGTAGGTCTTCCCAGTCCTTTATTGCGAAATTCGAAACTTTTATTCTTTAATAATTCAAATTTATTATACTCAGAATCAGGAGTATGATCTTTCATATATGTGGTGACCAATTTTGCTCCAACACGTTTTTCGAGCAATTCAATCACCTCCACAAGCATATTTATTTGGTCTTTCTTGATTTCAATCTTATCACCAATCTCAATAGTTCGCGAAGGTTTTATGGCAATTCCGTCAATACTTACTTTCCCACTTTTACAGGCTTCAGTGGATCGTGAGCGCGACTTAAAAATACGCACTGCCCAAATCCATTTATCCACTCTTACTCCCATATAGTAAACTATTTCTTACGAAAGAAAACCTCTATGGGAATCCCTGTTAAATCTAAATTCTCTCGCAATTTGTTTTCAATAAACCTCTTATAAGGGTCACGGATATATTGTGGTAAATTACAAAAGAATACAAAAGCAGGATAATGAATTGGCAATTGGGTAATATACTTTATCTTAATATATTTGCCTTTATATGCTGGTGGAGGATATTTCTCAATCTCCTCTTGCATCATCGTGTTTAATTTAGAAGTACTAATCTTTGTTGTACGTTTCTTAAAAGTTTCAATAGCTAGTTCTAAAGCTTTGATAAGTCGCTGCTTACTAAGCACAGAGATAAACATAATTGGAACATCAGTAAAAGGAGCGATTCGTTCTCGTATATGTTCCTCAAATCGTTTTGTAGATTTATGGTCTTTTTCAATCAAGTCCCATTTATTAACCAAAATTACGATGCCTTTATGATTTCGCTGAGCAATCTGAAAAATACTCATATCCTGTGCTTCAAAACCATTCTGAGCATCAACCATAAGCAATATTACATCGCTATTCTCAATGGCACGAATAGAGCGTAGGGTAGAGTAGTATTCAATATTCTCATGCACTTTGGCTTTCTTACGTATGCCAGCAGTATCAACCAATAAAAAGTCGAACCCAAATCCCTGATAGCGAGTATAGAGCGAATCGCGAGTGGTTCCTGCAATAGGAGTTACGATATTACGCTCCTCGCCCAATAAGGCATTCACCAATGAAGATTTTCCTACATTTGGACGTCCTACAACTGCAATTTTAGCCAGTTTGTTGTCAAAATCATCCAACTCATCCTCAGTAAATTCTTTCACTAAATCATCAAGAAGATCTCCAGTACCTGAACCATTCATAGCAGAGATGCCGTAAACTTCGCCCAATCCTAGGCTATAGAATTCGTGAATGTCATGTGTTCTTTGGGTATTATCCACTTTGTTTGCAACCAAGAATATGCTCTTCTTACTACGACGCAAGATTGTAGCAACTTCCTCATCAAGAGGTGATAAGCCTGTCTTTACTTCAACCATAAACAATATAACATCTGCTTCATCAATGGCCAAATCAACTTGTTTACGTATTTCTGCTTCAAAGATATCTTCGGAGCCTACTACATAACCTCCAGTATCAATAACGGAGAATTCTTTTCCATTCCAATCAGACTTTCCATAGTGTCGGTCGCGAGTAACCCCGCTAGATTCTTCCACAATGGCTTGACGATTTTTAATCAAGCGGTTGAATAGGGTAGATTTACCCACATTTGGGCGTCCTACAATTGCTAATATATTGCTCATTTTAACTAAATTAAATAGTTTGCAAAAGTACAAATAATAAGTATAGATGCTGAAGTCTTAAATTAATCATCAGGGCAGACGCACACTTTTCATTTAACCTATATGTTATTCGTAATTATCTACCTATATATTTGGTAGTTGCGATTGTTTAACTGTTTAATTGCTGATTTGTTTAACATTATTATTTTATCTTTAATAAATCTACATAACATCTTTAAACCTACGTAAACATTTAGTTGTTAAACAAATAAACAGATAAACGAATAAACAAAATATAAAGTATGAGTTTGCCCTGGCAGTCAGGTTGTTTATTATATTCGTTCCCGTAGGGTTTTCAGAGTTTTCCATATACTGCTTCAAATTTTATCGCATTGTCCCGATAGTGTTTTATCCGCCTACTGGCGGAGAATTGTCTCTGAAAAACTCTGAAAATTTTGATGCGAAGGAATTTATAGAAGTGCCCTTAAGTTATTCAGCCGAACTTTTTTCAATAAATTACGTACATTTGTAGTTAATACAATGAAATTAGATTATGAAACTAAGATACATCTTCACGGGCTTACTAATTATCATTCTTGCATCATGTTCAAGTTATGAGGTGATTCCCATAAAGAAGGATACAGAGGCTCCTCAAGCCTCGGGATTTTATTATTCGTTGCCACGTACTGTGCTTACGATTGATATCACGGTAACCCGCATTGACCGTATATCTGGCCCTTATGCGCCTTATGCGTCTAAGTATTTGGGAATTAAAGACCCAGTATTGCAAAATAAGACTACTTATGAGCTGACAGATATCTCGATAAATACCTATGCTGAGCCAGATCCAGATCATTATTATTTTGTAAATTTGAAAAGCTATCATCCCAGTAAAGCTCGGAATATGATGATTGCTTTGGATAAGTCGGGGCTAATTCAGGACTTGAATGATAATAGCGATAAAAAAATAGAACAAGACAAAAAGGAGAATAGTCATCGTACTAAAATTGATTATTCAGAAACCTTTAAATATTTTGCAGATAATAATTTGGTGGAACGAGTAGATACGATAATCGAATTGATTAGTATGGATACAGTTACTGTAGAAAAACGTACTCTGAAACGTAGTATGGTGGAGAAGTCCATGGAGCAGAAGGCCAAAGAAGCTGCCGATTTTATTATGAAAATCAAAGAGCAACGACTAGATATTCTTACAGGAGCACAAGAGGTTCCATATTCAGAAGCTACAGTAAAGTATATGAGTGACGAATTAGACAAGCTAGAAAAGGAGTATATGATGATGTTTGTGGGAGTTACCGAAACAGAGGTTCTTCATTATCGTTATTATTATCTACCAAGCCCCGATATCTATTCAGCATCAATTCCATTGTTTAAGTTTTCGTATAGTGGAGGAATAATAGATGAAGATCAAGCCGAAGGCGAAATGGTATATATTCATGTGGACCGTGCCGGAAATACAAAAAACTTAGAGGATTTTGTAAATCGGAATTCTGGAGGTAAAGGTAAAAATGGATTTTTCTATCGTATTCCAGAGTATGCTAAATTTACGATTAAGCAAGGCGAGACTCTTAAAGCAGAGGCCTCATTTTTGATTAGCCAGTTTGGGGTGGTAACCAGCTTGCCTGCCAAGAATACCAAGGTGCAGTTTTACCCCAATACGGGAGCCATTCGCAAGGTTGAGTTAAAATAATATTTTTGTGAAGGAAAAGTTAGTATCAGTCAACTTTCAAAAGGGAAATAATGTATATTTGAATCCAAATTAATAAAGTCCGATTTTTAGGGGGCTAAACCAAATGAGTTTTGGAATAAAAAATATTAGTAAGTATAAAGGTAA
>Ga0164315_10001642_pt1 | contig 16867 bp, 13 predicted proteins | sample GuaBasSedimGuay6_FD_113737 | JGI IMG/M metagenome (GOLD analysis project Ga0164315, IMG submission 113737) | Subseafloor sediment microbial communities from Guaymas Basin, Gulf of California, Mexico - Guay6, Core 4569-2, 0-3 cm | ecosystem: Environmental > Aquatic > Marine > Hydrothermal vents...
ATGGGCGTGACCAGTACGTTTGATATCGAAGTCGATAGCCTTAAAGAAATACTTAACAAGGGATACGATGCGGTGTTTGTCGGCACCGGCGCCCCCCGCGGCAAAGGCCTGAACCTGCCGGGGCTGGAAGACGCCATGGCGAACGTCTATCTGGGTATAGACTGGTTGGCCAGTGTGGCTTTTGAACACACGGAGTCGATTGGCAAGCGCGTACTGGTGCTCGGTGGTGGCAACACCGCGATGGACTGCTGCAGAACTTCCCGGCGCATGGGTGGGGAAGATGTGCGCGTGGTGGTGCGCAGCCCATTTGAGGATATGAAAGCTTCTCCCTGGGAGAAGGAAGATGCCATGCACGAGGGCATTCCGATCTATAACAACCATGTGCCCATAGAGTTTGTGATTGAGGACGGTGTGCTCAAGGGCATGAATTTTGAGAAAGTCGAGGCGGAGTATGACGAGAACGGTAAGCGCAGCCTGATCCCGACAGGGGAAGACCTGGTGTTCATGGCAGCCGACGACGTATTGATGGCCATTGGCCAGGAGAACGCTTTTCCCTGGATCGAACGTGACCTGGGCATCGAGTTCGACAAGTGGGACATGCCGGTGATAGACGAGGCGACGTTCCAGTCCACCAATGAAAAAGTATTCTTCGGTGGCGATGCGGCCTTTGGTCCGGAAAATATCATCACCGCGGTGGCCCACGGCCACCAGGCGGCCATCAGTATCGATTTGTTCTGTCGCGGTGAGGCCGTAATCCAGCGCCCACCGCCCGGGGTTAATCTGGCCAGCCAGAAGATGGGCATGCACGAGTGGAGTTACGACAACGCGGTACAGACAGATCAGCGTTATGTGGTACCACTGGCGCCACTGGACAAATCCCTCAGGGATCGCAAGTTGGAAGTGGAGCTCGGTTTTGACCAGGACACAGGCTACAAGGAAGCCGAGCGCTGCCTCAACTGCGATGTGCAGACTGTATTCGATGAAGTGCGCTGCATCGAGTGTGATGCCTGTATCGATATCTGCCCCACGGATTGCATCAGCTTTATCGCCAACGGGAAGGAGGATGAGTTGCGCACCCGTCTGGTTGCGCCCGCGAGTAACCTGGCCCAGGAGCTTTATGTATCAAAGGAGCTACCGACGACACGGGTGATGGTAAAGGACGAGAACGTCTGCCTGCACTGCGGTCTGTGCGCCGAGCGCTGCCCGACGGCGGCCTGGGATATGCAGAAATTCCTCTATAACGTGAGTAAGGCGGGGCAATCAGTATGAAACCAATAACGTCTGTCAACGACTTCGTCATCAAGTTTGCCAATGTCAACGGCACCGGCTCCGCCAGTGCCAACAACCTGTTTGCCAAAGCCTTGTTTCGCATGGGGCTGCCGGTGTGCCCCAAGAATATATTCCCCTCTAATATCCAGGGGCTGCCTACCTGGTACGAAGTCAGAGTCAGTGAGAAAGGCTACCTGGGCCGTCGCGGTGGCGTGGACATTGCATTGTCGGTGAATCCACAGAGTATGGCCCAGGATATCCAGGATGTGGAGCCCGGTGGCTATTTTATATTTGACAATACCAAGCCGCTGGACCTGCGCCTGCTGCGCGACGACGTCAACATAATCGGCCTGCCGCTGACCCGTATCTGTAACGAACAGTATGAGGACCCACGGCAGCGGCAGCTGTTCAAAAATGTCATCTATGTCGGTGCTCTGGCGGCATTGCTCGATATGGACTTCAAGGTGCTGACGGGGCTGGTGGCAGATCAGTTCAAGGGTAAGGAGAAACTGGTGCTGCCCAATATCCATGCGCTGGAGATGGGGCACCAATACGCCAAGGCGAACTTCGACTGTCCCCTGAGCATACGCGTGCAGACATCGGACAAGGTGGGCGACAAAATCCTGCTGGATGGCAACACTGCCCTGGGCCTGGGGGCGATCTACGGCGGCGCCACGGTCGTGGCGTGGTACCCGATCACACCGTCGACCTCTGTAGTGGATGCCTTCGAAAAGTATGCCAAGCGTGTGCGCATCGACCCGGGCACGGGGCGCCACAATTACGCGATTGTGCAGGCGGAGGATGAGTTGTCGGCCATCGGTATGGTTATCGGTGCCAGTTGGAACGGTGCGCGGTCTTTTACCGCTACCAGCGGACCGGGTCTGTCACTGATGAGTGAATTCCTGGGGTTGGCCTATTTTGCGGAGATTCCCACCGTGCTGTTTGATGTCCAGCGGGCCGGGCCGTCAACCGGTATGCCTACCCGCACCCAGCAGTCGGACGTGTTATCCGCCGCCTACGCTTCTCACGGCGATACCAAGCATGTATTGCTGTTCCCCTCCACGCCGAAAGAGTGTTTCGATTTTGGCGCGCTGTCCTTCGATCTGGCAGAACGTTTGCAAACCCCCATCCTCCTGATGACCGATCTGGACCTGGGTATGAATGACAACATGTCTGAACCGCTAGTCTGGGATGATGAACGGGAGTACGACCGGGGTAAAGTGCTCACCGCCGACGACCTGGATAATATGGAGCGATTTGGTCGTTACCAGGATGTGGACGGCGATGCCATTCCCTATCGCACCTATCCCGGTACCCATCCCCACAAGGGCGCATTTTTTACCCGTGGCAGTTCCCGCGATGTATTCGCGACCTACACGGAAAGAGGTGAAGAGTACGAGGATAATATGTTGCGCCTGATGGCCAAGTGGGAAACGATCAAGGAATATGTCCCCGGGCCTGAAATCGTCGCCTGTGGCATGGATACCGATGATGCGGTGTTGTACTTCGGCACAAGCGAGGAATCTTCGCGGGAGGCGGTCGATTACCTGGTGGAAGACGGCATTCACCTCGATGCCATGCGCATAAAATCCTTCCCCTTCAACAAGGAAGTGGAAGACTTTCTCGACCAGCATAAACGGGTATTTGTGATCGAGCAGAACCGCGACGCACAACTGCGCACGCTGTTGATGGCAGAATTTGAACTCGGTCCGGACAAGTTGAAGTCAGTACTGTGTTTTGACGGCACACCGATCAGTGCGCGTAATATACGCAAACAAATTGTGCAGATGGTGTCGGGTCATAATGTAATGCCGCTGCATCAGCAGCAGACAGCCAGCGGCGCGGGAGAATAAGCATGAGCTACCAGATACCAAAATTCCGTCACCCCGATCTGCCGGTCAATGAACTGGGCTACACCAAGGCCGATTACGAGGGTTCCATTTCCACCCTGTGCGCGGGCTGTGGTCACGACTCTATCAGTGGCGCCATTGTCAGGGCTTGCCATGAATTGTCCTTGGAACCCCACAAGATCGCCAAGATGTCAGGCATCGGTTGCTCCTCCAAGTCACCTGCTTACTTCCTGGGCAATTCCCACGGGTTCAATTCCGTGCACGGGCGTATGCCATCGGTGGTAACCGGGGCCGCCATGGCCAATCGGGACTTGATGTATCTGGGGATATCCGGTGACGGGGACACCGCTGCCATCGGTATGGGGCAGTTTGCCCACGTCGTGCGGCGCAGCCTGAATATGGTGTATATCGTCATGAACAACGGCGTTTATGGCCTGACCAAAGGTCAGGACTCAGCCACTGCTGATAAGGGCTCGGCCAGTAAGAAGGGTGACCCCAATCTTTTTAACAGTATCGACCTGTGCAGTATGGCACTACAATTGGGTGCAACCTTTGTGGCCCGTAGCTTTTCCGGCGACAAGGCGCAGTTGGTGCCACTGATCAAGGCGGCCATGACTCACCGCGGCTTCGCATTGATCGATGTGGTCTCGCCCTGTGTGACATTCAACAACAACCCGGGCTCCACCAAGAGCTATGAGTATGTGCGAGAACATGCCGAGGCAACTGGCTCGATTGATTTTGTGCCCATCATGCAGGAGATAACCACCAGTTACCACGCGGGTACCACCCAGGAGGTGACAATGCACGACGGTTCGGTTATTTGTTTACACAAGGTATCTGAGTCCCTGGATCCCTTTGACCGCCGCTCCGCTATGGTGGCCCTGGAGGATCACCGCAGTGATGGCTCCATTCTCACCGGCTTGATCTACATGGACAAAAATGCCCACGATTTGCACGAAATGCTGGAGACATCGCAGCGTCCCCTTAACGAGTTGGAAGAAGCTGACCTGTGCCCCGGCAACCGGATGCTGGTGAACATCAACGCCAGTTTGCGGTAGTAAATAGTTGAGTTCAGGAGGGTATTTGAGAATACGGTTGTTACATCCCGCTGCTTCCGGGAGTTTTATGCCATGCTCAGTTAAAACTTCATGCCTTTGCAAGGCATAAAACTCCCGGAAGCAGCTACCAGCCGTAGTGCTCAATACATTTGACCTAGAGCCATGGCACTGAAGAAAGTGCCATTTATTTCGTTTTGTCATTTAACTGTCACAATTTCCTCATCTAATACCGCATAGGAAGATTGAGGGGTATTTTGCTAATGGCCGATCGTACTGTACTGATCGTCGACGATGAATTCGCCATTCGGGATATGTTGCGCATGGCGCTGGAGCTGGCCGGCTTTCGCTGTATTGAGGCGGAGAATATCCAACAGGCCTATACGCTGGTGGTGGACGAGCGCCCGGACATCCTGTTGTTGGACTGGATGCTGCCCGGCGGCAGCGGGTTGGAATTGTTGCGCCGGCTTAAGCGCAATGACATTACCAGAGACTTACCCGTTATTATGCTAACTGCCAAGACAGCGGAAGATAATGTTATCCAGGGCCTGGATGTGGGGGCCGATGATTATATTACCAAGCCATTCGCGCCGAAGGAGTTGATTGCCCGTGTAAAGGCCTTGCTGCGTCGGTCTGCCGGCGGTACCGAAAATGAACGCATGCAGGTGGCAGACCTGTTACTGGATGGTGAGAGCCGCCGCATCTTTATCGGTGAGCATCCTGTGAACATGGGGCCAACCGAGTTCAACCTTTTACAGTTTTTTATGTCGCACCCGGAACGGGCCTATTCCCGCGGACAACTTCTGGACCAGGTGTGGGGTGCCAATGTCTATGTAGAGGAGCGCACGGTGGATGTGCATATCCGGCGCCTGCGCAAAGCCCTGCAATTGCCACAGGCAGATTACAGTGATTTGATTCAAACCGTACGGGGCACAGGCTATCGATTCTCTGCCCGGGGTTTGTCGTTGTGACGGTACTCTGGTAATGAGTTGGTTCTCTGCCGCCACCCGAATATTTTTTCTGACGGCATTAGCCGCGGCCCTGGGATTATATTACGGGCATCCGTGGACTGCAGTGATTATCACCCTGGTCTGCCTGATAGCCTACTGGCTCTATCAGTTACGACGCGTACAACTGTGGTTGCACGACCCGGTGCAGCGGCCACCGGATGTTTATGGTATTTGGGGTGATCTTCTAGCCCAGATCTACCTGCACCAGCGCAAGAATAAAGAGGTACAGGAGAGCCTGCAATCCACAGTGAATTACCTGCAGGATTCATTTGCTTCTATGCGCGATGGCGTGGTGATGGTTGACGAGCAGGGCGCTATCAAGTGGTTTAACAAGGCGGTGGAACCCTTATTGGGCCTGCGCTATCCGGATGACATGGGCCAGACCTTGACAAACCTGCTGCGAACCCCCGAATTCAATGCCTATTTTCTGGGTAATGACTACGCCTCACCACTGGATTATTGCACCACTGATGAAGTGCCGTCGCACCTGCGGGTTGAGATAACCCGCTTTGGCGAAGGGGCTCGTTTACTGTTTGTGCGTGATGTCACCGCAGCTGTCCGCATGGAGCAGGTCCGACGTGATTTCGTCGGCAACGTATCCCATGAGCTGCGCACACCTCTCACCGTTATTACCGGCTACCTTGGCACCTTCCTCAGCGATTCTGATGGGTTTGCCCCGCCCTACCATAAGGCCCTGCGGCAGATGGAGCAGCAGGCCCAGCGCATGGAAAATCTACTCAAGGATCTGCTGTGGCTTTCACGTATTGAAAGCGAGCAGCACAAGGGCGAGCAGGAACTGGTGGATATCGGCGGCCTGCTGGAGGAGCTACAGAGTGAGGTTGCGCACGCCAATCCCGAGTGCACTGTGGAGTTGGAGCTTGGAACGAATCATCGGATAAATGGCGACTACCGGGAACTGTACAGTGCGGTATCCAACCTGGTGGACAACGCGATCAAGTACAGCCCGCAAGACTGCCTGATCAAGGTCTGCTGGCGACAACAGGGTGACAGCTGCCTTTTGAGCGTGCACGATCGGGGAATGGGTATTGATTCGGTGCACTTACCACGGCTGACGGAAAGGTTCTACCGGGTCGATGACAGTCGCTCATCGACTACAGGTGGCACTGGTATCGGCCTGGCTATAGTAAAGCATGTTGCGGCTGCGCATGGCGCCCGGTTACAAATCGAGAGTGAATTGGGTGGGGGCAGTACCTTTACCCTGGTTTTTCCAGTGAGGAGTTAAGGCGATGTTGAAGCAAGAAAATTACCAGCAGCATATTTCAGCCAGGTTTAATGAAGAGTTGGAATCCCTCAGAAATCAGATGCTCGAGATGGGCGGTAAAGTCGAGCAACAGCTCAGCGCGGCCCTGGATGCAATGATGAAAATGGACAGCGGTGCAGCGGAACTGGTTGTGAGTCGGGATCGCGAAGTAAACCAGATGGAAATGGCCATTGACGATGAGTGTGCTTCCATACTCGCGCGCCGCCAGCCCACCGCCAGTGATCTGCGGCTGGTGGTTGCGATTATCAAGGTAAATACCGACCTTGAACGTATTGGCGACGAGGCCGCCAAGGTGGCTAAACAGACAGTGCGCCTATCCGAGGGCGGTATGTCACCGAGTAATTTTATTGAGATCCGTCATATTGGCAGCCGTGTGGCCACCATGTTGCGCAATGCTCTGGATGCCTTCGCCAGGCTGGATGTAAACATGGCGGTGGATGTGGTCAAGGGGGACGTAGAAGTAGACAGGGAGTACGGTAGCGCCATGCGCAGCCTTGTCACATTTATGATGGAAGACCCCAGGGATATCGGCGTTATTCTCAATGAAATGTGGGCTCTGCGCAGCCTGGAGCGGATTGGCGACCATGCCTGTAATATTGCGGAGCATGTTGTGTATCTGGTGCGAGGCCTTGATGTCAGGCATGGCCGCCTGGAGGAACTGGGTGACCAGATCACGGCGCGCGATTGATGATTCAACCTGGAAATCTCCTTGGATCAGCCGTAGCGCCCCTCGATATAGTCGGCGGTTTCCTGCCGGGCCGGTGTGACAAACATGGTATTTGTCGCCGTGTGTTCGACGACCTTGCCCATCAGCATAAAGATGCACTCTTCACTGGCCCGGCGGGCCTGGGCCATGTTGTGGGTCACGATCAGGATGGTGTAATTATCCCGCAGTTCCCAGATAAGTTCCTCCACGGCTTCGGTGCCCTTGGGATCCAGTGCGGAACAGGGCTCGTCCATCAATAAAACGCCGGGTTTTACCGGTATCAGGCGCGCGATGCAGAGTTTTTGTTGCTCCTCCAGGGACAGTTCCGTGGCCTTGGACTTGAGCTTGTCCTTAACCTCGTCCCACAGCAAGACCTGCCGCAGGGCGTCTTCTACAACATCATCCTGCTCCCGGCGTGATGGTCGTTTGCCCTCTGTGTGTATGTTGTAGCCGAACAAAACATTATCGCGAATGGATATGGGTAGGGGGTTGGGGCGCTGGAATACCATACCAATCTGCTTGCGAACCTGTACCAGTTCGACGTCCTCATCGTAAATATTCTTGCCTAATACTTCGATTGCACCGTTGATACGCACGTAGCCAAGCCGCTCGTTGATGCGATTGACACTGCGCAGGAAGGTGCTTTTGCCACAGCCGGATGGGCCGATAAGTGAAGTTATGATGCCCTGCTTGATTTGCAGGTCCACGTCAAAAAGTGCCTGGAAGGTGCCGTACCACAGGTTCAGGTCGTGGGTTTGGATGGCCAGCGCTTGCGATGAGTCAAGAGGCATCAGCCGAACCTGCCTTCGATGTAGTCGATAGTGCGTTGGTCACTGGCACCGCCGGAAAACAGGGACTGGGTATCATTGATTTCAATACAGCTGCCTTCCAGGAAGAAGGCCGTGCGATCGGCCAGGCGATTGGCCTGCTGCACCAGGTTGGTTACCAGGATAATAGTCATCTCCTGCTTTAATTCCTTTAGCACGTCTTCAATACGCATGGTGGTTACCGGATCTACCGCGATGGAAAACTCATCCAGCATTAACAGTATGGGTTCCTGGGACAGGGCCCTGGCGATGGTCAGTCGCTGTTGCTGGCCTCCGGAAAGGAGGCTGCCCAGGGAATTCAGGCGATCTTTGACTTCATCCCAGAGCGCGGCGCGCGCCAGGCAGCGTTCGACGATAATGTCGATATCCACTTTCGATTTTACGCCGCGTAGTCGCGGCGCCAGTGCCACGTTGTCGTAGATAGTCATCGGCAGGCCCACCGGTAGAGGGAATACCACGCCGATAGCGGAGCGCAGCGCATAGACGTTTTTCAGGCGCTTCACGTTGTGTCCGGCAAAAACAATATCACCGCTTACCTGCATGCCCGGGGTGAACATGTCCATGCGATTGATGGATTTGAGGAACGAGGTCTTGCCGGCGTTGGCCGGCCCGATGATGCCGAAAATTTCGTTTTCGACTATTTCCAGGTTCACGCCACTCAACGCTTTTTGACCGCCATAACTGATCTCGAGGTTTTTTACCGAGAGTATGGGCGCAGACGCAGCAACGGGCGTTTCCTCTACCATTTTTTGCGGCCTCGCAGGTACATGCGAAGAGCAATCGACACGCTGTTCATTGCCAGCACCATGCCGATAAGCACCAGTGCCACACCAAAAGGCAGTTCCTCGGGCACGCCGGGAACCTGGGTGGCCACGACAAACAGGTGCAGTGACATGGCCATGGTCTGGTCAAATACGCTCTGGGGCAGCAGGGGGGTAAAAAATACAGCACCGGTAAACATGATCGGCGCGGTTTCGCCGGTGGTGCGGGAAACTTCCAGAATAACACCGGTCAATATGCCGGTCACCGAGTTGGGTAAAACCACCCGGCGTATGGTCTGCCAGCGCGTGGCACCCATGGCCCAGCAGGCCTCACGAAACGCCTGGGGGACCGCCTGCAGGGACTCCCGGGTGGAGACGATCACCACGGGCAGGGTCATGATGGCCAGGGTCAGGCTGGCGGCCAGGATACTGGTGCCAAAACCGAAAAAGACCACAAAAGCGCCCACCCCGAATAGTGCATGGACGATACTGGGAACGCCGGCCAGATTGATAATGGCCAGATTGATAATCCGGGTAAACCAGCTATCCGAGGCGTATTCGCTGAGATAAATCGCCGCGGCGATGCCGATAGGCACGGAAATCAGCAGTGCTACAGCGACCAGCCAGACCGTGCCAAACAGGGCTGGGAAAATACCGCCGGCGGTCATGCCATCGGTGGGGGCGGTGAACAAAAAGTCTATGGAGATTACCGAGCCGCCCTTGTAGATCAGCATGCCCATGATGACCAGCACCGGAATAATCAACAACACGGTCATCATTCCGAAGATCAGGCGAAACAGCCCCTGGACCTTCTTGTCCCGGACATTCAGCGCTGTTTCGGCAAACATTGGCTTATCCATTGCGCACGCCGCGAACCACGAGATCGGCCGTGAGGTTGATGATAAATGTAATGGCGAACAGGAATATCCCGATAGTGAACAGGGCCTGATAGTGATCGGAGCCTACTGCTGTTTCGCCCAGTTCAGCGGCAATGGTGGCGGTCAGAGCCCGTACCGGGTCAAAAATACTGTGGGGGATGTTTACCGAGTGGCCGGTTGCCAGCAGTACCGCCATGGTCTCACCAAAACCCCGGCCCACGCCCAGTAGCACGGCGCCGAGCAGGCCGTTCTTGGCCGCGGGTAACACCACCTTGAAAATCACCTGCCAGCGGGTAGCGCCCATGGCTTCCGCCGCTTCCCGGTAACGGTCGGGCACTGCCTTCAGGGCATCCTCTGCAATCGAGGTCATGATTGGCGCGGTCATCAGGCCGAGGATAATCCCCGCGTTGAGAACAGAGAGGCCCACGGGGACATCGAACACGTCAATGATGATCGGGTTCATAATGGTGAGGCCGATAAATCCCCATACCACTGAGGGAATAGCGGCCAGCAGCTCCACCAGGATTTTAAGAAATTCACGAGATTTACCGGTGGCGAATTCGCCGATAAAAATGGCGGCGCCCAGGGAGAAGGGAATGGACACCAGTAAGGCCAGGCCGGTAACGCTGGCTGTGCCGGCAATAAGTGCCAGAATGCCGTATTCCGGGGCATCCTCGTCACTGGGTTCCCAGTACTGGGAAGTGAAGAACTCAACCGGGTCCATTGTGTTGAAAATGAATCCCATCCCTTCCTTGGTAACAAAGACGAAGATGCCGATAACAAAAACAATAGCGGAAATCCCACTCACGAACACGACCAGTTGTACCAGCTTGTCCATGTACCAGTCGCGGTCGCGGCGGTCGAAATCAGTTGTCACAGGGTGATTCATGAGTTTTTCCCGGCTAGGGCGCATCCTCGCCACGCAGCAAGTGCATGAGTTCACTGATCTGCGACCCCAGTTCGCGGTAGATGGTCTTCAGCTCGTCGCTCCCGGGGGACTGCCCCGTGACCAGTTTGCCTGCGCCCACATCCCATTCGATGCCCGAGGTATGAAAGGGTAGTTGCGCCAGATAATCGCCAACCGGTCCCTGCAGGCTGATCACCAGGTGCAGCCCCGCCAGCTCATGTTCGGTAAAATCAATGGGCTGCGGAGTTGCCATACTGATATCCAGGCCGAGGCCTGCGAGAAAATCCACCGTGGCTCGATCGACAGCGGCAGTGGCAGTGGCCCCGGCGCTGGTATAGATGCCGCTGCCGGGAAACGCCTTGCGCGCCACGGCCTCTGCCATCTGGCTGGCACAGCTGTTGTCACGGTCCACAAACAGGATGTTGTAGACCTTGGGTACCTTGGTCTGTCCGGTTTGAGCGAAAACGGCTTCCTCGCACAGGTTTTTGGCCTGGTCGGCGACGCGCTTGAGGTTGGTGAACACGGTGAATATATTCAGCAGGGCTGTGGCGGTGCTCTGCTCCGGGTTATTCATCAGTTCGGCGTAAATGCCGTCCAAATCGAATTCCATTTCTGTTTCGAGCACCATTGTGCCCTTGGCGAGTTCGGCGTTGAGATCGTTGAAGGCGGTAATGGCCTGTCCCAGCATGGCCTGGACCTCACTGCTAAAGCGCTCCAGTTCATGGGCCATGTGGCCGCTGGGGGGCTCAGCCAGCTGTTCACAGGCCCGGGCGATGGTCACCGCGTAGTCGCCAATACGTTCCAGGGAGATATTGACCCGAATCACCGAGGACAGCAGGCGCAAGTGCTTGCCGCTGGGCAGGTGCACCGCTATAAAGGCGTGGCAGGCCGCATCGATCTCACGCATGGTCCGGTTAATCGGGTGATCAGCCAGGATGGTGCGGGCGGCAAGTTGGTGATCGCCTTTTTGCAGTGCGTGAACAGCGTCGGCTAACCCCCGCTGCACCATGTCCGACATACCTTTGATGCGACTCTGGATCGCGCCCAGATCGCGCTCCAGTCTTTCTTCATAATGGCTCATACCAATGGCTCCAGCCGGTAATTACGGGGGCGCAGACAAGCTGCCACCCGCTGTGCGGTCATGGCGTGGGTTCAGTCGCAGTTCACATCATGAACGGGGGCGTAGCCCTTGGCCGCTATTATGCACTGCCCCGCATCACTCATTACCCAGTCCAGATAGGTCTTTACCGCTCCCTGGGGCTCGCCGTTGGTATACATGAACAACGGGCGTGCGATGGGGTAGCTCTTATCCGCCGCGCTGGCGGAGGAGGGTGAGATACACCTGGCGGGGTCGGACTCGGCGATACAGGCCATCTTGAGGTGGTCCGTGGCATAAGCCAGGCCGCTGTAGCCGATAGCGCAGGGGGTTTTTTCAACCAGGTCCACCACATCCTTGGAGCCGTGCATATCCAGTGTGCCCTGGCGGTACTTGCCTTTCTTGCCCAGCACAGCGCTCTTGAAATAGGCGTAGGTGCCGGAGTTGTTCTGCCGGCTGACAACGATGATCTGCTGGTCTTTGCAGCCGGGTACTTCCAGGCCCAGGTCAGTCCATTTGGTGGCCTTGCCCCCGCGGCCGAATACTTCGCGCAGCTGCTCGATAGTCAGTGTGGTGGCGGGATTGGCGCTGTTAAGGTATACCGCCAGGGCGTCGTAGCCGACCACCATTTCAACCGGCTTGATACCATTTTTGGTGGCGAGCTCCATTTCCTTGGATTTTATCTGCCGGCTGGCATTGGCGATGTCCACCGTACCATTGAGCAGGGCGGCGATGCCGGTGCCTGAACCACCGCCGGATACGGCCACAGCCACCTCCGGTGCCACGCTCTGGTAGGCCTCGGCCCAGGCCTGGGCGACATTGACCAGGGTGTCGGAACCCTTGTTCTGGATCTCGGTGCGCGCGCCGGCCACCGAGGTGAAAAAAACCGTGCTGAGGCACAGTGAAAAAATGGCAATCCTTGAATGTTTCATATCGAATCGGAACTCCCTGATGCAGGTTTTCAAAAACCAAGCCATAGCCGCGGTTGTCGAGGCGAAAACTACGCAAAACCATCGCGAACTACAATAACTTAATTTATTGATAACAGATAAAAGTTGGGGAGAACAGGTGCTACCTGTACCGGAAGGAATCAATTGCATGCACACTGATCAGGATCAATATTTGTGCTCCGTTACGGGCACGGATTAGCGCGACTTGCGTCGTTTGTTGCGATAAGCTGAGCGGCCCTCATCAGACACGACCCCGGGGCCAAGCTGGCCAGCGGCTGGAGAATATGCGTCTAATCCTTATCAGGCATTACAAAACCCAGTTTAATGTCTCTGGCCAGATAATGGGCTGGGGGGACTCACCCCAGGCGGATGAATGGCTGGAGGATATGCTTTTTGTCGAGCAGGTGTTGCAGCACCATGGAATCCATCCCGACAGTATCTACTCCAGCGCCCTGGAAAGATCACGTCAGACGGCGGCCCACTTTTCGGCCAAGCTCGGCATCACTGAGATCCGGTCGGCGCGGGAACTGAATGAGATCAATTATGGTTCTCTCTTTCAAAAGTCCAAAAAATGGGTGAAGGAGCACTATCCGAGACACAAGAAAGACCCGGATTTTGTCTACCCACAGGGGGAAAGCTTTAGGCAGTTGCAGGTGCGTTGCGTGTCATTTATACACTCCATGACCAAAACACACGCCGGGCAGACGATTCTCTGTGTCGCCCATGCCGGTGTGGTGAGGGCCCTGATCAGCCACTTTCTTGAGTTGGACTACGCCGCACAACTGAAACGCAAGGTGTCGCACCGTTATGTGGGCGTACTGTGTTTTGATGATGACCGCTGCACCGCTTATGATGAATGGGGTATGCCGTCGGGTTTCATCAGTGAGGGCGAGGTGGCGCTGCCGTATGCTCGTAAAATAGCCTGACTTATCAGGTGGTTGGAGTATTGGCAGCCTGTTGGCCGCACTTCACAAATATTCCCGCTTTTGGCAGGGTCGGGCGGGCAGAGCGTCGAATCAGGGTATAATAAGCGCCGTATTCGTAACAGGTAAGAAGCCAGGGACAAACATTGGCGAAACTGCTGATAGAAGACAAAGAAGAAGGCACCAGCGTCCCTTTTTTGCGAGGTATACTCACTCGCTCGCTGCAACAGGCCGGTCTTTCCTTCCAACAGGCCTATGCCGTTGCTGACGACGTGCGTGAGACCCTGGGCGATGAACGCACCCTGAGTAAGCTCGAACTGCATCGCATCGTCTACAAAATTCTGAAAAATAAGTTCGACTCAAAAATTGCAGACCGTTACCTGCGACCATCCGGCGTCACGCCTCCCGTGCAGGTGACAGATCTGGAGGGGCGCCTCGCACCTTTTTCGGGAGAGCTACACCGCCGCGACCTGGAACTTATAGGCTTGAGTCTTGCCGAGTCGCTCAAGGTGGCCGGCAAGCTACGCCGCCACCTGTTCCGTGAGAAGTTGACACAGGTCAGCTCCCAGTATATAGCGAGAGTCACCTACCAGTTGTTGCAGGAAATGCCGTCTCTGGGGCCGGCGGTGGCCCAGCGCTGGCTGGTTTGGCGCGAGTTCCTGCGCAGCGGGCGCCCGTTGATACTCGTTATCGGCGGCACCACCGGTTGTGGTAAGAGTACCATCGCCACCGCATTGGCCGACAAACTCGGTATCGTACGCATGCAGTCCACTGATTTGCTGCGTGAAGTGATGCGAACCATGTTGTCCAGTGATCAGTACCCGCAACTGCACACTTCATCCTACGACGCCTGGCGTCCATTGTTGCGCGATGAGCAACATGCCCCGCTACTGACAGTTGCACAAGGTGTGGAGGAGGGCTATCGAGCCCAGGCAGAGTTGGTGTCTGTGGCCAGTCGTGCGGTAATCGAGCGCGCCCTGCGTGAGCGTGAGTCACTGATCATCGAAGGTGTGCACGCCTACCCGGAATTGGCCAGCGGCATCGCGGATGGCGACCCGGTCATTGTTCATGTGGTGCTGGCGGTCCTCAAGCGCCGCAAACTAAAGCAACGGCTATCGGGGCGGGCGACCAAAGCCCGAAAACGCCGTGCGGAACGCTACCTGGCCCATTTTGATGAGATATGGCAGCTGCAATCTTACCTGCTGTCGGAAGCAGATCGCACCAATACCCCGATTGTAGTCAATGATGACCGCGACAGCACCATTCGCGAGGTCATGCGCACCCTGCTGGATGTATTGTCCTCGAACCTGCAACCGACTCCGGAAAGTGTTTTCGGCGATTGGGAACGGCAATAAACCGGTATTTTCCATGACCGATAATTAGGAGTATGGGAGCTTCCTGTCATAATACCGTAACAAACAGCACCTAGAATCCGTGGCGGACATCAGGAAAAGGCCTGATATGCCAGTCAACCCTCGTTACGGAGTTACTACCACGTGAAAAAACATCTTGTAGGTGCAGTTGTCATCGCGGGCGCTATGTGCGGCCTCAGTTCAGCGCAGGCGGCAAACCGCGATATTGTGAATATCGTTGGTTCGTCAACTGTCTATCCTTTTGCCACAGTCGTGGCCGAGCGTTTTGGCCGGTCCAGTAAATTCAAGGCTCCAAAGATAGAATCCACTGGCTCCGGTGGCGGTTTGAAACTCTTTTGCAAGGGTGTCGGCGCCAATACAGCGGATATCACCAACGCATCACGTCGAATCAAGAAAAGTGAATACGACGCCTGCCAGAGCAACGGTGTTACTGATATTGTTGAGGTTCTGGTGGGCTACGATGGTATTGTGATTGCCAATTCGAGGACTGCGCCTCAGTTCAAGTTGAGTCGCAAGGATGTCTATATGGCGCTGGCCAAGGATATTCCCGGGGCCGATGGCAAGCTTGTGCCTAACCCGCACAAGACCTGGAAAGACGTCAATTCCAGCCTGCCGGCTACAAAAATCGAAGTGTTGGGTCCGCCGCCAACTTCAGGTACGCGTGACGCCTTTGCTGAGTTGGCGCTTGGTGGCGGCGCCCAGGCCATACCTGACCTCAAGACCTTGCGCGGCCTGGGTGCCGACAAGGTCGGTGAGATCAAGGCCCTGATGGCCAGGCTTGGTATGCCGGTGGGTGTATATAACGCCCTGGAGCAGAAGAAGGGCAAGGCGCCCAAGGGCAAAGATGTATTCAAGACCATAGCCTATGCCGTGCGTGAAGACGGTGCTTACATCGAGGCCGGTGAAAACGATAATCTTATCGTGCAGAAACTTGAGGCCAATTCCAATGCGTTGGGTATCTTTGGTTTCAGTTTCCTTGACGAAAACGGTGACAAGGTACAGGGATCTGAAGTCGATGGTATTGTTCCCAGCTTTGACTCCATTTCCAGTGGAGATTACCCGGTATCGCGTCCCCTGTACTTTTATATCAAGAAAGCACATGTCGGAAAAATCCCCGGGATACAGGAATACGCCATGGAGTTTACTTCCGAAAAGGCCATGGGTGAAGATGGCTACTTGCCGGAAAAAGGCCTGATACCCCTGAGCGCAGCTGAGCTGAACCAGGTTCAGGCAGAGGTGAAGAGCCTGAAACGGTTGGAAATGTAGTAAACAAAGACGTTCCAATCAGGCAATGACGCAGGAGTTGGTGTACCGCACAGAGCGGTGTGCCAATTATTGTAAGATGTATCCCATGTTGCTGTAGCGGCGCTAATAGAGAAGGTAATGCAGACAACCACGGTTTTTCTGGTCCTGGTCGGACTCAGTGTTATCAGTTTTTTTCTGGGGCGCAGGCGCTCCCGGACTGTTGCGAAAAACCAGGGTGGGGTCAAGGCCTTACACTCACTACCCAAGCACTATGGCTATATGGCGGCGGCCTGGGCGGCTCTACCGGCTCTGTTGATTCTGGTTTTGTGGTTGGCATTCGAAACCAGGGTTCTTCATGACCTGGTACTGGCGGAACTGCCGCCAAATGTCCAACAGATGCGCCCCAGCGAAATGGGCCTGTATTATAACCAGATAGAGAGCTATGCCAGGGGCAGTATCGATGCGGCGCAGCTTGATGAAGCGCAGGTGGCTGCGGCGACGCACTACAACGTTCTTGTTTCCAACAGCGGCAAGCTGAAAGGCCTGATGGTTTTCCTGGTTGCTGTTATTGGCGGTTTACTGGCGATGCAGCGCGTCACCCCGGCTCTTCGTGCGCGCAATCATGTGGAAAATATTTTCAAGTGGATTCTTTTCGCCTGTTCCTTCCTGGCGGTGTTAACTACCCTGGGCATCGTCATGTCCGTGTTGTTTGAGGCAATCCGTTTTTTCAAAGTC
>Ga0164315_10001643_pt1 | contig 16863 bp, 11 predicted proteins | sample GuaBasSedimGuay6_FD_113737 | JGI IMG/M metagenome (GOLD analysis project Ga0164315, IMG submission 113737) | Subseafloor sediment microbial communities from Guaymas Basin, Gulf of California, Mexico - Guay6, Core 4569-2, 0-3 cm | ecosystem: Environmental > Aquatic > Marine > Hydrothermal vents...
AAACTATTTATTATCAGTATTATGGAAATATAGATTTTGATGATATGAAAAATGCCATAAGGCAAATCAAAAAAAAGCAAGACAAAAAAAATAAGTTTGAATGGGATTACCTCAAAAAAAAAGTAGAATTAGAAAAATATATAGCAGACGCTTTAAATCATGACAAAATTTTAAATGGCATCATAAACATACAAACAAACTACATACAACATAAAAAACTGAAAAATAGCATAAAAAAATACAAAAAAATACAAAAAATGGGCATATGGAGGCCGATAGCTTATGGTAAAACCATAAGATACAACACAAATGACACAAGAATACCGCAAATAAAAAAAAGGTTAATGCATACAGATGGTCTTGATTTAAAACAAAACTTGACACCTTTTTATGACAAAAACTTTCTGAAAGCTGTAATTCAATTTCAGCTTCGTCATGGTTTAAAACCAGATGGCAACATAGGCAAAACAACTATACAAAAACTAAATATACCAGTAGCAGACAAAATAGCCCAAATCAACTTAAATTTAGAGCGTCACAGGTGGCTACCTCTAAATTTTCCAAACAAATACATAGAGATAAATATACCCAGCTTCAAGCTAAGAATCATAGAAGACAACACGGTAAGCTATGCCACAAAAGTGGTCGTAGGTAAATATAAAAGACCTACTCCTGTATTTAAAGATAGATTATCTTCATTTGTCATAAACCCATACTGGAGAGTTCCTCAATCGATAATACAAAGAGATTTTGTGGACAAGATGATGCTGGATTCTACATACGGGCAAAGAAAAAATATAAAAATAACAAGAGATGGAGTACCTGTAGCATCTACAGATATAAACTGGTTTGAATACGACGAAGATGACAATGTTCCATATGAATTTACCCAAGCTCCGGGTGACAACAACGCATTAGGTAGAGTTAAGTTTCTTTTTCCAAATAGATATGCAGTATATATGCACGATACAAATCATAAATCACTTTTCAAACGAAATACCAGAGCATACAGTTCTGGTTGTATTCGAATTTACAAACCTTTTAAGTTGCTTGATATACTTGTAGAAGATGATAAAAGATACACCAATAAAAACATAAAAGAACACCTAAAAAGCAAACAAAATAGACATTTTGTATTTAAAAATAAGCTTGACATATATATTAATTATCTCACAGTTTATGTAGATGATGATGGTCTTACCTATTTCTATCCAGATATTTATGGATATGACAAACTTCAACAAAAATGGATGTAAGCTAAACACAAAGGAGTAAATATGAAAAATCAATACTTAGAAACTATGCCAGATAAAAATGGCTATTTTGGCAAATACGGAGGGTCATTTTTGCCCCCGCCACTTGAAGAGCCATTTCAAAAGATACGCCAAGCATATGATGAATTATCAAAATCAAATAAGTTTATAAATGAATTGAAGTATATTAGAAAACATTTTCAAGGTAGGCCAACTCCCATAACATATGCAAAAAATTTGACAAAATTTTGTGGAGGTGGAAAAATATATCTAAAACGAGAAGACCTAAACCACATGGGAGCACACAAACTTAACCACACCATGGCAGAAGCACTATTGGCAAAAAAATTGGGCATAAAAAAACTAATAGCAGAAACAGGAGCTGGGCAACACGGAGTGGCATTAGCTACATCTGCGGCATATTTTGGCTTGGAGTGTGAAATACATATGGGTGAAGTAGATATAAAAAAAGAACGGCCAAATGTCATTCGCATGCAAATACTCGGAGCAAAAGTAGTGCCGGCAACTCATGGTCTAAAAACTTTAAAAGAGGCTGTAGATAGTGCATTTGAAGCATATATGAAAGACCCAACAAACCAACTATTTTGTATTGGGTCGGTGGTTGGGCCACACCCATATCCAAAGATGATAAGAGACTTTCAAAGTGTAGTTGGTTTTGAATCAAAAGAACAGTTTAAAGAACTTACAAAAATTGATTTACCAGATATGGTGGCAGCATGTGTGGGTGGTGGCTCAAATGCTATGGGAATATTTAGTGGATTTATAGACGATGATGTAAAACTATATGGTGTAGAACCTATGGGCAAGGGAGATAAAATTGGCGAACATAGTGCGAGCTTGAGTTATGGAACACCCGGAATAATGCACGGATTTAACTCAATTATGCTAAAAGATAAAGATGGCGAACCTGCTCCTGTGCATAGTATTGGTAGTGGTATTGACTATCCTTCAGTAGGGCCAGAGCATGCTTATCTCAACGAAATAGGACGAACAAAAATAGGTTTATGCAATGATGATGAAGCTATAGATGCCTTTTATCGCCTCTCAAAACTTGAAGGTATAATACCTGCACTTGAATCAGCCCACGCAGTAGCTTTTGTTATGAATTATGCAAAACAAAACAAAAATGAAAATATATTGGTAAATTTAAGCGGAAGGGGTGACAAAGATATTGATTTTGTCGCTGAAAACTATCCAATATAGATGGACAAAATCCAAAGCTTGAGAGGAATGAATGATATAAGCGAAGCTCAAGCAGAAAAATTTTTATATTTTTTGCAAAGATGCTCTAAAATAGCACAAAAATATGGTCACAAATACATATCTACCCCTATATTAGAACAAACTGTTTTATTTGAAAGGTCAGTAGGCAACAGTAGTGATATTGCTACAAAAGAGATGTATAGATTTACAGACAAAGGCCACAATGATGTATCTCTTCGCCCAGAAGGCACTGCTTCGATTGTGCGACATTTTATAGAAAAAAAGATAGACAAAGCTGGTGGTGTATTTAGGTTTTTTTATTATGGTCCTATGTTTCGTTATGAAAGACCTCAAAAAGGCAGGTTAAGACAATTTCATCAGTTTGGTTGTGAAACTTTTGGTGAAGATTCGTATATGGAAGATCTCAATATCATAGATATGGTTGTAAATATTTTTAAATTTTTTGAGATACCTACTACGTTGCATATAAATTCACTTGGTTGCGATGATTGTATGCCATCATATAAAAAAAATTTGCTAAACAACATATCTGGCATAAAGCTTTGTGATATTTGCGAAAAAAGAAAAATCACAAACCCTATAAGAGTATTTGATTGCAAAAATGAAAAATGCCAAGAAAAACTACAAAATATAGACAAAATCACAGACAGCTTGTGCAAAATTTGTCAAAACGAGTTTGATTCGCTTATGGGCTCGCTAGATAGTCTATGTATAAAATACATTGTAAATAAAAATTTGGTTCGTGGATTAGACTACTATACAAAAACAGCTTTTGAGTTTATTAGTGGTGACATAGGCTCGCAAAATGCTATTGCTGGTGGTGGCAGATACAATCATCTTGTTGAGCAACTAGGTGGTGAAAAAGTTAGTGCAGTTGGCTTTGCTATAGGAATAGAGAGGCTTTTGGAACTCATAAACAAACCCAAACAAGACCAAGATATATGGTATATTGGCGCTACCAATGACGAAGCTCTTGAACAATTAAGCAAGATTGTGTCAAAAAAAAGAAGTGATTATATTGTTTTGACTGACTACAAAATACGAAGCTTTACTAAACATTTCAACAATGCAATTAAAAAATCTGCTACAAATATAGCGATATTAAACAAACAAGAACTAACAAATGGGCAAATATGGACAAAGGATTTGACAAATGATATAGAAAAAATTGTATCTTTAAGCAATTTTTGATATTATTATCAACTGGATGATTCGTGGTATTTATAAATATAGGGTCCAACAAACATATGTAGACTATATAGTAGCATAAGCATATATAAAGCTCATTTTGAAGTTTTTGATGTCTTTCTCTTATAGCAAATTTTTAGCTTTTATGGGCTGAACTTTAAACAACGGTCATCTGGACTTTAAAACACAAGGGTAATACTTGAATATACTAATACTTGGATCTGGCGGTAGAGAATATTCTATAGCCAAAGCACTCAAAGATGAAAATAAAAAATTTAATATTTTTTTCAACCCTGGCAATGGTGCAACAACCAACTTGGGACAAAACATCAAAATAGATGACTATGGTAAATTAGTTTTGTGGGCCAAAAAAAATCAAATTAATCTCACAATAGTTGGGCCAGAACAACCTTTGGTTGATGGTGTATGCGATATATTTAGAAAAAATGGATTAAATATATTTGGTCCAAATAAACTTCCTGCACAGCTTGAAGGTTCCAAAGCATATATGAAAAATATTTTAAAAAAATACAATATACCAACAGCTAAATTTATAGAATCCAACAACCTGCAAGATATAAACAATTTTATAGACAATATGGCAAATACTCCTATAGTCGTCAAAGCAGATGGCCTTTGCGGAGGCAAAGGTGTCATAATAGCTACAAGCAAACAGCAAGCTAAAGATGAAGCTAAAAATATGCTGATAGGCAAAAGTTTTGGCGAAGCTGGAAATAAAGTTATAATAGAAGAGTTTTTAGATGGATTTGAGCTGTCAGTATTTGCCATATGCGATGAGAACAGCTATGTAGTCCTACCGGCAGCACAAGACCATAAAAGAGTAGGTGATGGCGATACAGGACCAAACACAGGAGGTATGGGCGCATACTGTCCTACACCTCTCGTAACTCAAGATATATACAACAAAATAGAAAAAAATATCTTAAACCCGACGATAGAGGGCATGAAAAAAGAAAAAGCCGTATTTACCGGTGTATTGTTTATGGGTATTATGGTAGTATCAAAAGAACCGGTGGTATTAGAATACAATGTTAGATTTGGCGACCCCGAATGTGAAACCATACTGCCGCTTATAAACTCAAGTGTATTTGACCTATTTTACAAAGCTGCTACAAATAGTTTAAACACATACAAGCTACAAATGAGTAAAAAATTTTGTGTTTCTGTCGTCATGACAAGCGAAAATTACCCATATAAAAAAGACAAGGCAACACAAATAATCATAGATAAAATACACGACAAAACGATAATCAATAATTCACACATATCATATGCAAGTGTTACAAAAAATGACGGTGAACTTTTTGCTACTGGTGGCAGAGTGCTTTTATGTGTGGGCACAGCTACAAATATAAAAGAAGCGAGAGATGTTGCATACAAATTATGTGGGCAAGTGCACTTCGCAGGCAAAAAAATAAGAACAGACATCGCCTATCAAGCTATATGATTGATATAAAAAATAGCTTCAACCTTGCTGTAGATGAAAAATTTTTAAATAATATAACTAAGTTATATACTACAAAAGATATTGAACTAATGATAACAGATGACAAAACAATAAAAAATTTAAATCAAAAATACAGAGATATCAATAAGCCAACCGATGTGCTTAGTTTTGTTTATAAAGATATTGACATATTGGGCTCTATAGTTATATCATTTGATTTTATAGTGGAACAATCAAATGAATTTGATCATAGTTTAGAAGATGAGTTTAAGATTCTTTATATACACGGGCTTCTCCATCTTGTAGGGTTTGACCACGAAAAAGATAACGGCAAACAAACAAAAGAAGAGCTTATGCTTATAAAAAAATTTAAGCTAAACAAGAGCCTGACGACAAGGAGTTGTGTTTGATAGATATTTTTATTTTTATTGTAAGTATGATTGTTTTGATATATGGTGCCGATGCTGTCGTGAACCAAAGCGAAAAAATATCAAATCATTTTGATATATCACCTTTTATCATAGGTGCTACTATTTTAGCACTTGGCACAAGTTTGCCAGAGATGGCGGTTAGCATGAAAGCCTCGTATATAAACAAAGCAGATATTGCTGTATCAAATGTGATAGGTAGCACTATATTCAATATAGCTTTGGTGCTTAGTGTTGTATTTTTGATATCAAAAAATGCAAAAGCACAAAGAGATATCTTTGCTAAAGATAGTGTCTGGATTGTATTACCTTTGTTTGTATTTTTGCTCGCTAGTTTAGATGGAACGATAGGGTTTATCGATGGTGTTTTATTTGTCTGCCTTATGTGGTCATATTTGCTATTTTTGCTCAAATCGAACGATATAGAAACAGACAAACAAAACAATGTCGGCTTTAGTTGGATTTCAACAACTGCCATCATTTTATTTGGATTTGTAGCAGTTGTAGCAGGGGCAAATTTTGCTGTTCATAGTGCTACGAACATAGCTATCTTTTTTGGTATAAATGAGTGGGTTATAGGTATCTTTTTGATAGCCTTTAGCACAAGTTTACCAGAGTTAGTTGTGGCCATCAAAGCTGCAAAAAAGTCAAATATAGATATGGCAATAGGTGCTATAATTGGTAGCAATATGGCAAATTTTAGTATTGTTTTGGGTTTTAGTGCCATGGTGAACCCACTTGCTATAAAATTAAACATGGCATCATTTGATATTGTAGCAGCCTTTGTTGTATCGCTTATGTTTGTGTTTTTTACAGCAAACAAACTTTATGGCAAAAGTGCTGGTATATCGTTGCTTATTGTATTGGCTTTGGTTATTCAAAATAGCTTAATTCGTTAGAATTGCTACTTACAAGGTGACACTTATTTTTTCACTTCATGATGAACTCTATATGCAAAGCTATACAATACTGGTAAATATATCAAGTTTAGCACAGTGCCCCAAGCCAAGCCAAACCCCAAAGCTATAGCCATAGGTTGAAATATCACTGCTTGTCCTGTAGGGAAAAATATAAGCGATGATATACCTATAAGTGTAGTTACTGTTGTCAATATTATAGGTCTAAATCTCTTTGCAGAGTTTTCAAATACTTCGTCCAAATTTTTAGCTTTTCTTAAAAATGTCATCATGATTATACCATCGTTTATAACAACTCCTGCCAATCCCAGCGCACCGATGATAGAGGTCATTCCTATATTTACTCCCATTATGATATGGCCTATCAAAACCCCCAAAAGTGAAAAAGGTATCACACTCATAACTATAGCAGTTTGCCTAAAACTATTAAACAAATACAGCATACTAAGCATGACCAGCACCATGGCAAGCGAAGTAGCCAGTATCATATCATTTTTTAGCTCAACATTTTTTTCTGCTTCACCTTTGAGGACTATCTTTACTCCATCAGCTCGTATCGTCTCCAAAAGTGGATCTATCTGTGCTAAAACTTCCGATGCTGTTATAATTTTTGGGTCTACATTTGAAAATACATAAAAGTTTGTCTCACCATTTTCTTTGGTGATTTTCTCAAACGACCTCACAAACTTAAACTCGCAAACTTTGTCTAAAGTAGTTGTGGTGCCATCATTTAGAACTATCTTTTGCTTTTCAAACTCCTTAAAATCATCTTTGTAAGCGGATTTTATCTTTATGTCTACAATGCCATTTTTATCAAATACGGTGGCTTTTTTGACATCTAAATATCTATTTGACAATAGTTGTCCCAGCGTCTGTTCATCTAACCCCAACGATTCGCCATAGGAGTTTATCTTCAATTTAAGCTCATCTGCGCCATAACTCGATGAATTAGCTACCGAAACTATTCCTTCAATACTATTTAAGCTATTTTCAAGCTCTTTGATATGCTTATCTATCTTTATAAAATCAGACGATACCAAACCTATCTTTATATCTGCTTTAATAGGACCTACTTTTTTTTGGACAACCGACAGGTCTATCAAATTTAGCTTTTGTTTCAATCCTGATTTATCTAAAAATTGTTTCATCTGTTTTGATACATATTGCGATGAGTGTTGCCTGCTTTTATCTGTGTCGTCATTATAAAAACTGAGCACCGGAGTGATATATTTATCTACAAAATTTTGCGGTGTTAGCTCGTGAAGCTCAACTGTTATGCTTGACACATAAGGGTATGTCTCACTATTACCTCCGCTATCTCGTCTATACCCTGCTATCGATGATATATTCTTGATACCCCATTTTTCTTTGTGTTTGAGCAACTCATGGCTGACTTCATTGACTATTGTATTACTTTGTTTGACTGTGGTGTTTGGGTTTGATTTTAAAGCTATATTTACTATAGTCGTATCAAACGAAGGAAACATTTGAAAGTGTGAGCTTTTGATGATAAGCACCGACAATAGTGGCACGCCAACTATAAATATACCCAAAAATACTCTTTTGTGCCTCATAATAAGATGAATAACACCACTATAAATTCTATTTGCTCTTTGCCACGACAGCGTTTTGGCACCTTTTTTCAGTATATGCGAAGCATGTATTGGCAAAAATATAAACGATTCTATAAGAGAAGCTAATACCAAGGCACTTAAAGCAATTGGTATTAGCTTTATGACTTCGCCCATGGTTCCACTGAGCATAAGTGCTGGCAAAAATGTAAACATTGTAGTCAAGCTAGCTATCGTTACTGGCTTAAACATATCTTTTGCACCTTGTAAGCATGCTTGCTTTATCGGAGTACCTTTTTCAACATATTGTTGAATTTGCTCACTTACTACTATAGCATCATCAACAATTATACCCAGTGCCAGCAACACTCCAACAAGAGATATCAAATTGATACTATATCCTGCTATAAAAAATACAGCAGATGCCATGACAAACGATGTAGGTATGCCTATAAATATAACCAATGCCATTCTATTGTTTATAAGCAATGCTACTATCAATGTTATGATGATGATACCCAATAAAATATTAGAAGTTACCGTATTTAGTCTTGTTTTTATCTTTTTTGATTGATTGTCAACTATTTTATAGGTGATATATTCATCAAGATTGTTAAATTTTGACAATATCTTAATCACTTTTTTCTCTGCTGTTATAGCGCTGCCATTTTTATTTTGGCTTATGACTAAATTTATGGCATTTTGTTTGTTGATAGAATATAATGTATTTGTATCTTCGTGTGTTTTGGATATGAAAGCTATGTCTTTTAGATACACACTTTGATTTGATACTGTTATTTTCGTATTTTTTAACTCATTTGCAGTTTTAGCTCCATTATTTGTAGATAAAAAATAGTGCTTTTTATTGTCTTCTATTTTCCCAAGAGGGTAGATATAAGATATAGCTTGTATAGCAGTTGATATTTTCTGTGGCGAAAATCCAAATGCTTCTATCTTTTTTTCATCTAATTTAACCTCATAATATATATCACTATCGCCATATATCTTGACATCTTGAATATCTTTTATACTCAACATGTCACTTTTGAAGTCATTTGCCTTGATTTTAAGTTCATTTGTGGTGTATTTATCAGAAGATATTACCACTTCGAGAAGTTTTTTTGTCAAATCTACCGTCTTGACGATGGGGTCATTCATATCTGCTGGCAGGTTTGATTTATTTGTATTTACAACATCTTTAACTTTAGACGATGTGTTATATATATTTACCCCTTTTTGTAGTTCCAATATGATAGAAAAACTTCCTGCTTTGACTACTGTAGATATGGTATTTACACCTGTGATACTTTTTAGATCATTCTCGAGCTCTTGAACTATGATTTTATTTAGGGTATCAACACTAGCTCCACTGTAGCTACCGGATACAACTACCATATCCAACTCAAATGAAGGAAATATCTCTTTAGGCATCTTGATATATGCCACTACACCTATAGCAAATATGAGCACAAATAAACTATAATTCAATCTGCTATTGTTTATAAAAAATCTCAAAATTTTGTCAAACATCTCTTATCCTTTTTGATATATTCAGAAGCAATATATCTACAGCACTTGGGGTAATTCCACTTATTTGTGAGGCTTGAAATAGGTTTTCAGGTTTATGTAGGTTTAATTTCTCTACAACCTCCAAAGACAAGCCTGATAAACTATTATAGTCAATACCATCTGGTATTTTAAGGTTAAGCATATTTTTCATCTTTGATATCTGTTTTTGTTGTTTTTGAATATATCTATAATATTTCGCATGAATTATTATTTCGTTTTTGATATAATCGCCAAGTGTGCGGTATTTTGGCACTATTATATCGAGCTTTTCTTTTGTCATGGTGCTTCGCCCTACTATATCTATAAGTTTTGTTTTGTCGCTGATTTTATCTTCGCCTACATATTCTAATAGTTTTAAATTATCTTTGCTTGGATTGAACCAAACAGATAGCATATTTTCAACTGCTAAACTTATCGTTTCATTTTTTATTTTCGTTTTGTTATGTGTTGTTTTATTTATGAGGCCAAACTCATATCCATATTTGCCCAATCTTATATCTGCTGTTTCTTCTCTCAAGAGCAGCCTATACTCAGCACGACTTGTAAACATTCTATATGGTTCATTTGTGCCTTTTGTCACCAAATCATCTATCAATACACCGATATATGCTTCATCTCGTCTTAAAACAAAAGCTGGTTTTTTGTCGCAGCTCAAGCTTGCGTTTATACCTGCTATCAAGCCTTGTGCCCCTGCTTCTTCATAGCCTGTAGTGCCATTGATTTGGCCGGCACAATATAGGTTTGTGATAGTTTTATGTGATAATTTTGTAGTCAAAACTTTTGTATCTATAAAATCATACTCTATGGCATAACCATATCTTGACACGACAGCATTTTCCAGCCCCTTTATTGATTTTATAACTTTGTCTTGTATCTCTGTCGGCAAGGATGTGCTCAAACCATTGATATAGTATTCGTTTGCCTCTTTTGTCTGTGGCTCTAAAAAAAGCTGGTGTCTATCTCTTGTATAAAATCTATAAACTTTGTCTTCTATGCTAGGACAATATCTGGGTCCTATACCTTGTATTTGGCCTGAGAACATTGGTGCGTCTGCGATATTTTCTTTGATTATGTCGTGTGTTATTTTATTTGTATAGGTTATATAACATGAGTTTTGTGTCGGATTAAAATTTTGTTTGTCTGTCTGGAAACTTAAAGGCGATGGTTTTTTATCGCCGCCGTGTTGTTCTATTTCATCAAATTTTATGCTGTTTGCTATTATTCTCGCAGGTGTTCCTGTCTTAAATCTCCTCAAACTTAATCCCAATTTAGATAGGCTGTCACTAAGATTATTTGATGGTTTTTCACATGCTCTACCAGCAGGAAAGCTATTTTTACCTATGTGTATTTCGCCATTTAAGAATGTCCCGGTAGTTAATATCAGTTGTTTTGTATAAATATCTAATCCAAGTTTTGTTTTTATTTTTTCTACCAATTCATTTTCTATGACTATATCAACGACTTCATCTTGATATACAGACAGATTTTTTGTATTTAAGCAAATATTTTTCATATAGTTTTTATACTCATCCATATCTATCTGGGCGCGACTTCCCTGGACTGCTGCGCCTTTACTAGCATTTAGCACCCTAAATTGTATGCCAGTTTTATCGGTGCATTTTGCCATCTCCCCACCGAGTGCATCTATTTCACGCACTATGTGGCCTTTTGCCAGTCCACCTATGGCTGGGTTGCAACTTGTGGCACATATTTGATCTATAGACATAGTTATGAGCATAGTTTTTTTACCCATCCGTGCAGATGCTAGCGATGCCTCTACTCCTGCGTGTCCTGCTCCCACTACGGTTATGTCATATTTGTGCATATATTAGTCTTTATGTTCTATGTGGAACATCGTCTTTGTTTATTTGTCTATTTTTAGGTTTGTTTTCTTGTTTGATATAGTATCTCAAATCCCTATATTCTTGTCTCGTAAGGTATCTATGTTTGCCTGAAGGCAAAGAGTTCAATGAAATACCGCCAAAATCAAGTCGTTTTAAGTCCAATATATTTAAGTCAAAAAAACCAAAAAACCTTCTAAGTTCTCTGTTTTTGCCTTCATTTAATATCACTTTGATTTTAGAAAATTTATCTCCGTTTGATAATATCTGATATGCAACAAATGGCTTAAACTCCATAGATACTATTTTTGTATGAGTGTGGGCTCCTTTTGTGGCATCGTCAAGTTTCATACCTTTTGTCATGGCATCTAATATATCTTGAGATATTTTGCCATCTAACTTTAATTTGTATGTTCTTTCTAAGTTAGAGTTGCTGAGTTTATTGACTATATCTACACTATCTGTTAACAACAATACACCTTCACTGGCATAGTCCAATCTTCCTACAGGGTTAAAATGTGAAAACTTTGAAGCGATAGAATTGTAAACTGTCTGCCTATTTCGTGGGTCTGTTTTTGATACCAATTCACCTTTTTGTTTATTGTAAACTATCACGGTGTATTCTTGGTTTGGATTATAAAAAATCTTTTTATTGTTTATTGAGACCGTATCATCTGCTAAAACCTTTGTCGACAAATTTGTGACAGTTAGGTTGTTTATCTTGACTTTGTAGTTTTTTATAAGTTCATCTGCTTCCCTTCTACTGTATTTTGTGCTATATGATATATATTTGTTCAATCTAATTTCACTTGTCATCTATTTGATACCAGCTTCTATGAGGTCATGAATATGCACAACTCCCGATATTTTATTTTCTTTATCTACGACTACGAGAAGTTGAATTTTGTTTTTTTCTATCGTGCTCAACGCATCGACAGCAAGCATATTTTTATCTTTTATAGTGAAAGGATTTTTTGTTGATATACTCAAAATATCATCATCTATCGCAAAATTTGGCTTGCTCAATGCCCTACGAAGGTCACCATCGCTCAATATAGCGAGCAATTTTTTATGCTCGTCTATTATTATAACAGAGCCCAACATACCCTCACCCATCTTCACGATAGCATTTCTGATGGTTGTTCCATATGGAACAATAGGCAAATTGTCAGTTCTCATTATATCTTTTATTTTGACAAAAAGTTTTTTGCCGAGTGTTCCTCCGGGGTGGAAAGAAGCAAAATCTTCCTTTTGGAAATTTTTCTTTTTCATAAGACACACCGCCAAGGCATCACCGAGTGCCATAGTGATAGTAGTAGATGAAGTAGGTGCGATATTAAGAGGGCATGCCTCTTTTGTCACAGATATATCTATAAATGCGTCGCTATTTTGACCGAGCACAGAGTCTATGCTGCTTGACATACCAATCAATGGCACATTGATTCGTTTTATGTGCGGCAACAAAGCTACAAGCTCATCACTTTTGCCACTATAGCTTATAGCTAAAACAATATCGTCAACACTGATAGCCCCCAAGTCTCCGTGCAAGGCTTCGGTGGGGTGTATAAAAAAACTACTAGTGCCAGTGCTTGCAAATGTAGCAGACATCTTAGCGCCTACTAAACCAGACTTACCTACCCCTATTATCACTAGTTTGCCTTTAGTTTTGTATATCATATCTACAGCTTTGTCTATGTCGTCTGTCAATCTATTCGCCACATTGTGTAGCTCTTTTGACTCAATATCTAACACATCCTTAACTATATCTTGACAACTCATAATTTATTGGACCAAAAGTGTAGGCACTATCATAGGATATTTTTGAAATTTTCTAACACAATGCTTTCGTATCACTTTTCTTAGTTCATCTTCCAAAGCTTTGTTATTTTGCATTATACCAGGTTTGACATTGTCAAGATAGTGAGACAAAACATCTTCAAGCTCTTTTATGAGATATCCTTGTGCCTTGCCACTTGTCAATCCAAATGTAGTGATTTTTGCTGGTGCTACCAATTTTCTGTCATTTAAATTTATTTGTGCTACTATTATCACTACACCGTCGTTTGCCATAGTTTGTCTATCTATGACTACATCATTTGCTATTTTGTTGTTTCTTTGGTTGTCAATATATACTTTTCCAGTTTTGATTGATTTGACTTTTTTTAGTGATTTTGCGCTTATTTCTATTTGTTCTCCATCACTCATGATATATACATTTCGCTCTTCTACACCACACGAAACACCAGTTTTGCCATGTCTTAATGCATGATTATACTCGCCATGTATTGGCAAGAAAAATTTAGGCTTGCACATCCTTATCATGAGCTTTTGCTCCTCTTGACCTGCATGTCCGGATACATGAATATCAGTGAAATCCTGATATGCTACAGATGCCCCTGCCTTTTGCAAGTGATTGATTATCTGAGAAACACTGGCTTCATTGCCCGGAACTGCTCTGGCAGATAAAATTATCTGGTCTTCTGGTTTGATTTTGATGTGTCTGTGTTCGTGCACAGACATTCTAAACAAAGCACTCATAGGTTCGCCTTGACTACCAGTAGTGACTATGAGTATCTCGCTATCTTTGTATTTATTGACATGGTGTGCATCTATAAATTTATCTTTCGGAAATTTAACATAACCCAATCTTATAGCTATGTCCAAGTTTTTTTCCATAGATCTACCTATGACACATATTTTTCTGCCGTATTTTAACCCATGTTCAATTGCTTGCGAAACTCTATGTATATTTGAACTAAATGTTGACATAAGCACTCTGCCTTTAGCAGTAGCAAATATCCTGTCAAAAGTAGGACCTACTGTTCGTTCTGATTTAGTGAAACCAGCAGAATGCGAGTTTGTGCTATCACTCAAAAGTGCCAAAATACCTCTCTCGCCATAATACGCCAACCTATGAAAATCGGTAGGATAACCGTCCATAGGGGTGTGGTCTATCTTAAAATCACCCGTATGGATGATAGTGCCAGCAGGTGTTTTGATAGCCAAAGCACTACAATCGATTATTGAGTGAGTTATGTGCATCCACTCTACCTCAAAATCACCTATCTTTATGGGTCTCCTTTTTTCTATAGCTCTTAGATAACTTTTGTGCTCTTTAATCCTGTGTTCGTCAAATTTTGAGCTTATCATCTCAAGCGGGAGTGATGTGCCATAAACAGGAAACTGCATCTCTTTGAACAAGTATGCCATAGCACCTATATGATCTTCATGTCCATGAGTTATAAGTATAGCAGAAACTTTATTGCGAATAGAACGCAAATATGTAAAATCGGGTATAAGTATATCAACTCCATGCATAGTATCATCGGGGAAACTCATACCTACATCTATAATTATAGCTGATTTGTCAGTTTCTATTATCATCATATTTCCACCGATTTCGCCCAAACCACCCAGAGGAGTGATTTTGATTTTGCCAGAAGATTTGAGGTCAATTCTGCTATTTGGGTCTAGTCTGTTTTTTTGAATTTCTTCGTTTTTGGCAAATGCCTTTATGAGGTCGTTATCCCAACCGTATCCGGTAGTGGGAACTTTTCTTTTGTTTGGATTGCTTGTGTCAGCTTGTCTGTTTTGTTGACCTCTGTTTTGTGGCGGTCTGTTTTCTCTCCTGCGTGTCGTGTCATGTCTCGGTCTATGTTGGTCACCTTGTGGTGAAATATGGTCGCTTTTTGTATCAATATCTTGTTTTGATTTGATATCGTCATTTATCTCGTTGTTGTTTTGATTTTCTTCAATCATCGTTTTCCTTTAAGTATTTATATATATTATCGTATTGGCCCAGTGAGACCTCGTGTGGCCTTTTGTTTGGTCTTATAAACAAACTATTTAATACCGACAAAATATTTGTCTTTTTATAATTTTTTGAAAGATTATTTAAAATAGTCTTTCGGTTTGCATTGAAACATATTTTCAAAAACTTTTTATACTCCAAACTTGTAGTTTGTGGGCATTTAAGTTTTTGTAAATATATCACAGCAGAACTAACTTTTGGCTGTGGAATGAAACACTCTTTTGGCACATCTACTACGATTTGCCTACTTACACAAGCGCTTTGGCACAAAATAGACAATGACCCATAAGACCTGTCTGCTACATCTGCTACAAACTTGCTCGCTACCTCTTTTTGAACCATGGCGACAATATTTTTGCAGTTGTTATCTTCAAGCACCCTCAACAATACATTTGTAGCTATATTGTATGGTAAATTTGCCACGAGATTGTAACTACTATCATACAAAGTTCCCTTATGAAAATGCCTTAAGACATCGATATTTGTCAGTTCAAGTTTATTTGCCTTTATTTGCCTTTCAAATTTTTTCTCGAGATGCGTGACAAGCTCTTTGTCTATCTCGAAAGCTACGACTTTTTTATCTACGAGTAGATATCGGGTCAAATCGCCCAATCCAGGTCCTATCTCTACTATATGGTTGTCATCATTTGGTATCGCTTCTATTATCTTGTTTAGAATCGTCCCATCTTTCAAAAAATTTTGTCCGAGCCATTTTTTAGGTTTTGGATGTAAATTCAAAATAATTTTATAGTCATTTGCCAGCCATCATATTGTGCTGCTTATTTCAAGCAAATTCGGTCTACAAAAAGATGTGTTGTCATATTTTGACTCTTTTTTGATTATTATAACATAAAAAACTTAAAAACACTCCTAAAAACCTCCATATTTATAACTTTGGATTTTTTTAACTTGAAGGATATTATCATATGTAACTACTTCTGTATCTTGCCTCGAACAAGTTAGAAGTTCCAAGACGAGAGACAAGTTCGGGCCGATATATCAAACTATGACAAATAAAAATAGACACTATTTTGTTGGTTGTTTTATATTGTGTCCCAGACCAGCGAAGCTGGTGTGGTTTGTGAAGTTAATTTCTATGAACCCCGAATTTCTCAAAGAGAACGATGCCTACGGCACCTCTACCGCTTCACGAGATTCGAGGCTAAAGAATTTGACCCTATGTTATAAAAGATTGGCTTGTCTTTATTCTGTTATCACCCCACTACCATCTACGCTATTTACTACACCTACATTGCCACTGCCATCTATAAAATGGCTTGGTTTCTTGTCCGTGAAGCTGGATACATCCTCTATTTGTAGGTCATTTATCGTTCCAGTGATTGTTGCTGTTAAATCCACACTTCCACCTGTAAATACCAATCCACCTGCAAGTGTTCCATCATTTGAATTTGTTGAACTATCAGTTGCTGTTGTGCCACTTGTTTCATCTAAATTCCATTGTCCTACGAGTGTGCTTGAAGTTGTATCACTATATAGTTTGATGTTTTTCATAGTTGCTTTAATCCGTTCAGTTACACCTGTCGTGGCGTTGGTTGATGTGGCTCCAATCGT
>Ga0164315_10001644_pt1 | contig 16860 bp, 19 predicted proteins | sample GuaBasSedimGuay6_FD_113737 | JGI IMG/M metagenome (GOLD analysis project Ga0164315, IMG submission 113737) | Subseafloor sediment microbial communities from Guaymas Basin, Gulf of California, Mexico - Guay6, Core 4569-2, 0-3 cm | ecosystem: Environmental > Aquatic > Marine > Hydrothermal vents...
GGAAGTTAATGGAAGCATTTAAAACTCTCATTGGGACGTCGGCCCAAATACAATCACTTGTACGCTGCGCCCGTATGGATGCAGGAACGACGGCGGCTGTCTTAATCAACGGCGAAACTGGCACGGGAAAAGAACTTCTCGCTAATGCCATTCAGGCCTCCAGCCCTCGCTCGTGCAAGCCATACCTAGTCATCAACTGCGCCGCATTGCCTGAAGGAATTGCAGAGTCTGAGCTTTTTGGCCATCGTAAAGGTGCGTTTTCAGGTGCAGATAGCAACCACAAAGGACGGCTAACCGCAGCCCACGGCGGCACCGTCTTTCTTGATGAAATTGACTCATTGCCCTTAGCCATTCAGGCAAAACTGCTTCGTTTTCTGGAAACAGGTGAATGTCAGCCCGTTGGTGAAACAGTTAATCATAAAGTTGACGTCAGGATTATTGCCGCAACCAATAGTGATTTGCATGAAAAAGTGGCCAACGGGCAATTTAGAAAGGATCTTTATTTCCGTCTCAATGTTGTTCCCTTAGAACTCCCTTCTCTAAGCGACCGGGGCAGTGATGCAAAAATGCTTGCACTGCACTTCTCCAATATGATCGCTAAAGGCCATGGTCTTATTGCCCTCAGCTTTAGCAAAACGGCTCTACAAGCTCTGGAAGCTTATCACTGGCCAGGTAATGTTAGAGAGCTTCGTAACCTTTGCGAGCGACTATCGATCCTGATGCCTGGACGCGTAATTGAACCCGAAAATTTACCTCTTGAACTAAAGCGCAATCAACCCCTCCAGGAAGGGTGCATTCACCTACCTGCCTGCGGTATCAAACTTGAAAATGTTGAAATTGATCTGATCCACCAGGCGCTTGAACGAACTCATGGCAATAAAAGCAAATCAGCACGGCTGCTAGGCATTAGCAGAGACACCCTCCTTTATAGAATGCGTAAATACGCAATGCGGTAAACGCAACCAACCTTATAAAAGCTAAAAAGCACCGAAATTCGGTGCTTTTTAGCTTTTATTGCGGCCCCAATAAGGTGACTCAATTTTAGCACCTTCTCAAATAAGGTCAGGTAGAGAATTCATTGATGACTATACTTTGTCAAATATGACGTTAACCCCTTTTAAAATTTTCCGTATTTTATTACTGCTCACCATTTTGGCTGCCACTGCCTTTTATACCAAAGCGCAACGGCTCTCCTCAACTGGCTGGCTAGAACCATTGAATGTTGTTATTTACCCAATCAACGCGGACGGAAAGCGCTCAACAAGCCAGTACATTGACCAACTAAAAGAGAGCCACTTTCAGGCGATAGATCGCTTCACCGCCAAACAAAGTAAAAAATACGATATTCTCACAAAAAAACCGACCATTACTCGCCTCGGGAAAAGCGTTACGACATTGCCTCCGGTTGCGCCCGCACCAGGTGATTCAACAATCTCGAATATTTTCTGGAGCATGAAGTTTCGTTTTTGGGCCTGGCAAGAGACGCCCGATGAGCTGTCCAATCAACACCGCGCCAGAATGTTTGTTCTTTATCATAGCCCTACTGGCAATGGGCAACCTCTTGACCACTCATACGGGCTTAACAAAGGGCTTTTAGGGCTTGTTAACGCCTATGCCTCAAATAAACAGTCTGCGCAAAACAACATCGTCATCACTCACGAGCTTTTGCACACTGTTGGTGCTACAGATAAATATGGACCAGATGGCCATCCACTTTTCCCTGATGGTTACGCCTCATCATCGGGTCAACAATATCCTCAGCGCCATGCGGAAATTATGGCTGGAAGCATCCCTCTTTCAGAGGGTCGGTCACGTATGGCTGACAGCCTCAGGCAATGTGTTGTCGGCAAGAAAACAGCCGAGGAAATAAAATGGCTCTCCAACATTTAAACTGTAACGTTTATCGCTTAAAATCAGCACCATTAACTTTGAATTAAAATAGCAAAAAGGAATCGCACAATGGCAGTTATATCACTACGTCAACTCCTCGATCACGCCGCAGAACATGGATATGGCGTTCCGGCATTTAATGTGAACAATCTCGAGCAGATACAAGCCATCATGGAAGCGGCAGACGAGACAAACAGTCCCGTTATTGTCCAGGCCTCTGCCGGGGCTAGGAAGTATGCAGGTGCGCCATTTTTGCGTCACCTGATGGAAGCCGCCGTCGAGCTTTACCCGCATATCCCGCTGGTTATCCACCAGGATCACGGCACGAGTCCTGCGATCTGCCAACGCTCTATTCAGCTCGGCTTCACCTCTGTGATGATGGATGGTTCATTAGGTGAGGATGGAAAGACCCCTACTAGCTACGAATATAACGTTGATGTAACCCGTAAAACGGTCGAAATGGCTCATGCGTGCGGTGTCTCGGTTGAAGGCGAGCTCGGCTGCCTGGGCTCTCTGGAAACAGGGCAGGCTGGCGAAGAAGATGGCATCGGTGCCGAAGGCATACTCACCCAGGAGCAAATGTTAACCGACCCAGAAGAGGCCGCTGATTTTGTTGCTAAAACAGGTGTTGATGCGCTTGCAATTGCCATCGGTACCAGCCACGGCGCTTACAAATTTACTCGCCCACCAACCGGCGATGTTTTGGCTATTAGCCGTATCAGTGAGATTCACAAACGCATCCCTAACACTCACCTTGTGATGCACGGCTCGTCATCCGTTCCTCAGGATTGGCTTAAAATCATTAATGAGCATGGCGGGGATCTGGGTGAAACGTATGGTGTTCCAGTTGAAGAGATCCAGGTGGGCATCAAGAATGGTGTTCGCAAAATCAATATCGACACCGACCTTAGAATGGCGAGTACAGGAGCTATTCGCAAATTCCTGATCGAAAACCCAAAAGAATTTGACCCTCGTAAATATCTGGCTGTTGCGCGTGATGCGATGAAAGGAATCTGTCTTGAACGCTTTGAGGCTTTCGGCACTTCGGGTAATGCTTCAAAAATAACCCCTCTTTCTCTGGAAAATATATTCCAGCAATATGAAAGCGGAAAACTGTAAACATAAATTAAAAATTGGCGTCAGTGGCTGCCTGCTTGGCCACCTGGTTCGTTATGATGGCAGGGGAAAGTTACACCCTGCCATCAGCCAGCTTTCCTCCGAATTTGAACTCATTCCTCTCTGCCCTGAAGTGGGTGCAGGCATGGCTGTTCCCCGCCCTTCCGTGCAGCTAGTCGAACTAGAAGGCAGCCTGTTTGCACTAGGCGTTGAGAACCGAGAACTTGATGTGACCAGACAGCTTGAGAGCTATCTGCAGTCGCAGATCAACATTATAAAAACGCTTTCCGGGCTGATCCTGAAAGCAAGGTCACCGAGTTGCGGGACGGGCTCAACACCGTTATTCGATAATAATGGCGAAGAAATTGGTCATGGCTCCGGCCTGTTCTCCCGAGATATACAGAAACAGTTCCCCGCTCTACCGATAATTGATGAAGAGACTTTTGATGACCCCTTACTTAGCGATCGTTTCTTACATCACGTTAAGCGCTATCAAACTCAGGATTAAGAAGAGACCAGCTCTCTGAGATAACGAAACAGGATCCGTGCTGTTTTTGGCGGCTTCTGCAATTTAGCCTCCTGCTGAGCAGAGCGAATCATCTGTCTTAGCGACTGTCTATCTGCACCAGAAAACTGCTTCAAAAAGTCACTCAATGCCGCATCACCCTCTTCCAAAAATCGGTCACGCCACTGCTCTGCCTGATGAAGCTCTCTAACCGCCTCTGCACTGGCATTATTTGCACGGTCGAGATAGTCGATCATTGGCTGGCAATCCATCGATCTAAGTAGCTTACCGATATACTTTATCTGGCGCTTATGGGCCCCTTTTTTCGACTGCTTTGCCAACAACAAGGCCGACTGTAACTCCCCGGAAAAACCTGCAGATTCGATTTTCTCGACCGATAAATCGGCTAAATCTCTACCCAATTTCTGCAGTTCAACACTTTCTCTTTTCAGCTGGCTTTTGCTAACCCAGTCATCGTCGACCAACTCAGCATCTTCATATTGATTACTCATTAATCCTGCCTGTCTTTTAAACCATCATGATAAGAAAGAGCACAAATAACACCACAGCGGCCATTGGTAACAGGAAACCTCGCCAATCCTTTTCAGCCTGTTGACTTTGTGCCAACGTAGCCTTGATGCCTGGCCCAAACCAGAAGAGAACAAGCACCGCCATTGCACTGATTAAAACCAATTCCCAGGTTGATAACCCATTCATGTTGAACCTTTCTTCCTGCCATAAAACAAAAAACCAGTAGAAATATTCTACTGGTTTTTTGTTTTATTACTACCCTGGGAGACTTAAAGCCTCCTAGGGTAACAAGTCTATATTTTAGCCTTTAGAACCGAGACGCAAACCACCATTAATATGATAGACCTCTGCATTCATCGCTTCATTCTTGTAGATATCGCCTGCTAATTGAGCAATTTCTTCAGGCTCGATCAGACGACCCATTGGGACAGTTGAAAGTACTTTATCAAGTGCCGCCTGGTTCATGTTTTTAACCATATCGGTTCCTACATAACCCGGTGCAACCGCTACACAGCGAATCTTGTCAGAAATACCACGACGGAAGAATTCAGCCGTGATGACATTAGGCATAACAGACATCGCCGCTTTTGTTGATGAGTAGTTGATCTGTCCAGCAGTTCCCAAAGAACCAACAGATGAAACCAGGCAAATAAGACCTGTGCAGTTATTGTTAATCATGCGCTCAGAGCACTCACGTACTGTAAGGAAAACACCTGTCAAATTAACATCGATAACCTTTTGAAAGTTACCTAAAGACATTTTCTTTGTCACTTTCCCAGTTTCTCTATCAGGGGAGACCATCATGCCGTCAGCAATAATACCCGCGAAAGGTGCCACAAGATTGATGCTGCCAAATTTCTCAATTGCTGTATCTGCAAGTTTCGCACAATCATCTTCGTTCGTAACATTACAGACAACAATTGCAACTTCACCACCAACTGCACGAAGTTCCGCTGCCGCTTTTTCAAGTGGCTCCTGAGCCATATCGCCCAGAACAACCTTTCCGCCATTACTAACCCAATGTTTAGCCAACGCAAAACCGATGCCGCCTGCACCACCTGTAATTACCGCAACTGAATCTTTGATTTCTAGCATTTCAAAAACCTCTGTATGATTAAATAAAAAATCATCCACCTATCGTGAAACTAGGTGGGTAGCCAAATATTACGTTCAGTGTCAGTTTTTCCTGTTAGCTGAAAGAGGTAAAAAATGGCTTTTGTGCGTTGCAATATACGCGAAATATTATTGCAATGCAATAATTCTTACCTTAACAGCCAGGCAAATTCTGACTAAATCATGCTCCGTCAAAAACAAGATAGCAGCACCAGCATTGGCAAAGGCATGATTTATGGCGCATGGATAATCGCCCTATTAATGCTGACCTGGCTTTTTGATAACTATCTGGGGAAACAACATAATCCAAATCAGATGGTCAGCAGCGAAATCGATGGGAATGGCATACGCGAAGTGACGCTCAAGCAAAACCGCCAGGGCCACTACATTGCAAGCGGCTTTATCAACGAGCAAAAAGTCACTTTTTTAGTCGATACTGGCGCAACCACAGTAAGTATTCCCGGAAACCTAGCGAACAAACTCAACCTGCCTTTCGGATTAGCCCAGAGAGTCAGAACAGCCAATGGAGATACGATCGCCTACAGCACTACGCTCAATAGCATCCGGCTGGGAAATATCAAACTATATAAACTAAAGGCGACCATTGCGCCTAAAATGGCTGGAGATGGCGTGCTGCTGGGAATGAACTTTATGAGGCAACTGGAAATGATTCAGCGTGATAATCAGCTCACACTCAGGCAACACTAAAATGAAGCTGTTATTTAAAACGACCTTTTTATTATTACTTTTTGCCGCACCAAAGCTCACATGGGCAACAAGCTACCCTCTGCCCCCCATAGACAACCAGCTAATTGGTCAAGTTCAAAAAACGCTGGCACGGCAAGAAGACACGCTTCTTGATATTGCTCGCCATTACGATATTGGACAAAAGGAAATCTTACTGGCAAACCCAGCCGTTGATCGCTGGATTCCTGGAGGTGGTACGGAGGTTACGATCCCTTCACGATTTATCCTTCCTGATGCGCCAAAAAAAGGGATTGTCCTTAATGTTCCAGAAATGCGCCTCTACCACTTTCGAAAAGAAAATGGCAGCAACCCAAAAACTGTTACGACTCACCCTGTCAGCATCGGACGAATGGACTGGACAACACCTCTCGGTCAAACCCGAATCACTCAAAAAACAGAGAACCCAGTTTGGCGCCCCCCAGAGTCAATCAAAAAAGAGCATGCTGAAGAGGGAGAAATTCTTCCCGACATCGTTCCAGCCGGCCCAGACAATCCTCTCGGGCTATTTGCACTTAGACTGGGAATCCCTGGCTATCTTATCCATAGCACCAACAAACCATTTGGCGTGGGGATGCGCGTCAGCCACGGCTGTGTGCGCATGTATCCAGAGGATATTGAGAGGCTATTCCCAAATGTAAAAGTTGGCACCCCTGTTCTTATTACCAACCAGCCGATAAAGGTAGGGTGGTTTACTGGCGAACTCTATATAGAAGTTCATCCCGCGCTGGACGAAGAATCGACGCCATACGAAGAGCGCCTGTCTAAAGCACTCGATTTAATTGAGAAGGCAAACGATTCACAACTTCCTGTTCTGAACGGGCTTGCATTAAGAAAGGCTCTTCATGAACAAAATGGCATTCCCATCATGATCACAAAATAAAGCCCCCACAACCGGGAGATTGCGGGGGCTTTATTTTTTAAGCTAGCTCAGCTGTTAGCTCTTATTTTGACATTGATTTCTTAAACATACGGTCCAGTTTGGCACTGGTCTCATTTGCTGTCGCTTCAGCAGAAGCTGCAGCGCGCTCCGCATTAGCAGCTGAAACGGCTGCCTGCTCAGCTGTAGATGTCGCCCCAGATGTCTCTGCTTTCAATGCGTCAATCTGAGATTGCAAACCTGAAATATCGCCTGTACTCGCACAACCAACCGCTAATCCACCGCATAATGCCAAAATAGATAATTTAGCTGCTTTCTTAATCATAATCCCACCTTCCATTTAGTTTTCCAGAAAAATATCAAGTTACTTCAAACCACATACAACGCTGATTAGTTTGCTCTTATTAGCGATCATTTTCCAGCTTGATCACATCAAGGAGCATGCCAAAATATTGGTCAAATCACAACAACGCGCATTCCTTTAATAATCCAGTGATTCAAGCTGTCAATCTGCTCATTTGTTAACGCAATGCACCCTTTTGTCCAGTTCATTTTGTGGTGAATTTCAGGATCTGCATCACCAAGACCATGAATCCCGAACTGACCACCCAGCGCGCTATTTTGCGGGGGTATTTTATTCATTTTCACTGCAGCTCTTATCTCCGCGTACATTTCACGGTCTATTGTGCCATTTGCAAGCCCCTCCCTTGCTATTGCAAGAGAAGGATACGTGAAACCAAAAAACAGCCGGTAATGGCTATTTCGGTTGATCCAGCCAATTCTAAATTCGCCCAATGGCGTTTTCTCATCGCCACTTTTTTTATCTATCCCTGCCCCGTTTCGACCGATCGATATATTCCTGAAAACTGCTTCAACCCGCTCACCACTCATCACTTTCAGAAGTAATTTATCAGTATCGATTAGCAACCAGCGTGAGCCACTCTCTCTTGCCGATACAGCCGCTGTAATCAACAATAAACTGATCATTACAAGCCAGACCTTCTTTAAATTAAACTGTTCCACGATAGAATGAGGCTTTTAATAGTGCGGTGGCGGCGGCTCTTCAGGCTCAACACCATCGAATAGTGACTGGCTTGAGTGACCTTTCCCCGCTAACTTCACGTACGCCTGTTCAAGTTCATCAATCTTTTTTTGCTGCTCAATAATGACTTCATTTAAAACGGCGATAGTCTCATCCTGAAATGAAATTCTCATCTCAATTTCAGTAATGCGATCTTTCATATTCAACTCTCTCAACTAAAAACATAAACAATAAAAGCATATCGAGCCAATTTGCCCAACGCAATCATCAACAAAGAAATAATAAATGGTAACTTCAACCAGCCTGCCGCAAAGCAGAAGGCGTCCCCTATAACGGGTAGCCATGAAAAAACCAGAATAGCGGGACCCCACCTCCTGACAAGCGACAGTGCACGCTCATTTTTACCGGAAATAATTTTTTCTATTGAATAACCTCGAGCTGTTAAGGAACCCAGATACCAGGTTGTAAGTGCTCCAAGCGTATTTCCCACTGTCGCTGCAGATAAAAGGCTTACCGAGGAGAACGTATCCTCCATCAGCAAATAGATAAGCGCCGCCTCAGAACCACCTGGGGCGATGGTTGAGGAGATGAATGCACTTACAAACAGGCCGATAAGGCCATACTCTATTATAAAATCTTCCACTCTTTCTCAAATAAAAAACCCTCTTCCACTAACAGCAGAAGAGGGTTTAACTTATAAAAATACGGCTACTTCTTCGCTGGCTTCATCTGCTCGTATGAGTCTGGATAAATTGAGCCGGAAATCCCCGGGATACTCGGTAAATCACCGCTCCCCCCATTGACCTTAAACTGCCCTTTCATCCCCTTCTGCATATGTTGTGAAATATCGCAGTGTACAAGCATTGTTTTAGCATCACTCGCAACAATAAAAGTTCCGGTTCTTTCACCGGGGCCATTGACCTCTAAATGAAACATGCCTTCAGGATAAATATATTTTGGTAGGCCATGCATCATCCATTGATGACGAACACTATCCTCATTAATGAATCGAACCGTTACGCGACTACAGGGTTTAACGTTCCATTCATTACTATCAAAACCAAAAATAGTGCCATTGTGTGTCGCATGCGCTGTGCCCGCTTTAACAGTAAAACTGACATCTTCTGAGATCTTCTTGCAGTCACGTGGCAGCCTGTCACTATTGGCATTCATCACCATGCCCTTCTCATCCATATCCATACCACCCATTCCCATGTCGGCACCACAGCTCCCTTCACCCATCTTCATTCCAGCGCCGCATTTGCCCTCAGCCATTTTAGCGGTCTCACCCGTCATCCCTTTTTCTGCCGATACAGCTGTACCGACAGATTCTGCTTTGCCCATGCTGCCGCACTTACCTTCACCACACTTACCCTCTGGCATCTTACCTGTCTCGGCCTCTGCAAGCATATAGCCCGAAGTTAAATCCTCGGCAGAAAATAACTCATCAGAACAGTGCCCCGCTACCGGCAATAAAATAGATGCTGTTGCTACAGCCGAGCCTATTAACTTTTTTGATGGTTTCTTAATCTTTTTCATTACAATCTCCTAATTTAGAATAATGGACGCCAACCTTTATCAGTCTCGGTCAACTATTCCAAACTTATCGGCATTTTCTAATGTCCCCCAAACTGGGTAACTTCTATCGTAATACTCATCAGTAAAGAACTTAGTCAAATCGGTACCATTCACTCTTGGTAGGCCGTTTTCTGTTAAGAAACTTTCATATGCAATGATACTGACATTACCACCTGGCATTGCGCTGTCCGTGGTAATTCCATACTCATTATGGTCATGAAACAACCAAACACCTTCGCCATAGCTACGCACACCATCATTGTGGGTATCCAGTTCAAGGTCATCGCGTTGAGCTCCTTCAAGGTTATAAATATCACGTCTGATCTGGGCGACAGGATTATGCTCCACACCATCATAATGTGTTATTTTTGCCTTGTGCCCATGCGTATGAATCGCCACCGTATCTTCTCCACCATTAAACATTCTAAGTTTAATCTTCTCGTCTGGAGCGACAATAATTAACGACTCTGCAAGCGTGTAAGGAAATGATTTCCCATTTAGTGTGAAGTACTCAGGTTTTCTGTCAGACAGCCTATAGTGCTGATTCATTGCTTCTGCAATCAATCGTGGGTCATTATATTGCTGAATAATATTATGTAGCTCTTTATCAGAACCAATGTATTGAAGATCATACTCACGATCATAATCTTCTTTAACCGCAACAGAAGAATGACGAACATGACCATCACCGACATTGAATGTTTGCACCCAGTTATTGGGTCTATTCTCTTCAATGATCAACATCCCAATCAACCCCATAAGAATATGTGACCCCGTCTGAACATGGCAGTGATAAACCATTGTTCCTGTATTTCTAGGCTGAAACTTATAGGTATAACTCTGCCCAGGCAGCACCATAGCCCCTTCTGGAGTTGGGAAAGTTTGTGGAACACCATCATTCCCTTTTCCATCTTCCTGCATATAAGGATGATCAACACCATGTAGATGAATTGTGTGCGGGAAGTAATGCGTATTTTCTAGTACCAGCTCGATCTTATCTCCCTGTTCAACCCTAATGGCAGGAGACGGCATCCGTATATACGGGTTCGCGTATGTTGTTTCATTACTCGCAACAACCATTCCACGCGTTTTAGGTGCAAAGACCCAAAAGCCTGGCCGCACACCCGGCGCAATATCATAGGTGGGGAATGGTATGTCTAAATCTGGGTCACGACCATTTATCTCAGCAACTTCAAGACGGATTCTAATAACATCTGGATCACCGTCACCATCTAGGTCATCTGTTTTTGTAACCGTATCTGGTGATAATTGTGTCTCCATCAATGTCGCCATTGAGACATTATTCGTTCCCTTGACAAAAGTGGCGATATCAAAAGGGTTATCAGGACTACATAGTTTAGATGCTGAAATCTTAACACCCTCTATGACCTGCTCTTCACGCCATTTTGGATCTATCGATTCTGGACAGACTTCTGACATCCTAACCTTGCCCATCTCTACTTTTTGGGTAGGAGGTGGCTCCTTATAGGCAGGAATAGATATTGTTTTTCCGCTGTCTGTTTTTAGAGAAGAGCCACTCTCACAAGCAGTCAGCAGTCCCATAGCAATCACAACAGCTGTTGCTAATACATTTTGTCTTATCATATGATCTTACCTCCAAATTCATTCATCCGCATTATCCGGTCTAAACAGCCGACTTAGCGAACCACCTGTGTACAACTTATTAAGGCGCAAATGCGCTCTAACCTGCTATGGCTGAATTTCCTCCGGGGAGGTTTATTAAACTATCCGAAATTATACGTATCTGGCTTTATTTTATATATCCTGCCAAATCTAAATATAATTACGCCATTCTCTTATAAGCCACTGCACCACCGACTGCCACCACCACTACGAGAAGGAGCCAGAGAGGGAAACCACCGCCCATGCCAACCGCAAATGGGAAACGCGATACAATTACCTCGTCCCCATCTTTAATGCTCACAATCCCCACGAACTTACCCTCTTTAGGGAAATTATGTTCGAAGGTAATATTACCCGTGGGGTAAAGCTTAAATGGCATATGCAAAATTGTGTTGGCCTCTGTCGGCTCTGCCTCAGCATCACCTTCGATGACCCTAACTTCTGTTGGCATATCTTTTAGCTTTCTATCCATCACATCCATCGCCACGATAGTTAAGCCAGTTGCAGGGATATCTTCACAAAATTCCTTTGTTGCCGAGCTGTCAGGTTGGTAGCCGGTAAAGTGCATTTTGTATGCGCCAATCGACAAAAGGCATAAATCCTTATCCGCTGACAAGCCACCATGAGCAGTCGCTGTAGTCGAAAAAAAGAACAGGCTGAACAGTACAGCTGCCATCATTTTATTGAGCATAAAACCTCCAAATTAGAATATAGTTATATTTTACTTCTTTCGGGCAAAAAAAAACCCCACCCGATTACTATAGCAATCGAGCAGGGTACTATCTAGCTAATTATTCTTACTGGAATGTAGGAATAATTGGACCAGAAATTTCTTCCATATAGGTTTTACCATCAGCACCATGGAAGTATAAAACACCTCCAAAAGCACTATCTGGATCACCAATAAGACTTGAAAGTCTTTCTGTTTCCCACAAAGCGTCACTCGCTTCAATTTCTAAACGGGCAGTTTCGCCAGGATAGATAGTAGGCTCACCTTGAACATGCAAACCACCTTTAGCCCAAAGCTCAGCACTGTCAGTTTTAGCCAGCGTAGGGATCAAGCTATTTGTAAAACGAACGTTAGCTGAGTTGAACTCCGCAAGCTTAATCGGTGTCGCAGAACCATTGGTCACATCCAATGTCATTGTCATAGAGCGACCCGGAATTCTGTAGTTAGCTTTAAGAATCTTAGCTTTAACTGCAGAGTTCTGCGGCGTCACAGGCAATGCTTCAACAGGAATAATCGCACTCTGCAGAGGAATCTGAATTGGATAAGCTTCCTTAGCTGAGTTCGAGCTCATCGTAACGAGAACCATCGTACCAATGAACATCGCGATAGCAACTTTCTTATCCGTTCCTGTTATCAGAGCATCTTCCTCACCATTCTGCACCATCAAGAAGCGCGGAATGAAGACAGGACGACGAATCCACCACAACAACCAGAAAAGTGCAGGAATAGCCCAGATGATATGCCACTTAACAACGTTAGCAAAACCATAAGTATTCAGGTCGATCGTTTCACCAGTCAGTGTTGTCACTGGATAAGTGAAGTCTTCGTAGTTACCTTCAATCAGCGTCCATTGGCCCGGACCTACAAGACCACCTGCGCTTTGTACATTCAGCATAGGATGGATATGCGCTTCACCTGGCTTACGACCACGAACAATAATTTTATATTCGTAAGTTTTGCCTAACTCAAGCTTGAATGACTTCGCAGCGGGAACACCGTTCAACCAACTTTCAACTTTTGCAACAGCTGGACCAGGCTCGGCCACGTGAAGAAAAGCTACATCAGGCTTCATAATTACTTCAGGCCACGCTTCTGCCAAAAGGAATTTACCTGTCATCGTCATTTCTGAGTTAACAGCAACCCTGTTTGTTGAAAAGTTTGTGTCATACCAATGCACGGTACGCATACGCAGAAACGGTTCCTGCGAACGCTCCCCATGAGCACCCGCTTGGGGTGCATACAATGCCGTTAGTGAAGTGACCATAATAGCCACACCACCTAGCAATGAAATAATTTTATTTTTCATCTAATTTATTCCTCGGTAATCGTTATTAATTTACCTTGGTGCACCTTAATTAGGCACGAACCTTAGCTGATTTATCAAACATGCTCTTGATCCAAGTCTGTCTTGAACCAATCTCACCCAATTTCCACCATGCTGCATACATGATCATGCAGATAAAGGCCGCGAAGAAAGAGGCAATAAGCGCAGATTCACCACCAAATGTACGTAGTGTCCCCCGTTCGATCATTCTCAGATATTCCGGAGTAGCCGTCCTTACGAACGCGTAGCCAATCATGTCGGCAATTGACATTAACTGACCCATATGCTCCATAGGAACGTGGTAAGGCGCAAGAATAACGATGTTTTGCGCATAGAAGAGCAGTGCAAATAGCGGCGCACCTACAATCGCTGTTGCAAGCCAGTTTCTAGACAACATCAGGACCGTATCCAGAATCAATGCACTAGCGATCAGCATTGCAGGCCAAGTCAATGTTGCTGGAAAACCAGACCAAATGGTAAAACCCCAATAACGGTTCATCCACTCCCCAAACAACAATCCGACGATACAGAGCGTTGCGCCAATAGGCAGTCTAAAATAGACCCAGGTAACGTACTGAATCGCCGCAGGGAAACAAATGGTCACAATGGGTGTAATCGTGATCCAAAACCTTCTATCTTTCCAGTCAACCCAGAAATCCCAATCGCCGGCTAAAAGCATCACGTGGATATGTACCGCACCCGTAATGGCCAAAAATAATATAGGTACAAGCAAAAAGTCAAATTTTCTTGACATACTCGCCATAACAGGCGAAAGGTCACCCGCTGATTTTGCACCTACAGATTGAGCTGTTGCACTCATAACTGCCTCCTAACAAATAATTTATATTTAATTTACGCCCTCTCAACCATCTGCGTTTGCAACTTGATTGGAGGGGTAACGAGTTTACAACCATTTCATCAATTATTGCAAGGTATCCGAGCGAATAAGCTGGCTTATTAGGATGATTTATTCTCATTTCCTCCCGCTTAACTCTCACATAAACAGCTTTTTGCAATTTACCTTTGACTCTGGGTTCAAAGATCCGTCTTAACTTACTCCACAGCTCTCTTAACCACACCTCTCTTTACCACCCTAATAACCGCTCTGATTAAGTGCTTTACCCTCTTACTGGCACAATAAAACTATCTTCAAATAGATCATCACTTTTTTTTACGCAAAAAAATGCCGGGAATAATCCCGGCATTTTTAAACTACTTATAGAAACTACTTACATATTTTATAGCTTGTTGTACTCTTCCACATAATCCATTGACTCATCTTTCAATGGAGCAACTTCTCCACCTCTGCCTTGAGATGACATCTTCATCAACAAAGCTAGACGAATAACAACCTGAACTGCCAAGCCGCCCAACATCAACACTGTCCACCCCATAACAACGAAGCCCCAATGTAGTGGTGCTGTGAAGTACTCTTCCATCAGCCAGAAAGCATGTCCCCATTCGTTGTAGCCAACATTTGGGAGAATCATGAAAGGACCAACAACTGCGAACAGGTATGGGAGCGAGAGTTTTGCTGCAAACTCAGGGAGTCTAGTTCTCGCATAGATGAAGCCACCCACACCAATCATGATGTAAACAGGCATTGTTCCGTAGAACAGTACGATGTGACTCGGTGTGAAGCTCGTATCACGAACAACAACCTGATGCCATGAAGCATCCTGCTCAGCAAAAAAGCTCGCTGCCCAGTACACAGCCATCGCATAAACAAAAATCCAGCCTACCAAAGTGAAGATACGCTTCAACTCTTCATCAACTGAAATATTGAATACGTTCAGATCACGTGTTTTCCACAGGTAAGACCAAATCAATACACAACCAAGCGCTTCAAGCGTTACTTCCCAATAGAAAAGTGTCATCCAGTACTCATCAAAAATTGGATCCGTTGAATCCAGACCCGCATACCATGCAGCCCACTGTTGATAGACACGTAGTGAGATTGCATAGATCAAATAGACAGCTGTCGCCATCCATGCATATTTTAAATTGCCGAAGACATTAATCGAGGGTTTTGCTCCCGATTTAGCCGCGACGTCATGTGTAGTTGTAGCCATAACGTTAACTCCTAAAATTATAAGCACATAGTGAGCAACATGCTCACCACCTTTGCCTCCACCATTTGAAAATCTGGTGGATATGGATCAAAACTATCACAAAGCACTCCCCGGCTCAAGCTTTCTTTGCCATTTCTACCCTACATTGACTCTGCCTTCGCCCAGCCTTTCCAAATCTCAAAATACTCTTTATTTTTATCTCAATCTTTAACCACATCAATAATCCATCTACTATTGGTATAAGCAACACCTTGTCCTCGTTAAAATACTTGATATGAGACTGCGCACCCTTTCTTACATTTTGAGCCTGACCATTCTTCTTTGCGGCTGCACAAAAGAGCCGGAGATGCCGCTACTCGAGCAGATTAAAAGCTCTGGCGAGCTACGCGTCATCACTCGTTATAGCCCAACAACTTATTTCGAAGGCCCCGAAGGTTACAGCGGAATTGAATACGACCTCATTCAGCTTTTTGCCGAACGAATGGGCGTCCGCGCCAGATTTATTCTTCCCGATAATTTCAATCAAATACTTTCATTAATCTCTGAAGGTGAAGCCGATATTGCCGCGGCAGGAATTACCGCTACAAAAAAGAGAAACCACTGGATGCGATTTGCACCTGCCTATCAAAAAATTACCGAACAGATTATTTATCGTAGTGGTACTTCTCGCCCCAGGAGTATTAATGATCTATCAAAGGGGATACTGGAGGTTTTTCGTGGCTCTAGCCATATTGAAACGCTATCCGCTCACAGGCAGAAGAACTTTGATCTACAGTGGCTCACCAGCGACACCCTGAGCTCCGATGAGCTTATTGAACTCGTTGATCTTCAGCTTATCGACTATACCGTCGCAGACTCCAATCAGGTCGCACTGTATCGGCAGTTCTTTCCAAAACTTCATGTTGCTTTTGATATTAGCGAACCTCGCGAGCTCGCCTGGGCATTAACTAAATCTGATGACACCAGCCTCTACGATGAAACCGTCAAATTCTTTATAGAAATTAAAAAAGACGGAACGCTTGAGCGACTGATTGAAAAAAACTTTGGTCATGCCAAAACTTTTAATTATGTTGGTAACTGCACCTTTCGTACCCATATAAAACAGCGCCTTCCAGCTCTACAGCCTTTTTTTGAGTCAGCTGCACAGCTATACAATCTGGACTGGAAACTGCTTGCTGCAATCGGCTATCAGGAGTCACACTGGAATCCCAAAGCAGTTTCGCCAACCGGCGTTCGAGGCATTATGATGCTGACTCAGAGTACCGCAAGGCAACTCAAAGTTAAAAATCGTCTTGACCCTCAAGAGAGTATATTTGGCGGTGCTCGCTACTTTGCACAACGGCTAAAAAAAATACCCGAACGCATTCCTGAGCCCGATCGCTCATGGATGGCTTTAACTGCTTACAACATTGGATTTGGCCACCTAGAAGACGCCAGAATCTTAACCGAGAAGCAGAGTGGAAACCCCGATAGCTGGCTCGATGTAGAACAACGACTACCACTGCTCAGCAAAAAAAAGTGGTACCAACAGACCCGGCATGGCTATGCCAGAGGACGCGAACCGGTAATTTACGTGGGAAATATCCGCCGTTATTATGATTTACTTACCTGGCTTACCAAAGAAAAAGACAGTACCGTAGATATCTTTGAACCCCTTCCTCTTGAGAAAGAAATTCCCGCCCTGTAGTGCC
>Ga0164315_10001645_pt1 | contig 16854 bp, 14 predicted proteins | sample GuaBasSedimGuay6_FD_113737 | JGI IMG/M metagenome (GOLD analysis project Ga0164315, IMG submission 113737) | Subseafloor sediment microbial communities from Guaymas Basin, Gulf of California, Mexico - Guay6, Core 4569-2, 0-3 cm | ecosystem: Environmental > Aquatic > Marine > Hydrothermal vents...
GGCCAGGTGCATTATAGTAAGCGCGATATGATTTTAATTGGCCAACAATAATGTTATAAAACCCTGTGTTAGTTTTGGATAAGTGCCTGTTTAGAGAAAAATAACGCATTTTCTACTGGAGAAAATCATGAATATCATTAAGCCCGTTACTGCTCTTTCTTTGCTTTGTTTCACCGGAGTTTTTATCTGGGCAGGGTTCACCGACCCGGGATTAGTGAGCTTTGTTGGCTCATTGGGCCAGCCCTGGCCAACCGTTGTCCTCCTCGATTTCGTATTTGGCTGTTTGCTGTTTTCCTGGATGATCTACTTTGTTGAAGGGTCCGCCAAAAGCGCTATCCCATGGGCGGTGGCACTTTTTGTGGTCGGTAATATCGTTAGCGCCATCTATATACTGGTTCGATTTGATAAAATACAACAGCGTATCGGCTCAGGTAACGCATAAATAATCACCGGCCCCCCCTTTGGCGTTGACCTTTGACGCCCTGGCGATGCTGATGGCGCGGGGATTGGTGCGCCTGCGCCAAGCCGGTTGCTTTGCGGCGTGAGACCTATTAATGTTCGAGTAATAAATTTTATTCACTCAGGATACTAGCATGCCGCACCCCAGATATACCGCTGAACTCTACCCCCACAAGCCCGCCATCATCATGGCCGATTCCGGAGAAATGGTGACCTACCGGCAACTGGAAGAGCGCTCCAACCAGGGCGCCCAGTTGTTTCGCTCTCTGGGCTTGAAGACCGGTGACCATATTGGCCTGATGATGGAGAACAACCATCACTTTTTGACCATATGTTGGGCGGCGCAGCGCTCCGGGGTGATATTTACCCCGATCTCCAGTCACCTCAAGCGTGAGGAAACCGCCTATATTCTGGAAAATTGCGGCGCCAAACTATTTATTGGTTCACACGCGCTGGCCGAGGTGGCTCAGCAGATGCTGGAGGGCGCCAGCGGAGTGGAGCATTTCCTGATGGTCGGCGGTATCATCCCCGGCTTTGACTCCTGGGAGGAGGCGCTGGATGGCCAGCCCACCACGCCAATTGGAGATGAGAAAAACGGTGTGGCCATGCTCTACTCATCAGGCACCACCGGCAAGCCCAAGGGTGTATTCGTGCCCCCCGTCAGCGATGACGTGGATGAGCCAAACAATCTCGTGATGGGCATGGGAATTGCCCTCGGCTTCTGCGAGGAAACGGTTTACCTGTCCCCCGCGCCCCTGTATCACGCGGCGCCTTTGCACTACAACATGATGAATCTGATCCAGGGTGGCACCTCTGTCATCATGGAGAAGTTTGATTCCGAGCGGGCCCTGGCATTGATTGAGGAGCACCGGGTTACCCACAGCCAGTGGGTGCCGATCATGTTCGTGCGCATGTTGAAGTTGCCCCAGGAGGTGCGTGATCGCTACGACCTCAGCTCCATGCAGTTCGCTATTCATGCCGCTGCGCCCTGTCCGGTGGAAGTAAAGGAGAAGATGATCGAGTGGTGGGGGCCGGTGATCGTGGAATACTACGGTGCCAGCGAGGGCATAGGTGTGACCATTATCGACTCCGCAGCCTGGCTGACGCACAAGGGGTCGGTGGGTCCGGCACTGCTTGGTGAACTGCATATCCTCGATGATGAGGGCAATGAGTTGCCCCCGGGAGAAATTGGCACTGTCTATTTCAGTGGTGAACAAGCCAACTTCAAGTACCACGGAGAAGATGAAAAAACCGCGGAGGCCTATAACGAGAAGGGATGGGCAACCACCGGTGACGTGGGCTATGTGGACGAGGAGGGCTACCTCTATCTAACCGACCGCAAGAACTTCATGATTATTTCCGGGGGAGTGAATATCTACCCCCAGGAGATCGAAAACGTGCTGATCTCCCATGACAAGGTGGCGGATGTGGCGGTATTCGGTGTGCCCTGTGATGACTTTGGCGAGAAGGTACAGGCGGTAGTGCAGCCCATGAACTGGGCCGATGCCACCGACGAGACAGCCATTGAGATCATGGAGTGGCTGCGGGAGCGTATCTCCCACATCAAACTGCCCAGGGCGCTCGACTTCCACCCCGAACTGCCGCGCCTGGATAACGGCAAGCTCTACAAGCGGCACTTGATGGAAGAATACAAGGGCGGTGCGCGTTCTGACGACAAGCAGGAATAAGCCTCGAAGACATCCCCGGGCGGCTGATGTGTTGGATGCGGGCCGGTCCTGAATTCTGGTTTTAAGCAACTGATAATAAAGTGGAGATAAATGTGGAAATGCATTTTGCGACAATGTGGGAACAGATATCTGAGGTGGTGCCGGATCAGCCGGTGCTTATCAATGGGGATAATATAAAAACCTGGAGAGAGTATGATGACAGAGCGGCGCGGCTCGCCAGCGCATTAACTGAACACGGTTTAGCTGCCGGCGCCAAAATAGGGCTGTATATCTACAACTCCAATGAATACCAGGAAGCCCAATATGCCATCTTTAAAATTTCGGCCTGCCCGATTAATGTCAACTACCGTTATCAGGAAGATGAGTTGGTTTATTTGTTGGATAACTCCGATAGTGAGGCACTTATCTATCATGCCTGCTTTGCAGACCGTATAGAAGCTATCAAGTCCAGACTGCCTGATATAAAACTGTATATCCAGATTGATGATGATTCCGCAGAGGCCTTACTGGAAGGGTCACTCGATTATGAAACCCTGATTGCCCAACATGATCCGATGCCACGAATAGAGCGTTCCTCCGATGAGACCTACATGCTGTATACCGGCGGTACGACCGGAATGCCGAAAGGGGTTATGTATAACATGGGTGAGTTTTGTAACGGCATGTTTATGGGCTATACCCTGGCCGGTATGCCAGAACCGATAAGCGTTGAAGAAACCGTCGCAGCAGTCACGAAATTAAAGGAAGACAAAAATAATCCCGTTACTTTGGTGTGTTGTCCGCTAATGCATGGAACAGGCGTATGGTTGGGCTCCATGGTGCCCATGCTTATGGGAGGTACAGTGGTCACTATTCACAACCATAAACTTGATGCACACGAATTGTGGCAAGCTGTGCAAACGCATAAGGTGAAGAATATCGTTATTGTGGGTGACGCCTTTGCCCGGCCCATGCTCGATGCCCTGGATGAAGCGAAAGAGGCTGGAAATCCTTACGATATTTCTTCGGTAGCTTCAATGCAGTCCTCTGGTGTGATGTGGACCACGGAGGTCAAGCAAGGTTTGCTTGAGCACCATGACATGATGCTGGTTGACGCTTTAGGCGCCACGGAAGGCAGTATGGGTAAATCAGTGATGATGCGAGGGATGGAGGCCAACACGGCAAAATTCATTATTAATGATACAACAAAAGTTTTTTCTGAAGATGGTCGGCTCATTGCTCCCGGTTCCGGGGAGATAGGGTTGGTGGCCAACGGTGGTTTTTGCCCGATTGGTTATTATAAAGACCCGGAAAAGTCTGCTGCAACCTTTAAGGTAATAGATGGCGCCAGGTATAGTTTTCCAGGAGATTACGCCACGGTTGAAACTGATGGAACCATTACCTTATTGGGCAGGGGTTCAATGAGTATAAACACCATGGGGGAGAAGGTTTACCCGGAGGAGGTTGAAGAGGCGATAAAAACCCATACGGATATTTACGATTGTTTGGTTGTTGGGGTGAAAGATCCCAAGTTTAACGAACGTATAACTGCACTGGTATCTTACAGTAAGGGTGGGTCGGTTAGTGAAGATGACTTGATTGACCATGTAAAACAAAGGCTTTCCAGTTATAAGAAACCGAAGAATGTGTTTTTTGTTGATAAAGTTCAACGGGCCATCAACGGCAAGGCTGACTACAAATGGGCCAAGGCCAGAGCTGTAGAGTTGTATACCAACTTAACGGCATAGCCAGCACAGGCTTACATTGACAATAAGGCAGCCTATACTGATCGTCGATGTACTCTTGTAATTTCATGTGGTTTGTCTAGCAGACCCAAGCGGATGCAGCATCCCGAAACAGAGTATGACAAAACCAGGTTGGTGCAGGATGCCGGCCTGCCAATACGATCAGTCAATAAATTACATAAGGGAGAACTCTGAATGTCTACACCAAAATTGCCAGTGCCTATGCTTTCAATCGAGGAGACTACAAAACGAATAAAGAAACTTGGTTTTGACACCGACCTCGTTCCATTGGGCGAACTGTCTGTCTTTCGAATTTTGCTACATAATGAACCGGTTGCGGATGGGATTGCCAAACTGCTACTCACTCTGCTCTTTACCGGTAATTCACTGGATGCGCGGTTACGTGAACTGATTATCATGCGCCTGGGTTGGGTCTGCGGCTCTGTTTATGAGTGGACGGCGCACTGGCAACTGGCGCGCGACATGGAGATATCGGAAGAAGACCTGCTGGCTGTCAAGGACTGGAAAAATGCCACCTCATTGTCAGAGGCTGATCGCGCAGTATTGCAGGCAACCGACGACTGCCTGGAAAAGGGTTTCATCCAGGAAGCGACCTGGCAGGAATGCTTCAAGCACCTGAAAACTGAAGCGGAGAGGGTTGAACTGGTTATTGCAATTGCCAACTGGTCGATGTTTGCGCAATTGCTGCAAAGCTTGTCGGTGCCCCTGGAAGAGGGCTCTGAGCCCTGGCCGCCTAATGGGCAGGCGCCAGGTTGAGCACTCACCGGCCGGTGTAACAAGCCGGCCATCGCGGCCACTAACTAGTGTAACTAGCGTACCTCAGTCGCTGCAGTGGGCGCATTCCATTAGCAGCGCATTCCATTAGCACTAGGCCTTGGGCTTGGGGTCCCGTATCATAACCGTGCCCTGTACTACTGCGCACACGCGGTCATTGTTGTGAAGGTCTATCCGCACGACAGCCATCGTGCGTGACAGGTTGACTATCTCCGCATAGGCGTCAACCACGCCGCCGACAACCGGCGCGGTCAGGTTGATCTTGAATTCGGCTGTCGCCGCCCACTGCCCGGGCTTCATGGCAGAGTAGCATACGGTGCCCAGCATGTGGTCACAAAATGCGGACAAGACACCGCCGTGCATATTTCCTATCGGCGTCATAAAGTCATCGCGGATTACCATGCGGCCGTGCATTGAGCCGGGGCCGGCTTCCACTAATTCAAAGCCCATCCATTCGATGAAGCCGCCTTTGCCATCAGCGGGGCCTATAAATCCGTCGGCGATCTTCTGGTCGAAAGGGATCGCTGCGCGTTCTGGTTTAATCATTGTGTTTCCTGCCTCTTGGTTGGGGTTGGTCTATTGGGTTGGGGTTAGTTTACCGAGCAAACGCATCGATCATGGCATCGAGGTTTTCCTGTGCACTATAATAGAAAAGCACATATGTGTACTATATCGCTGAAATTAATTTATATGGTGAACCTTATGCTACCCAAAACATCCTTTGCAATGGTGCAAACCGGTATACGTGAACTGGTTGCGAAAGATCTGCCTATGCCGCAAATAGACGCCGACAGTGCCATATTACAGGTCGAAGCCTGCGGCATTTGTGGCTCGGATTACGAACAATATGAGGGAGCACTCGGTTCACCGATGCCCGTTGTGCCAGGCCATGAGCCCCTGGGTCGCATCGCCGCGATTGGTGACAATGCCGCCAGGCGCTGGAATGTTGATGTGGGTGATCGCGTTGCGGTGGAAACCATGATTGCCTGTCATGGATGTTCGACCTGTCTGGGTGGCCAATACCACCTCTGTGGACAGCGGCGCATCTACTCTTATATTCCAACCACGGATAAGCCCGGGCTCTGGGGGGCGTATTCGCAGTACATGTTCATCGATGCGGGTTCCGTCCTGCATAAGATGGACCCGAATCTGCCAGCGGAACTGGCCGTGATGTTCAACCCGCTGGGGGCGGGTTATCGCTGGGCGGTGGAGATTCCGCAAACCAAGATCGGTGACGACATACTGATCATGGGGCCCGGTCAACGCGGCCTTTCCGGTGTTATAGCGGCCCGTGAAGCCGGTGCGAAGAACATCATCGTGACCGGCCTCGCGGCCGATGAGCAGAAGATGAAACTGGCACTGGAGTTTGGCGCTGACCATGTTATCGATGTGGACAATCAGGACCCTGTTGAGCGGGTGCTTGAAATCACCGGAGGTCGCGGTGTGGACACTGTTCTGGATGTTTCACCTTATGCTGTTAAACCTGTAACCGATGCACTTCAGATGGTTCGTGCGGGTGGCACTATCGTGTTGGCTGGGGTGAAGGGCGGGAAGGCCGTTCCCGACTTTGTGACTGACACGGTGGTACTGAAGGAAATCACCATCAAGGGTGCGATTGGTGTTACAACGAGTGGTTACTCTTCCGCTATCAGGGCGATCGAAGCCGGCCGGACGCCAATCGCAAAGATGCACACCCATAATTTCAAGCTGGAAGAAGCCGAACTCGCGATCAAGACCCTGTCGCGTCAGATCCCTGGCGTGGAGTCGATTCACTCCTGTTTGATCCCGGAGTTCTGATGGGTGCCAGTCTTCGCTGGTGATTATAAAGCGTGAACTCCATCACTTGCTGATTTGTTCCAGCCGCTTTGCAATTTGTTCCAGGCGGCGGCAGGTTTTGTCCAGCCGTTGAGCCACAGACGTGGCGGGGGTGTTCGCCGCTGCGCCGTCCGCCTGCATGCTTTGCCACAGCGGTTCGACGATTGCCTCCACATAGGTGGTAATGCGATCCGCCGTGTACTTGCGCCCCATCAGCGTGCGCATACCGTATTCCAGGCCGCCGAAGAACAGGTCCCGCACGGCTGGCAGCTTCAGGTCGGCCTTGAGGTCGCCCCGTTCCATACCCTCGCGAACGACGTTGTCAAAGATCCTCGTGTAGCGGTAGTTGAGATCGTGGATGGGGGAGTTCTTGTAGTCCTTGAGGTAATTCACATCGACAGACAGGTAGACCTGGATCAGGCGCATCATCAGGGCCTGGTTTTCCATCAGCGCTCGCAGGTGATTTCTCGCCAGGAACAACAGCCGTTCCTGTGTCCCCGTGACTTCCTGCATTCCTTCCTGAGCGGATGTGATAAGCCCGCCGTAGAAATCGTCGAGAATCGCCAGCAGCAGCACATTCTTGGTGCTGAAGTAATGGAACAGGGTGCCTTCGGACACTCCGGTCGCCGCGGCAATCTTGCGGGTGGAGGTGCCGTGAAAACCCTCGTCGGCAAACAGCCGGGTGGCCGCCGTCATGATATCCGATTCGCGTTGTTCCAACCTGGTGCGGGATTTATTCTTTTCTATTTTATTCATTGGTGCTGCTATTCTCGCCTGTCGAGCAGTGCTTAAAAAAGGTTTGAGCGTTACTTAATATTAATATAGTATCGCCATGCTTTTCAATGGGTGATGTCTTTCACGAAAGCGCCCGAAACCGATAAAGCATGGGCTCATGTTATGAAAGAAACTATTTGTATCGGCGGCGCGTCGGGATACTGGGGTGACGCCTCTCTGGCCACGCCGCAATTGCTGGCCACTGAAAAGCTCGATTATCTTGTCTATGACTACCTGGCCGAGGTTACCATGTCGATTATGGCCAGGGCCCGTTCTGCGAACGACGCCATGGGCTATGCTACCGATTTTATCGCCGCTGTACTCAAACCAAATCTGCCGGAGATCGCCCGCCAGGGTGTGAAAGTCATTGCCAATGCCGGCGGAGTAAACCCCCGTGCTTGTGCCGCGGCAGCCCGGGCTCTGATCGAGGAGCAGGGCCTGGACCTGAAGGTGGCCGTGGTTATGGGTGACGACCTGATTGATCGCGTGCAGGAATTTGCCGCTGCGGGTGCTTCTGAGATGTTTTGTGGCGATAGTTTCCCCGACCCGGACAAGGTAGCCAGTATCAACGCCTACCTGGGGGCCTTTCCTATCGCTCGGGCCCTGCAGGAGGGTGCGGACATCGTGATTACCGGCCGCTGTGTGGACAGCGCCGTGACGCTTGGCGCCTGCATTTATGCCTTTGGCTGGGAGCGGGATGATTTCGACAAACTGGCCCAGGCCAGCCTCGCCGGCCACCTGCTGGAATGTGGCACCCAGGTGACAGGCGGCAACTACACCGACTGGGAGTCGGTGATAGACAGCCTGCCCGAGGCCGGCTACCCCCTGGCGGAAATCAATGCCGCCGGCGATATGGTGATCGCCAAGCCGGCTGGATCCGGCGGTGCCGTCACGGTGGGTACCGTGGCCGAACAAATGCTCTATGAGATTGGTGACCCGCAGGCTTATCTGTTGCCTGACGTGGCCTGTGATTTTAGTGAAGTAAGCCTGCAACAGCAGGGTGATGATCGCGTCCTTGTCACGGGGGCGAAGGGTCACGGTGCGCCGCAGGGCTACAAAGTCAGTGCCACCTATGCCGATGGCTTTCGTGCGGGACAGATCTGGACTATGTACGGGCGCGACGCCGATCTCAAGGGGCAGCAATTTGCCGAGGCTGTATTGCGCCGCTGCCGCATGTCGCTGGAGCGATCCGGTCTGGGGGATTTCAGCGAAACCAGCATCGAGGTAGTTGGCGCCGAGTCACACTTTGGCGCTGCCCGCCAGGTAGGTAGCGTGCGGGAAGTGGATGTGAAAATCGCGGCCAAGCACCCCAGCCCCAAGGGTGTGGGTACCCTGCTCAAGGAAATGGTAGGCATGGCGTTGGCCGCACCACCGGGATTGGCGGGGTTTGCCGGCGCCAGGCCCAAGCCTTCTCCCGTGGTGCGGCTGTTCTCAATGATCGTACCCAAAGACAGCGTGGACATCACCATTGAGTTGGGGGATGAGAGCATGCGCTGCGATGACAGTGTGGCAAGCCCCTTCCAGCCGGTTGCCGCACACGAGGTTCCCCTGGCTCCGAAAAGTGACGACACTGTTGCCGTGTCGCTGGAATCACTGGCCTGGGGCCGCAGCGGCGATAAGGGCAATAAGGCCAATATCGGCATCATCGCCAGACACAGTGAGTTTGTCCCCTATATCGCGGCGCAACTCACCGAAGGCAGGGTGGCGGAGTATTTTGAGCATTTCCTGGATACGGGGCAGGCACAACCGGTGCAGTGCTTCTACATGCCCGGCAGCAATGCCTTCAATTTCCTGTTGCACGATATATTGGGCGGTGGCGGTGTGGCGAGCCTGCGCACTGACGCCCAGGGCAAGGGCTACGCCCAGTTACTACTGACCGAATCTATCCAGGTGCCACGTGCCCTGGCGGAACAATTTAACCTGAACACACTTTGAGACACGGGTGCGCCTGAGGAAAAATCTATGACGCAATTTCATTCCAGCATCAACACCAACTCTGATGAGTTTCGCAAGAACCGGGAGGATATGCTGGCATCTATCAGCACCTTGCACGAGATTGTCGGCCGCGCCGCGAATCTGTCAGACAAGAGTTCGGCACGATTTGAAAGGCGCGGCCAATTGTTACCCCGCGAACGTTTGAGCCGGATTCTTGATCCGGGTATGCCTTTCGTGGAGTTGATGAACCTGGCGGGCTTTCTGGTGGACAGCAACGATCGCGAGACCTCTGTGGCGGGCTGTAGTTCTATTTGTGGTATCGGTTATATCAACGGTACCCGCTGCATGCTGTGGGCGGACGACTCGGGCATTAACGCCGGATCAATGACATCGCTCTCCTCCAGGAAAGCTGGCCGCACAATGGATATCGCATTGGCTATGAAACTGCCTCTGGTGCACATGGTGGAGAGTGCAGGTGCTAACCTGCTGGAATACCAGGTAGAGATGTGGATGGATGGCGGTGGAATATTCGCGCGTCTGGCGCGTCTCAGTGCAGCCGGTGTTCCAACATTTGTCGTACTCCATGGTGCCTCCGCGGCTGGTGGTGCGTATATGCCCGGCATGAGTGATTACGTGATCGGGGTGAAGGGCAACGGCAAGGCTTACCTGGCAGGGCCTGCACTACTCAAAGCAGCCACCGGGGAGGTGGCCGAAGATGAGGAGTTGGGCGGTGCCGAGATGCACTCGAAAATTTCCGGCCTGGTGGAGTATCTGGCGGAAGACGATGCCCATGGCCTCGCTATTTGCCGCGAGTTGATCGACCGGCTGGACTGGAACCGCCTGTGTCCGGCCATGCCCCCCAGGGAGTATGAAGAACCGGTTTACGATATTGATGAAATTGCCGGTATTGTACCGGCGGACTACCGACAGCCCTACGATGTTCGTGAAGTGGTGGCCCGCATTGTAGACGGCTCCGATATTCTCGACTTCAAGCCCAGCTACGGCGCGGCCACCCCGTGCATGCAGGCCAAGGTCTTCGGTATGCCGGTGGGCATCATTGGCAATAACGGCCCTATTGATAATGCCGGTTCCACCAAGTGCGCCCAGTTTATCCAGCTTTGTGACCAGTCTGATATCCCCCTAGTTTTCCTGCAGAATATCACCGGCTATATGGTGGGCACGGAGGTAGAGCAGGGGGGCATGATCAAGAACGGTGCAAAAATGATCCAGGCCGTGACGAATGCTCGTGTACCGCGCATCACCTTCATGATCGGCGCCAGTTTTGGCGCCGGCAACTACGGCATGTGTGGCCAGGGCTATGACCCTGATTTCCTGTTCAGTTGGCCTAATATCAATATCGGTGTCATGGGCGGTGACTCTGCCGCCAAGACGATGACCGAGGTCATGCTGGCGGGGGCCAGGCGCAAGGGTATCGAAATACCCCCGGGGGTCATCGAGGAGCAGGAGTCGAAGATTATTGCCCACTTCGATAAGCAGGCGGATGCCTTCTATACCTCCGGCCGCATGTTGGATGATGGAATCATCGACCCGCGTGATACCCGCAAGGTGCTGGGCTTTGTGCTGCAGACCTGCTGGGAGTCGCGCAATCGCACCACTCACCCGAATACCTTTGGCATAGGCCGCATGTAACTCACAAAGGAAGATACCGATATGTTACCAACAGTGGAAAATATCCTGCTGGAGCAGGATGGCGACACCCTCACTATCTGGTTCAACCGCCCGGAAGTTCGCAATGCGCTGTCCGGCCCGGTCGCCGATGACCTGGCGGCCACCCTTGAGGCGCTCCCGTGTGAGGAATCTATCCGCTTCGTTATCCTGCGGGGCAAGGGCGGCGTATTTTGTGCCGGGGGCGATCTGAAAATGTTCAAGACGGTATTCCAGGGGGATGCCAGGCGGGAAGATATCGTGAGTTTCAATGCGGACTTCGGCCGCTTGATGAATGCGATCCAGGCTATGCCCCAACTGTTTATCGTGCTGATCGAGGGCGCTGCCATGGCAGGGGGGCTTGGTATGGCCTGCCTGGCCGATGTCACCATCGCAACCCGCGACGCGAAATTTGCCCTTACCGAGGTTACCCTCGGCCTGCCTCCCGCCCAGATTACGTCGGTTATCATCAAACGCGTAGGTGCGTCCGAGGCCCGGCGCCTGTTACTGACAGCGGCACGCTTTGACGGTGTCGAGGCCGGCCGTCTTGGCTTCGCTCATTTTGTGGTGGAGGATGCCCGGGCGCTGGAGGCCAAGGCGGCAGAGTTGCTCGCCCAGTCCAGAATGGGCGCACCCGCCGCCATCGCCGCGACCAAGCAGATTATCAATGCCACCGAACAACTCGATGGCAACGACCTGGTGCAGTTTGCAGCGGAGCGATTTGCCGACTGTATGCTGGGGGAAGAGGCGAAGGAGGGTCTTGCCGCCTTCGCCGAGAAACGCAAGCCGAATTGGGCTTCCTGAACTGACGAATCAAAAGAGACTGACTACATGAAACATTTCGACAGCATTCTGGTGGCAAACCGGGGCGAGATTGCGGTGAGGGTTATTCGCAGCGCACAACAACAGGGTTACCGGGCCATTGCGGTTTATTCCGAGGCGGATGCCCAGGCCCCCCATGTGCAACTGGCTGATGAGGCGGTACTGATCGGCCCGGCGCCGGTGAAGGAATCCTACCTGGATGCCACTAAGATTCTGGATGCCGCGCAAAAGACCGGCGCAGAGGCGATCCACCCGGGCTATGGCTTCCTGTCTGAGAATGCCGGGTTCTCCCAGGCCTGTGTGGATGCGGGTATCGTCTTCATCGGCCCCACGCCGGAGGCGATCGATATCATGGGTAACAAGGCCGCTTCCAAGCGGCGCATGCTGGAGGCGGATGTCCCCTGTATTCCGGGCTACCAGGACCCGGACCAGTCCGATGAGGTTCTGGTGGCCGCGGCACAGGAAATCGGCGTTCCCATTATGGTGAAAGCCGCCGCCGGCGGTGGCGGTCGTGGCATGCGTCTGGTGGAGGCTATGGAGGAGCTACCGGTCGCCCTGTCCTCGGCCCGCTCCGAGGCGGAGAATGCCTTTGGCTCCGGTGAGTTGATTCTGGAAAAGGCGGTGATGCGACCACGGCATGTGGAGATCCAGGTATTTGGCGACAGCCAGGGTAATGTCATCCACCTGGGCGAGCGGGACTGCTCGGTACAGCGCCGTCACCAGAAAGTGGTGGAAGAGGCACCCTGCCCGGTGATGACACCCCAGTTGCGCGAGGCCATGGGTCTGGCGGCGGTCAATGCCGCCAAGAGTATAAATTATGTGGGGGCGGGTACGGTTGAATTCCTGCTGGATGAAGACAATAGTTTCTACTTCCTGGAAATGAACACCCGCCTGCAGGTAGAACACCCGGTCACAGAAATGATCACCGGCCAGGACCTGGTGGCCATGCAGTTTCATGTGGCCCAGGGCTATGCGCTGCCGATTGCCCAGCAGGACGTTACCCTCACTGGGCACGCTATCGAGGTTCGTCTCTATGCCGAGGATCCCGGCAATGATTTCCTGCCCGCTACCGGCACCGCCCATGTCTGGCACCCGCCGCAGGGAGAGGGCATCCGTGTGGATCACGGCCTGTTGCAGGGCCAGGAGATATCTCCATTCTACGACCCCATGGTCGCAAAGATCATCGCCTGGGGCGAAGACCGGGATATCGCCCGTCGCCGGTTGGTGCGCGCACTGCAGAAAACCAGACTATTTGGCCTGACCAGTAACCGGGAGTTCCTGATTGATGTCCTGGGCAGGGAAGCGTTCATCGATGGCCAGGCGACCACCGCGTTTATCGCTGAGAACTATACTGAGGATTCGCTGCGCACTGCCGCTGCGAGTCCGGAACAGGCCGTTATCGGCGCCTGCCTGTTATATCAGGAGGGACTGGCACATTCCCGCGCGCAATCGCTGTCAAATCTTCCCGTACTAAGTGGCTACAGCGGTACTAGAGAGCTCAACAGTCACTATCGATTTGGCGATGAGGATGCACCGGTAGATGTTTACATCAGTGAACCAATACCGGGTTGTTATCAGGTAAGTCTGGGTGGTGATACCTACGACGTGACATTCATTTCACGCGATGAGAGTGAACTGTGTTTTTTGCTGAACCAGGTACAGCAAACGGCCTACTATGCGCTGCCCGCCCGCGGGGAAGTCATTCTCCAGATTCGAGGCAGTGCAGTAACACTGGTAAACCAACTGGCTTTCACCAGGGGCGATGAGGAGGTAAGTGGCAGTGGCACAATAGTGGCGCCCATGCACGGCAACCTGATGGCGGTGTTAGTCGCAGTGGGTGACAGGGTTGAACCCGGCCAGGATCTGGCAGTAATAGAATCCATGAAAATTGAGCATCGACTCAACTCCCAGGTAAGTGGTGAGGTGGTCGCTATCCATGCCACTGGCGGAGAACAGATTGCCTCCGGCGCGCTGGTGCTGGAGATCGAAGTCGACGAGTAGAGTGCGCGGCGAGCACCACCAGGGAGAAACAGAACGTGCAAAACCCATTTGAAACAGAAGAGCGCAGGGCGTTCCGCGAAACTATCAGGCGTTACGTGGAAGCTGAGATCAAACCCAATATCGATGAGTGGGACGAGGCGGGGGACTTCCCCTGGCGCGTGCACGAGGAACTCGGCGCCATGGGTTTTTTCGGCTTTGGTGTATCTGATGCCCATGGCGGCCTGGGCTTCGAGGACGCGTTCATGCGCGCCGCTGCGGCCGAGGAGATGTGCCGTGCCGGCGGCACCAGTGTTTGGGCTGGCGTGAGCGGCCGCACCATTTCGATTGGCCCGATCGAGCATTTGGCCAACGAGGAGATTCGTGAACGCGCTCTGGAAGATATCGTACTGGGTCGCAAGGGTTCCTGCCTGTCAATCACCGAACCGGGCGGTGGTTCCGACGTGGCCAATATGCAAACAACTGCTGTACGCGATGGCGATGAGTATGTAATAAACGGTTCCAAGACCTTTATTACCGGGGGAATGAACGGTCATTACTTTGTGGTGGGTGCCCGTACGGGTGGTGAAGGGCTTGCTGGTATCTCCCTGTTCTTTGTGGATGCCGATACCCCGGGCTTCAGTCGCACCCCCCTGGAGCGGAAGATGGGTTGGTGGGCCTCCAACCAGGCCACCCTTTATTTTGATAACTGCCGCGTGCCCGCCGGTAACATGATGGGTGAGGAAAACCGCGGTTTTATCGCCATTATGGAGAACTTCAACTTTGAACGCCTGGCGCTGATCGCTGGTGCCCTGGGCATGATGAAAACCTGCCTGGAGGAATCCATTGCCTATGCCCAGGAGCGTAAGACCTTCGGCAAGCCGTTGATCAAACACCAGGTGATCCGTCACAAGATCGCGGAGATGTCGGCCAAGGTAGACCAGATTGAGTCCTACCTGATTATGATGTGCTGGCAGATCAGCGAAGGGAATATGCCGGTGGCGGAAATCTGCAAGGGCAAGTTCGCCACGACCAAGGCGCTGGAGTTCTGTGCATCCGAGGCCATGCAGATCTTCGGAGGAGCCGCCTATCTTCGCGGCAACCCGATTGAGCGGATTTACCGGGAAGTGAAAGTTTTTGCCATTGGTGGTGGCTCAGAAGAGATCATGCACGATCTCGCCATGCGCCAGATGGGTTTGTAGGATTGCCCGCCAGGGCTCCAATTTTATCAAGGAGAGAATGAACTATGAATGAAGAACTTGAACTCTTTCGGGAGAACGTAGAGCGTTTCATCGCCGACGAAATACAACCGCACTACGATCAGTGGGAGAGGGATGAAATTATTCCCCGCCAGTTGTGGAACAAATTGGGTGAACAGGGTCTGCTGTGCGTCGATATCCCCCGGGAATATGGCGGTACAGGCGCCGACTATCTGTTTTCCACGGTAATCCTGGAGGCATTCAGTCGCGCCAATTGTGGCGGGCTTGGCGGTCCCCTGGCGGTCTCGGATATCGTGTCTCACTATGTGCTGAACAACGGTACCGAGGAACAGAAACACAAATATCTGCCAAAAATGGTTACTGGCGAGTGTGTCAGCGCTATCGCGATGACTGAGCCTGGTGCGGGCAGTGACTTGCAGGGTATTCGCACCACCGCCAGGAAGGACGGCGATGATTACATCATCAACGGCTCCAAGACCTTCATCTCCAATGGGCAGCACTGCGACATGGTGGCTGTGGTGGCGCGCACCAATCCGGATGTGGCTGGCGCCAAGGGCACCACCCTGCTAATCGTCGACAAGGATATGCCCGGATTTCAGCGTGGCCGTAACCTGGAGAAGATCGGCCTGCACTCCAGTGACACCTCGGAATTATTCTTTGAAGATGTTCGAGTACCGGCCAGCGCTATCCTGGGAGAACTGGACCGGGGTTTTATGGTGTTGATGAACGAATTACCGCGGGAGAGGCTCTCACTGGCGATTGCTGGCGTGGCCGCCGCGGAGGGCATACTGGCCCAGACGGTGGAATACGTTAAAGAGCGCAAGGCCTTTGGCGGCACCATCGCCAGTTTGCAGAACACCCGGTTCACTCTGGCGGATGTGGCGACTAAAATTCGTATCAACCGCTCGTTCGTAGAAGAGTGCAAACAGTTGTTCATGGCCGGTAAGCTCGATCCCGCCACGGTCAGTATGGCTAAACTTTCCGTCACAGAGATGCAGGGAGAGGTTGCTGACACCTGCCTGCAACTGTTCGGCGGCTACGGCTACATGAGAGAGTACGGTATATCGCGCGCCTACGTCGATGCCCGCGTACAGCGGATCTATGGCGGCACCAGTGAGATCATGAAGGAACTGATCAGCAGGGCGGTGTTGGCCTGATAGTGCCCGCAAAAAAAGGCCCGTATTGAACGGGCTTTTTTTGCCCGGGACTTTCACTTTCTGCCGGGGCGTTTTTCCAGGTTACTCACTCAACAGCCGGTAAACACCGGCTTTCTTTTCTCCAGCCGGGTGAAGTTAGCGCCATACTGCCTATCGGGTATTATGCAAAAAGCTTGTCGTATTGCTCCCTCAGTTCGACTTTCCGTACTTTACTTGTGCCTGTCATAGGGAGGTTGACAACCACCATGACCCGCTTTGGCGTTTCAAACCCCGCCAGGCTTTGCTTGCAATGGGCAATGAACGATTCTTCACTTATGTCTTCATCCGATGAAAGTACGACACAGGCTACAACGGCTTCACTCCAGCGGGGGTGGGGTACACCAAAGGCAGCGGCTTGAATAACGGCGGGATGGCTCAACAGGGCCTGCTCTACTTGCATGGAGGACACATTTTCCCCGCCGGTTTTGATGGTATCTTTTTTGCGGTCAACAAAGAGCGATTGCCCCTTGCTGTCTATCAAGCCCAAATCGCCGGAATGGTGCCAGCCAAATTGCCGGGCCTCGGCGTTTGCTTCCGGGTTTTTAAGATAGCCCGTCATGACCTGTGGTCCGCGCCAGCAAATTTCACCAATCTCACCCTGCGCAACTTCATTGCCCTGATCATCGATCAGCGCTTGATCAGTAGAGATATTGGGCACGCCCCAGTAATTACCCGCACCATGTTCGGTGGGAGATCCGTCAAAGTAGGCACAGGCCATGGGTGTAAACTCGGTTTGACCGCTACCCAGGTGAAATGGACATTTAAAGACTTCTCTTAATCGGAC
>Ga0164315_10001647_pt1 | contig 16841 bp, 16 predicted proteins | sample GuaBasSedimGuay6_FD_113737 | JGI IMG/M metagenome (GOLD analysis project Ga0164315, IMG submission 113737) | Subseafloor sediment microbial communities from Guaymas Basin, Gulf of California, Mexico - Guay6, Core 4569-2, 0-3 cm | ecosystem: Environmental > Aquatic > Marine > Hydrothermal vents...
AGGTCCTTGAGGATATCCCCGAACAGTCTTCGCATGATACCCGATTCAATGGGTGTAAAATCTCGAATCTTCTTGGGTGGTTTGCCGGTTCCACCCGCCAGACAATCCATCATGATAAAAAACAGTCGCGGATCGAAAACCATCAGACCTTTTCCGATCAATGGTGTCATAGAAAAGATACCAAATCCGCTTGGACGGGTATGAGCTCCGATGAAGTCGCCATACTTGACGATGCTTTTGGAGGCCGCCTGGATCACTACATTGGTTTGAAGCCGGGCCTCGAGGGTGCCCCTTACATGCCGGGTGAATTTTTCGTACACTTCCGCCAAGGCATCAAAATCATCCTTCATGTGTACTTCCTGGGAGGTGATATCGTAGTCTTCCGTCTCGACGACGGCCTCCGAATTCGTCTCCAAATCAACCTCACCCTTGTCCATGGCACCTAACAGGGCATCGATTTCTTCCTGGGACAAGATTTCATTTGACATGCTGCAACACCCTTATTGTATGACAAAATCTGTAAAGTAAACATTTGAAACACAGGGTTCCTTGAAAAAGACATTTACCTGCTTCTGGATGTCCTGGCGCAGGGCGATCTTTCCCGCCGTGTCTTTAATGTCTTCATACCGTTTCGATGTTAAAATCATCATAATGCTGTCACGGATTTGCGGGATTCGCTGCCGGATGCTGTCATTAAGCTCTTCTTTGGCGATCTCCAGGTCCATCTTAATTTTAAGATAGCGCTTGCCGTTGTCTCCGGCGAGATTGACGATAAACGACTTCAGCGGAAATATCGGTTTAACCTGCTGTTCCTCAACCACGACCTCTACCTGTTCGGGTTCTTTCTCGGGTTCTATCTGACTCGCCGTGTTGGAGACCTTGCTCCACATCATAAAAAAAACACCACCCATCATCAGCACAAGCAGAAACATGACGGCGGACAAAATAATGATCAGTTTTTTCGACATAGTGTTGCTACTCCCCATACGATGAAAATTATCTGATTTTCATACGTATTTTGCATGTAGCATGCCAACGAATGGCATTTGCCGGTAAAAAAAACCTTCACAGAGAAGAACAAGTACAACCAATTGATTTTATTTTTTAATTATTGGTTTTTTCGGGGGGGAATATATGGTTCAAACCCATACGGGCGAAATGTGGAATGCCGATGACAGGGGGGAAAATACAAAAACCGTCAATTTTTTAAAATATTGTCAACAACTTGACGGTAAGGAATACCGGTTTTAAGTTTTAGGTGTTAGGTTTTAGGTAAGCCTTCCGTTATTAGTCGTAAACTGCTTAATGCCTACAGCCAAGGAAAGGGGAGGATACCCGGGGGCAGCAATAAAAGGTAGAATCAAACATGGTCTTAACGAAAATAAACCGGCCGCGCTGATTGCAGCGCGGCCGGTTTATTTTTAACGTTTGATGTTTATCAGTTCGTTCAAGATCTCATCGCTGGTGGTGATAACCCTCGAATTGGCCTGGAACGCCCGCTGGGTGGTGATGAGGCGAACGAATTCCGTTGCCAGATCCACATTGGACATCTCCAGTGCATTGGTGCTGAGGCCCCCCATACTGCCTTCACCGGGAACCCCGCGAAGCACCTGCCCGGAATCGAGAGATGCGGCGTAAAGATTACCTCCCAGCTTGGTAAGTCCTGCATAACTCGGAAAATCGGCAATGGCGATCTGATAGAGACTGCTGATCTGCCCATTTGAATAGGTGCCGGAGATATTACCCTCTTCGTTAATGGTAATACTCTGGAGGGTTCCAGCCATATATCCGTCCTGGTTGGTAAAAGAAGTAATGCTGGGTACGGCATGCTGGGTCACCGATCCATTTGATGCGGTGGTATCGTCATAGAGATCCCAGGAAACTGCCTGGGGCGTGGTGGCGCCCGTACTCCAGTTGATGGACAAGCTCGGATCGACACCACCGGCAGCCAGGCTTCCATCCGGATTAAACGTCAGGGTACCGGTGTCGCCACCCGCCATGGCGCCGGCGGATGCCGGAATCGTCGCCGCCCAGGTCCATTCATTCGGGTTGACTGTTTTGGTGAACGTAACCGTCAGGGGAGTATCATTTCCGAGAGAATCATAAACAATAAAAGATGTGGAAAATGTTTCACCATCTATAGCCGTTGCATCCAGGTTGACATTGGCCAAAAATTCACCTGTGCTCTGGGCCGGCACGGTACCGCCCATGGGCACCGTGACATCGGTGGTGGCGCCGCCGATAATGCCACTCGTTGAAATATCCCAGCCCTGAACGACTAAACCATCGCTGTTCACAAGCATGCCATCCTGGTCAAAATGGAATGCACCTGCCCGGGAATAAAATTCCTGGCCGTTGTCACTCATGATAAAAAAGCCCTTCCCGTTAATCGCAAGATCTGTGGCATTACCCGTTGTTTCAAGGGATCCCTGGTTCCAACTGGCATCCAGCCCTGACACGGTAACGCCTTTTCCAACCTCGTTGCCGGTATACCCCGCCAGGGACTGATTGAGAAGGTTGGCAAAGGACGGACGCGAGCTTTTGAATCCCGTGGTGTTCACATTCGCGATATTATCGCCGATGACGGACATGGCCCACGAATTTGCATTGAGCCCGGATATGCCTGTGTATAAAGAACCAATCATAATTTCACCTCCAGTTTTCCGTAAAATAGGTTAAAATGGATGCTCCTGTTTCTGCTATATTTTCGGTTTCAGCAACATGCACAACACTGTTCATGGGTATGCTCATATCGTTGATAAGAAGATGGGCCACACCGTTGTCGTCGAATGTCACCCCGGTGACGGCACCGACGATAAAGGTCTCCGCCGAGACAGCCCCTCCCTCTGCATCACCCGCCAGTACTTCAAACTGGTAGAGCCCGTCTGAAACAAGGCGGCCCTCGCTGTCGGTGCCGTCCCATGCAACGAAACGGTCACCGGCTTCCATGGCACCTGCTGAAATCGTTTTAACGAAATCTCCCTGGGCGTTGAAAATATTTACAACGGTTTCAACGGCATTCCCGCTCAACCCAAAATGAATATCTATATCGGATGTATCGGACTTCTGAATAATATTTCCATAGGCCCAGGCTGATTTGCCGAGCATGGAAATCGTCTGGGTGTTGTTCATGGCCAGCTGGTTTGCTCCCAGACCGTTCAAATTGTCGTTGACATTATAAAGCTGCTCCAGGGAGCTGAATTGAGCCAGCTGCGCGGTAAACTCTGTACTTTCCATGGGCTTGAGCGGGTCCTGGTTCTGGAGTTGGGCAACCAGCAACTGCAGGAAATCATCCTTGCCCAGCACGTCGGTAGTCGACTGAGTGTTCTCCGAACTTGGAATGGTATTGGCGTTGATCGCAGTTATGGCCATCTTTACACGACCTCCTTTTTTAAAGCATCTTAGACCTGAATTGAGCGATTTTTATCTCGATCTGCACCGATCTCATGCGGATCGAGGGTTCGCAAAAAGCCTCGACAGATCCACGGGTATGCCTGTGTTTTTTGCGAACTCTTCTCCATCAAGATCTCGGCACACCTCTTCGGGAAAAATCGCTCAGTTCAGGTTAGACAAAACAGTCGATCTGGTTTTCCTCTCTGCCTGAAGGAATCACCTTTTTCGGTTCTGCCGATTCATCATCTGTAAGGGTTACCATCTCTTCCGAATGTCCATTCATACGATGCATCTGTTTTTGGGCCGATGTGTGGCCCTGCTCCTGCTGGTTATTCAGGTTCGGGTCCACCAGGACATCGATTTTGTCGACTTGGAGTCCCCCTTGCTGAAGATCTGCCTTTAACACGTGCAGATTCGTTTCAAGAAAATCCCTTGCCAGGAGCGTTTCTGCCCTGATTTCAACAGTCACCTTCAACTGATCCATAATCACGTTCAGGTGCAGGTGGCCCAAGAATGCCGGTTTGAGTTGAATCCTGGCCTGGGACTGGCCATTTTCCTGGCGCCAGACCGCTTTTTCGATGATATCGGTCAACGTGCGGATCTCACGCGGCTCCAATGGAAGACGAGATGCCTCCATGATTTCACCCTTCTCTGAAACCCCTGTTCCAGGTGTCCCCGTTAAAGGCCAGGTCATCTTTTCAACCTGAAATAAAATATCAGGATCACTTTTTTGAAAAGCCCCGGGAGCGGTTATCTCCGGTTTGATCGAGGAAACATTCGAGTCCCGCTGAACGCCCACATGCTCAAACCGCGGATCCGGCATACCTGGTTTGCTTCCATCAGATGGAGCTGAATGACCGCTGTCACGTCCTTCCAGGAAGTTCCCGGAATGATCCTGTCCGGTGAGCAGCAAGGCTCGATTGGTTGATATCTTTTCGGAAGTCTCTGTTGATGCTAAAGACATCCTGTCACGAACACCTGCCTGCGGTCCCTTTTCATTCTCTACGGCCGGAATGATTATGGCCACTTTTTGAGAGACTTCTGAATCCCTTCCCGCTATCAGAACGTGTCTCTCCACCAGGGGCGTAGCGTTGTTAATACCTGCTGCCACGGTCTTGGGTTCATCGGTACCTTCAGCAGTGCTTGAAACCATTGGTGTTCCTTCAAGCGTCGGTGGCCCAATCGACCCTGAAACAAAGCCCTCACCTGCTGTTTCCACCTCTCTAAACCCCGAGATGTCACCTGAGTCACCGGCCGGATCAATGCCAACCTGCAAGTACAAGCTATCCGTAATTGTCTCTTTTGAAACATCCTGCCCTGTCACATCACCGGGCAGCATATCCCCGGGAATTGCATCCGGCGAAGGCACAACATCATCTGGATCTATCCCGGTATCTCCGGGAAAGCTGCCTATATTTTCCGGCATTTCATGCACCTGCTGCGTCGGCGATTGTTGATAGACACCCCCTTTTGCATCAGTGACAGGTTCCTCTCCAGGAAGGTCCGATGGCTCCTCTATAAATGCCGGATTCGCGTTCATGGTGGCGTCCTGGGTTCCAGAGAGAAGACTCACAAAGGCGGAAAAGCTTACCGGGACATCCGACAACACCCCTTCGGGCGGCAAACCCAACGGCACCTCGCTATTGGGTAAAACCTTCCCTTCACCAAATAATAAAGATTGCGACACATCAAATTGTAACGGTATCATGGTTCCCGATGTTGTTTCCAAAATACTGTATTATCCTGTTTTCCGATTGTATTGCTGAATCCCTACCTCGTCTGAAACTTCCTGCTCTTTTTTCAAGTAGAGTCGATGGTATTGATCCGCATGGGTCTCTTTAAGACGCTCGAGGATTTTTCTCTTTTTGACGGCCTTCAACAAGGCGACTTTTTTTTCACGCCTTTCTGATTCAGCCATCTGAACTTTCTGCCGTTGTCTTCCAATCTGGTCCGACAGGCATGCCAGATAGGTGACATACAACCTGTTCTCAGACACCGGCTTCGGTTCCTGCAAATTTTGTTTCAATTCCTCCGCCAACTGAACGTGCTTTTCCTGGAGATGCTTTTCGGCCTGCTTTTCTTCGGACAATCGTTTCCCCATAATAACAAATTCTTTTTCCAGGGCATCTTCAAGAAACTGCCGGTGACTCAGCAATGATTCCAGTTTAAATTTAAAACTCACGATAGCTCCACTAAAGCTTTTGAGCATTAAGCATTAAGCATTAAGCATTAAGCATTAAGCGATAAGCTTGTATAATGCTTGCTGCTTATGGCTTATGGTTAAAAATGGCTTCGAGCCCCTGCCGACTATCTGCCAGGGTCGCACACTCATCTATCCCCTGCATGAGATACTGGTTGATGGCAGGGTTCTTTTCAATGGCGTCATCGATATCAGGATTGCTTCCAGCGGTGTAGGCCCCTATGTTGATCAAATCTTCGTTTCTGCGATAGGTTGCCAGGACCTTTTTAAGACCATTGGATAATTCGCGATGCGCCTTGTCCGTTATATCGTCCATAACACGACTGACACTCTTCAATACATCGATGGCAGGATAATGGTTCTGCATGGCCAGGTCCCGCGTCAAAACAATGTGACCATCTAAAATAGCCCTCACAGCATCGGCTATGGGTTCGTTAAAATCATCTCCCTCAACCAGTACCGTATAGAGTCCTGTAATGGTTCCACGCCCCTCAAAGGCCCCTGTTCTCTCCAGCAGTTTTGGCATCATCGTAAAAACCGAGGGTGTATACCCTTTGGAAGCCGGCGGCTCACCCAGCGCCAGCCCAATTTCACGCTGTGCCGTGGCAAATCGGGTAACAGAGTCCATCATCAGGTTGACATGCATGCCTTTATCCCTGAAAAACTCGGCTATGGCAGTCGCCACAAATGCACCCCGCATCCGAATCAAGGGCAGGTGGTCCGACGTAGCCACCACCACAACCGATTTTTCCAATCCTTCTGAACCCAGTTCTTTTTCGATAAATTCGTTGACTTCACGACCCCGCTCACCGATCAGGGCAATGACATTACAATCGGCTTCTGTGTGGCGTGCAATCATACCCAGAAGAATAGACTTTCCCACGCCTGACCCGGAGAAGATACCCATGCGCTGGCCACGACCCACTGTCAGCAGCCCATTAATGGCTTTGACTCCCAGGTCAAGAGGTTCAGCGATACGGCGTCTGGATAGTGGATTCATTGGTGTCGCATACAGAGGGTATTCCGCTTCGAAAGGAATGGGTCCTTTCCCGTCGATGGGATTTCCAAGTCCGTCGACAATTCTACCCAGCATTCCCATGCCCACCGGCATGTAAGCGCTATCCTCTCTTGCAATGACCCGGCAACCCGGTGAAATTCCCCTGACCTCTTCCAGGGGCATCAACAGGACATGGTTATCCCGGAATCCCAGAACCTCAGCCCTGGTGATCCGTTCACCTTCCTTGTCATAAATATCACAAACGCACCCCAGGTTGGTGACAGGACCTTCGGATTCGACAACCAAGCCGACAATTTTCGTTATTTTGCCGTAAACCTGAATCGGGTCAAGGTTGTTCAACAGATTGTAATATTTTTCAAGGTTCAGATGTCACCTCCATGCAGGGAAGCAAATGCCTTTTCGATAACAGCAAGCTGATTGCGAATGCTGACATCTATATTCCCCTGCCGGGTTTCGATAAGACAATCGCCGCGCCCCATGGCACCATCTGTCTGAAATGCGAATCCCTCAAAGGTTGCTTCCAGATATGATGTGTCCAGGTCTGCCTGCTTCAGTGCTTTGAAATCGTCCGGATTGACCCTGATACAGATGGACTGACTGTCTTTAATTTTCCGCATTGCCTTACGTACCAAGCTCAGAACCATACCTGGATTGACACTTATCTCATGGTTGATAACTTTTTCAGATACGGCCAGAGCCAGTTTCACGGTTTCTTCAGCCGCACGTTCATAAATCGCGTCTCTTTCTTCTTCGAGGCTTCTGACCGCTTCACTGAATCGCTCCAGAATGCAGGCCACGGTCAGTTGCTCTTTGACAGGGTCCGGGTGCCCCGATTCCAGGCCATCAGAAACAGCAGCATTCTGCTGACCGGCCGAGATTTTGTTCGAAAGTATTGCATCCATCCCAGAAAGCGTCGGGCATTCGTTTTCCTGTCGGACAAGTCCTCCTTGGAAACCTTCGGAGGTCGCATCCGACAAAGCATCTCCCGGTCTTGAAACCATCTCCTCGATGGGCAAAAATTTGTGTTGCCGAAGAGGGTTCACGCCGGCGCCGGGCCCGGGTTTGATAATTCTATCCAATGAATTCTTCTCCACCTCGACCCTGGATGATCAGCTCCCCCTTTTTCTCCATTTCTTGAACAACCTGGGTGATTTTTTGCTGTGCCTGGGTGACATCCGTCATACGCACCGGCCCCATGGAATCAATTTCTTCCGTCAGCATGGCAGTGGCGCGCGACGACATATTTTTAAATATTTTTTCTTGTGTTTCATCGGCGGCCGCCTTCAGCGCCATGGCCAAATCCTGTGTTTCTACATTTCTCAGCACCTGCTGCATTCCTTTGTCATCCACCATAACGATATCATTAAACACAAAAAGCATCTGGCTGATCCCCTCGGCCAGATCATCATCGTTACTTTCGATGTGCTCCATGATGGTATCGGCGATGTCGTCATCCAGGTTTTTGATAATATCGGCCAACTGGCTTAATCCGCCTACGGCCTGAGGGGGCGCCGGTATCCGTTGTTTATCGGAACTTGCCAGGTATGCTTCGATTTCATCCAATATCCAGGGATTGACCTTGCCAAGCTTGGCAATCCGGACCGCAATATCCGCACGATGATCTGTCGGCAGGCGAGCCAGAACCTCACCCGCCACATCAGAATCCAGATACGATAGAATCAGCGCCAGGGTTTGGGGATGCTCCTCCTGTAGGATCTGAGCCAGTTGGTCCGGATCCATGAACTGGGCAATTCCCAGACGTCCGGAAGCTCTCTGTCCGGATGTGCCTGCCAAAGGCCTGCTCCCGGATCCTTTACCCTCTTTTTTCAGATTAGATTCAGTCTCTACGCCCCGGGCCTGTTCGATGAATTCCCGAGCCACTTTATCCACGACTTCCACCGGAATGGCATCGACCTGCGGCATCAACCGCTTGATCTTTTCCTGCTCGGAAACGCTGAGGGTACCCAGAACTGCCTGGGACGCTTTTTCACCGAGAGAGTTGATCAGCATAGCCACCTTTAAGGGCCCGGCTAGTTTTCTTGGATCCATGGGTCAGAATTTCCTGTTACGTGCCGTGTAACGGCGTTGAACTATTTTGCAACCTTGGGGGAAATCTTTGTCCATCTATGACTGATCTCCCATCCAGCCTTGCAGCAACCTGGCAGAGTTCTTGTTATTGCTGGTCATTAGCTGAGCCGCCTGGGATACATGGGGTAATTCGCCCAACGATCCGGGGCTGCTCCTGGCATACTCATGTTCAATCTCGGCGATGGTTTTTGGCAACTGGCTGTATATCTCGTTATCCCAGGGAGAAGATGCTGTTACCCAACGGATCAATGGCCGTACCAGAAACACGAAGGTTAGCAGGCAGAACAGGCCCAGGGCCATAAACCGCCCTAGTTTCTCAAACTTGGAAATTTTAGTCATCCAGCTCTCCTCGGGAGCCGGCTTTGCCGGGGTAGCAGCCAGCAACGGGTCCGGTTCAAAAAGAATGTTCTGCACCTCCACTTCATCCCCACGTGCAGCATCAAAATTAATGGCTCGTTTGACCAGTTTCTCGATTTTGGCCATTTCCTCTGCTGTACGGGGTATATATTTGGCTTTCTCCAGCCTATTCTGGCCATCTGACATCTGATAACTGCCATCCACAACCACTGCCACTGATTGACGAAGAAGGTTTCCAACCGGCATGACCTTTCGCTTGATCACCTTGCTGATTTCATAATTGAGTGTTCTGTCCTGGCGCAGGAATCCCTGGCGGCTGTTTCCACCAACATTCGCCTCTTCAGTCACGTCACTCGGGTTCACATTCGAGGCCACACCCGGTATACCCATGGCGATATCGGTGTCCCGGCCAGTCCGCTCATCCATATACTGCTCACTTCTAATAACTGTATTTTCAGGCAGGTACATCTCCTCTGTCAGTTCCTCTTTCGTAAAATCCAGGAGGCAGGATACCCGTACGGTGGCCTTGTCACGTCCCAGGACCGACTCCAGCATTGTCGTGACACGATTTTCAAGATCCATTTCCACTTTTCTCTGGTATTGCAGTTGCTCTGAACTGACTTTACCGACAACAGACTCACCGTGGCTGCCGGCCAGCATACGGCCGGTATTGTCCACCACCGTCACATTTTCCGTGTCCAGACGGGAAACACTGGATGCCACAAGATGAACAATGCTCTGCACCTGGTTATCGGTCAATTTTTTCCCCTGGCGCAAAGTCACCACCACCGAAGCTGTCGAGGGTTCTTCCTCTTCCACGAACAACGATTTTTCAGCAGTGACGATGTGGACTCTGCTGCCGGCTACCTCCTTGAACTCGTTTATGGTTCGGCTTAATTCTCCTTGCAAGGCTCTCTGGTAATTGACATTCTGGACAAACTCGGTCATCCCGAGCTTGATATCATCGAAAATTTCAAACCCGATCCGACTGCCTTGGGGTAAACCCTGGGAGGCCATCTCCAGACGAAGTTCGTACAGGTTTTCTTTGGGGACCAGAACGGCGCTCCCGTTTCCATCGATCTGGAATGGAATATTCTTTTCCTTCAGCCGGGAAATAATGCTGGCCGTGTCTTCCTGAGGCAGGTTCGTGAAAAGATATTGAAAGTCAGGCTTACCCGCCCATGTTACCATAAATATCACACCTGCGATGGCCACACTTGCCAGAAACAGGATGACGATCATTTTTCCTGAATCCAGATTTCGAATGATGACCTTTAATTGATCACCGATGCCGGGAGAAGTTTCTTGCATGTGTTTCCTTTAATTGCTTTAGATTTGCATCCGTTTGATTTCATCATAGGCAGCCAGGACTTTATTTCTGACCTGTACCAGCAGTTCGAATGACAGGGATGACTTTTCCATGGCTATCATCACCTCATGGACATTTTTTTCCTTGCCGGAGACGAGCTCTTGAATGGCGCCGTCTGTTTCCAGCTGAAGATGATTGACCTCGCTGATGGATGTCTTCAGAATTTCAGTAAAGGTTTTGGCAGGCTTTTCAGACAACTGTGCCGGTTTCTGGGGATTTGCCCAGGCGGCATCCACACGAGCTGAAGGGTCTATTACCGTCATGACTATCTTCCTATTTCCATGGCTTTCAAAACCATGTTCTTGATTGTTTTAATGGCCGTTACGTTGGCTTCATAACTTCGGCTGGCGGACATCATGTTGACCATTTCTTCAACAACCTGAATATTTGGCATGGCCACATAACCTTTGTAATCGGCATCCGGATGGTCCGGGTCGTATTTGAGAATAGGGGGGCGGTTATCGGGAACAACATCGACGACCTTGACCGGGGTCAGGCCTGCAGACATTTTACTGTCGAGCACACCCCGAAATGACATGCTGTCCTGCTGCGCCGCAAAAACCGGCTCTTTTCGCTCGTAAGGTCCCCCGGATGCCGTCCGGGTGGTATTGATATTGGCCAGGTTGGACGAAATAAGGTTCATGCGCAACCGCTGGGCCGACAAACCGGAAGCGCTCGTTGTCAAAGCGTCAAATAAACCCATAACTATTTATTTCCTCCTTCGATGACATTTCTGAGTGATTGAAATTTTCTGGCAATGATCTGGGCGGAAAGTGAGTACATGAGACTGTTCTCAGCCATACCCGCCATTTCCCGGTCCAGATCCACTGTGTTGCCGTCACGCCTTTCTATATAGGAGTCGCTTCCGCCATCAGACCGGGTGGTAGTCAGGCGAATCGGGTTTCTGTGCGGTTCTATATGGCCGGCCCTGGTGGTTTCCATAGTAACCCCCTTTCCAGCCCCCGTCGACCGGTCCAGTTTTTGAAGCTCATCTTCGACCATGACATCAAACGCTTTGTAATTCGGTGTATCGATATTGGCCACATTTGAAACAATAGCGTCATGCTTCCTGGATCGCAGATCAAGTGACCGCTCCAGGAATGAAATTGTCTGACTGAAAATGCCTTCTGAGCCCATGTGATCTCCTCTGATACGGTTTGCACTGGCGGTAATTAATTGCAATTGCCATACCATAGTTTAGCATGAATCGAGATGCACCAATAACATCTTGATATAAAACAATTAAATTTACATGCGGCTATGAGATGTCTGTTTTGGAGACATTTTTGACCCATGGTGATAGGCAAAGATTGCCTATATGTGGTGTTCAAACGACTGTTTTTGCCGCATATTGTATCGTGGAATCAATTTTGTGGTTTGTGAGTTGATTTGTGCGGTTCAGGTGACCGCGATATGCCATATTCCCGAAGCCGGTTACGGAGTGTCCGGAGGCTGATTCCAAGACGCTCTGCCGCCCGGGTACGATTGTCATGACAGGCCTTGAGCGTGTCCAGGATAAGTGCCATTTCCATCTCTTTTATTGTTGCACCCGACGATGTGGGACTCGTTGCTTTAGATGCTGCCATGGTGTTGATAAAATTGAGATGCTCCGGAAGCATGGTATCTCCGTTTCCGATAAGGACAGCCCTTTCAACGACGTTTTCCAGCTCACGAATATTTCCCGGCCACGGGTGAGACATCAGATATTCAAGAGTAGCAGGTGCCGTTTTTGTCATTCGGCGATTGTTGATCAGACTGTATTTTTTGAGGAAAAACGTTATCAGGAGCGGAATATCCTTTTTTCTTTCTCGCAAAGGCGGCAATGTCATGGGCAGCACATTCAACCGGTAGAACAGATCTTCCCGAAACCGGTTCTCCTGGACGGCCTTGACAAGATTCTGGTTACTGATGGCGATAATCCGGACATCGATGGCCTGGGGTTGTTGTCCGCCCACGCGGTCGATTTCCCGCTCTTGAAGCACCCGAAGAATCTTGGCCTGCATATTGAGGGTCAGTTCGCTCACTTCATCGAGCAGGAGCGTGCCCTGATTGGCGAGCTCGAACCGACCCACCTTTCGCGTAAAAGCACCGGTGAAAGCGCCTCTCTCATAGCCAAACAGTTCACTCTCCGCAAGCGTTTCCTGCAAAGCCGCACAGTTAATCGCCACCAATGGGCCTGCTTTTCGACGACTCTCCTGGTGGATGAATGAAGCCAGCAATTCTTTTCCGGTGCCGTTTTCTCCAAGGATCAGAATGGTCGCATCACTGTCTGCAACACGCCTGGCCAGGGCCAGGGTGTCTATCATACAGGGATCCTGGGTAATAATCGCCTTGTCTTTTAAACCGGCTGCCACTCCAGGTTTCCGGCACGAAGTCCTCTCTGGATACATGCCGGCATCACGGACCTTCTGAACAGTAGCCGTCAGGGTTTCCAGGGAAAACGGTTTGAGGAGATAATCCGAAGCACCGGCCTTCATTGCGGCCACGGCACGGTTGATGGATCCATAGGCGGTCATCATGATGACGGGAATCTTCGGAGACACTGCTTTGATCCCCTGAAGTACCTGCATGCCCGACATTTCCGGCATCCGCATATCCGTGATGACCAACCCGAATTTATTTTCCTTGAATTTCTTGAGGCCTTCCGCACCATTGCCGGCACACTGAACATCACAGCCGTTCTTTTTCAGTGCATGCCTCAAGGCCAATTGCATATCAGGCTCATCATCGATCACCAGAACAGAATCAACCTGCATTATGCCGAGACCTCCTTTTCCATAGCCTTTTCATACGCCGATTCCTGTGCCTCCGTTGCATCAGCACACAGGGGCAAGCCAATGGAAAACACTGTTCCGTTTCCAGGTGTGCTCTCCACGTCGATGATGCCACCGTGCATCTCGACGATGCTGTGAACAATGGAAAGCCCCAGGCCAGTTCCCCTTTCCTTGGTTGTGAAAAACGGATCGAATATTCTGAAAACATTGCCGGGCTCGATCCCGACACCACTGTCGGAAATCCGGATTTCAACCAGTGCCGGTCGTCCCACATGCGTCATGGCTCGTTGAACCGTCGATATGCAAAGCTCACCACCACCCGGCATGCTCTGGATCGCATTCAGGATGATATTCAGACAGACCTGCTTCATGAGCTCCACATCACCTTTTATAAACAGGGGCCTGGGGCCGTATGCCACCTTGACATTGACGCCATTCTCCTTGTCTGCAAGGTGCTCCATAAAAAAAAGGGAATCGTCCAGCGCTTCATAAATATCAAAGCGTTCAAATCGATTGGCTTCGTTGGGCCTGACAAACTGGAGCAGATTGGAAATGATGGCGTCAATACTCTTGACACCAGATGAGATCCTTTCCGCAAGCAACTGCAGGTCCGGCTGTCCCTCAAGGGAAGCCTGGAGGCTGGTGGCAAACAGCTCAATGCTGCCCAATGGATTTCGAATCTCATGCGCAATTTTAGCAGCCATTTCACCCATGGCAGCCAGCCGGTCTTTTCGTTGGGATCGTTCCGAATGGTGTTTCCGGCAGGCGCTCTCTTTCAGGACGACAACGGTGCCTTTTCGCGTCTTTGACGGCTCAATGGCCGACGAAAAGTCTTCGTTAACCTGACGACTATGGGTGCTGCTTGAAATTTCCATCGCTTTTGTTATATCCCTGTTATCTTATTCTCTGTTGCTGTCATTAAATGAGTATCCTTGAGATGCAGTCGTATCAGGAGAGTTAATTGCAATAGTTGTGCCAGCCTTTAATGCATCCCGGCAAAGACTCCGGTTGGCAAATATTCTGCGGTGCTTGTCGTTTCAGCAGTGTAGATATCACGGGGAAAATTATATATTTATTCAATAATTAAAGAGGATTGGACAAAATCATTCTGGCAGGCTCGTAAAATCGTCAAGTGATTGAAACCTTGTGCTGGATGGCAAGACAGGCGCGTTACTGGTGAGGATTTCGTCAATATCGGTATTGGATTCCGTCACTTATTTGACACCCGGTCGCAGATGGGGAGGAAAAAGTTATTGTACTATCCCGGAAATTTCATGAAATGTTCGGGATGGGTGTCAATCGGACCGAGCAACACCTATAACGGATCTGAAGGCGTCCATAAGCACCCGAAATTGATTCCCAGGCGTAGCATCGATAGTACCATACTCGGTTTCCACCACACAGCCGCCTCGGGTCAGGGCGGCATCCGTCTCCAGCCGAATATCTTCGAAATGCTCCACCAGGCCGGACAGGTTATCTTTGAATGCGTCCGTCTGATCGATGCCCCCGGGATTCATCCGGATCTTGCGGATTTCCTGCCCCTGCCCCCTTTGAAGTGCTTTTTCGAGGTTGTTCAGAACCACACCCGGATTTGTTTCGGCCGTGTGATTAACCATAATCTCGGCCAGACCCAGCGCCAATAAACCGACTACTCTTTCCATCTCGCGGTCCACATCTCCGGCAACAGTCTCCATGGCAACAATCGCCTGCTGCACCTGATTCAACAGATGCCGGATGGAGGCGGTTCCGTCCTCTGCAATAGAGGGTTTGTTCTGAGTCCCTGCATGGGTTGTGCACGACTCTGAAAGCCCGTTTGTATAACTGGCTGCACCTTGATTTGCATAAAAAGCCTCCGGCTTAAATGCAGTGGTGTTTTTAACAAAAAGCTCCCCCTGTGTATTCTGCCCTGCAGTGAAGTCCGGAAAAGCATGAGATCTCACCTCTGGACACACATGGGTATCCACCGGCTTGATAATCCTGTCACAAAGGCGTGAACCTCCCAATCCCGGGGTCGACGACATTTCTTCAAAATAGTTGCAACGCATATGTGTTAGATGACTCCCTTGCAATGTTTACTTTAGGTCGGTGTTTTTGAGAAACAACATTTCCCGCATAACATGTCAGAAGGCCGACTCCTCGAGAATAGGCGTTTCAGAATGATATCGTTTAATCTTTTCCACCAGGGTGGTTCTCTTGATATTGAGCAACTCGGCTGCCTTTTTCTTGACACCGTTGGTTTTCTCCAGAGACTGGTAAATAAGGGTTCTTTCGAATTCGTTCAAAGCTGAATTCAGACAAATTCCATCAGCCGGCAGCTCCGGTTTCCGGGGCGAAAACCGGGATGTCAATGGTCCACGCAACTTTTCAGGTATATCCTGGGCCGTGATCACTCCCTCGCGTTTCAGCACCACGAGTCGTTCCACTAGGTTCTTGAGTTCCCGGACATTGCCGGGCCAGGGGTGACGGCACAGCATGGAAAGCGCATCTTCTGAAATACCTTCCAGGGATGTTTTCTTGGTCGCATTGAAGTGTTGCAAAAAATGAGAAATCAACAAAGGGATATCGGACCGGCGCTCCCGCAGGGCCGGCAAGGTGATGGGTATGACACACAGACGAAAGAAGAGGTCCTCCCGAAACCTGCCCTGAGCAACCGCCTTTTCCAGGTCATGCTGGGTCACGGCCACCACCCTGACATTGATCCGGATGGTCTTGATCCCCCCCACAGGCTCGAATTCCCTTTCCTCCAGGACCCGCAGGATCTTGACCTGCAGGTCCAAGTTCATGTCCCCGATTTCATCCAGGCAGATGGTCCCAGTGTCGGCAATCTCAAATCTGCCGGGCTTGGCTGCGGTCGCACCGGTAAAGGCTCCCCGGACATGCCCGAAAAACTCGCTTTCCACCAGGTTTTCAGGGATGGCACCGCAGTTGATCTGAACAAAGGGCTTGTCACGTCGGTGGGAATGTTGGTGGATAGCCCGGGCGAGCAGACCTTTTCCGGTACCGGTCTCCCCGGTGACGACAATGTTGCTGTCGCTGTCGGCAACTTTTTCCACCAGATCAAACACCTTGCGCATGGCATCGCTTCGGCCCACGATGCCCGGGAACCTTGCGATGCGGTCATGACAGGGAATATCGCGTTTTTCTTCTCCGAAAGAATCCATTATCCTCTGAAAAAATTTTTCTTCCTACACTGATTCAACATGGTCCGCGCTTTAACTCTCTGTAATCAAAGAATATTGATGGCATAAAGGACTCCATCACCCCTCGAGCGAGCTGGTTAATTATGCATAAGTAGCACAAGATATAGTTAAAATCTATATATTTTTTACTATATAGTGTGCTTTTATATATATTTGAGAAATAATGAAGCAGACAAGCTGTTTAATTATGCATAAGTAACACAATATATAGTTAAAAGCGATGGTATATTTACTATATATTGTGCTTTTATAAATTTCTGAGAAGAATTGAACATAACACCGGTATCTATTTTCCGCTCCGGCAGGGCCGTATGTTTTGTCCTTTGGGGTGATAAAATCAGCCAAAAGTCCTAAAAAAACTAAAGCTTTTCCCATAAGTCCCGATAATCAATGCACAAGCATGTTGAATCCATTAGGTGCTGAATCAGGAAAGGAGGGAAAA
>Ga0164315_10001648_pt1 | contig 16834 bp, 15 predicted proteins | sample GuaBasSedimGuay6_FD_113737 | JGI IMG/M metagenome (GOLD analysis project Ga0164315, IMG submission 113737) | Subseafloor sediment microbial communities from Guaymas Basin, Gulf of California, Mexico - Guay6, Core 4569-2, 0-3 cm | ecosystem: Environmental > Aquatic > Marine > Hydrothermal vents...
CCTTTGGAGTTTTATGAAGCAATATTAGATTATTCCTCTAAAAAATTAAAAAATGGAGGTAGGGTTTATTTTGAGATAAATGAAAAACTGGGAAGTAATATCTCTCAACTTCTCAATTCATATGGTTTTTCCAATATTAAAATCATTTCTGACCTAAATGGTAGAGACAGGATTGTTAGTGCTGTGAAAGCAAATGAATAAAATTAATGATGAAACTAATTCTTGAATAGTAGTTCCTGTTTTTTTGAATATCAAATATTGAAATAGTGCTGCAATAAATTAATAAGTTTATGCCATATTTGTGTAAACAGCAAGAACGTCTTCGTCGTCTTCTAATTTGTCAAGGAATTTCACAATATCCTCCATTTGCTCGTCTGAGAAATCCACTGGAGATGTTGGAATACGCTGTAAACCAGATTCTTTTACGGCAATGCTAAGTTTTTCCAATGCTTCTACAAGGGAACCATAGTCGTGGTAGTCGCCATGAATAATTACATTGTTTTCCACAAGTTCAATACTTTCCAAACCAGCATCAATTAACTCAAGTTCTAATTCTTCAATATCTATTTCATCGGTCTTCTCAAACTCGAAAACAGCCTTACGGTTAAACATATATTCCAGTGAACCATTAGGTACAAAAGCACCATAAGCTTTGCTGAAATATGATTTTACATTTGCAACGGTACGAGTAGTATTGTCAGTGGCGCACTCAACAAAAACTAAAATTCCATGGGGGCCTTTTCCTTCATAGTTGACTTCAATAATGGTATCAGCATCTTTTCCACTGGCTCTCTTAATTGCAGACTCGATATTGTCCTTAGGCATATTCTGAGCCTTGGCTGTTTGAATAGCCTGACGCAACTTAGGATTCATATCAGGATCCCCACCGCCATCTTTTGCTGCAAGTGTAATTGCTTTTCCCAGGCGAGGGAAAATTCTTGACATCTGTCCCCAACGCTTCATTTTTGCTGCTTTTCTGTACTCAAATGCTCTTCCCATTATTTTATTTTTTTAGTCAGTGTGCAAAAGTATTAAATGTAGGCATCTATTACAATTGTTGATGAAAAAAAAGATTATGGGTTTATCAGGTTGTCATTGTTATCGGGTTATCATATTATCGAGTAATCAGTTTATATGGTTATCTGACTACCCTGTTTAGTCCTGAAATGTAGGTTAACATAGGAGGTAAACTGGTTTCTGTACAGGTCAAATGACAACAACAACAACCTGATAAGCTGCATGTGGAAGCTGCCGTGTACCCACATCTTTTAAATAGTATATTAACTCATTCTTGGAAGATATCTTCATGCGAACTACTCCGTTTCCCTTCGCAGTGCTTAGTCGATATGACAGGGAAAATAGAGCCTAGTGGGGCGTTTTTAAACGACCCACTAGGCTCAAAATACTGTGTCATTCCGATTGGAGACGAGCCCGAAGCATGCGGGGGAGGCGGAATAGAGAAACGTTAGTTCGGCAAAGCCAAATCTCCTAAGCAAAACCCAATGTGTAAATGGATTTGGTTTGTAATTGTTTTATAAGAATATTTGTGGGTATACGGTAGTTGCGGTAGGCAGGCAATGATAACAATGATAACTTGATGATCAATATAATTGACTACTATTTCTTTAGATCATCTGAAAACCTTCTAATCTTAATATTTAAATAAGCAAAAGCAATGGTCATAAATGGACTTATTATGCTAAAGAAAACATAAGGTGCATAGGCTAATGTAGAAACACCTAAAACAGAACTTTGTACAGCACCGCAGGTGTTCCAGGGAATAAGAACTGATGTTACCGTACCTCCATCTTCCAGCGTCCGACTTAATACCTCAGGTTTAAGACCTTTCTTTTTGTAGATGTCGGCATACATACGGCCAGGAACCACAATTGAAATATATTGTTCTGAAGAAGTTACATTCATGAAAATACTGGTAACTACTGTTGATGCAACTAATGAACCAGTGGATTTAGCAAACCTAACAATTGAATCGGCAATGCGAACCAGCATTCCTGCCGACTCCATTATCCCGCTGAAAGTCATTGCTGTAAGTACAAGCCAAATTGTGTCGAGCATGCCAGCCATTCCACCTGTTGACAGAAGGTCGGAAATTATTTTATTGTCTGATGGTATTTCCAAAGTTCCAAACATACTTTGGGATATTGTCATGTATGCGGCTTCCAGAAAACTATGCTCTCCATTAGCAAGTTCACTGAGAAGTTGAGACTGAAAAATTACAGCAGCAACGGCTCCAAGTATTGTTCCAATAAATAAGGCAGGAATTGGAGAGGTTTTTCTGATAATAATTACTATTAATATGATGGGAACCAAAAGTAAAACAGGGTTAATAAAGAAAATACTATCAATGGCTTCAAGCATTTCATTAGTTCCAAGACTGGAAGGGTTTGGTGTAATAGTAAATCCCATAACCAGAAAAATAATTAGAGTAATGGAAATGGAAGGAACCGTGGTGTAGGTCATATATTTAATATGGGTAATAAAATCGGTGCCTGCCATAGCAGGGGCAAGGTTTGTTGTGTCGGATAATGGTGACATTTTATCACCAAAATAAGCACCTGAAATAATTGCTCCGGCAACAATTGCCTGATTAAAACCCAATGCAGTTCCAATGCCAAGTAATGCTACACCAATAGTGGCTATTGTAGACCATGAACTTCCTGTTGCCAGTGATACCACTGCACTAATAACAACTGCAACCATGAGGAAAATAGTTGGATTTAGTAATTCAAGTCCGTAATAAATTAATGTAGGAACCACGCCACTAAGCATCCATGTTCCGGCCAGCGAACCAATTAAAAATAATATCAAAATGGATGGCATTGCATCACCAATACTTTTAACTACTTGCTTACGGATATTTTTCCAATTGTGACCATGTGTTAGTGAGATAACCGCAGCCATGGCAGCAGCCATCATCAATGCAATTTGGTTAGGCCCACTTACTGAATCTTCACCAAAGAGATTAATATTTAAAGCCAACATGGCAATTAATACCACAATAGGTGTTAGTGATAAAAGAAGTCCCGGAGTCCTTTCGCGCATTGGTTGAAATTTTTGCGGCAAGGTAGGAATTATTTATATTGTAATATGAATAAGCAGTTATTGGATAATATGAAACCTCAAACTTCAAATTACAAAACTCAAATAATACTCAATAAACAAATATCAAGATCCATTTAACTATTAATCTGAGTTAGATTATTGGATGTGTAATGTACTAATCAGATTATGTGTATGTTGTGAATTTAGTTCTTCAAAATTGTACTTTGTGACTTCGCGACTCTTCGCGGTTATTTTTTTCACCGCAAACGCGCAAACCTGCCAGGTGAATGCTGGGGCACTAAGAAAATAAAATAGTAGGGTAGTAAATTAGTTCAATAAACTTATTGTCAATAGGTTTAAAGTCTAACTCAGGTTATTAAATATGTGGAAGTTTGCTGTTTAAGAATTGAGTGTTTGTAATTTATTTGTTATTTGTCTTTTGAGATTTGGATTTTACGTTTTACTGTCTGGAAACATCGATCAAATTATGCTTAATTAATCTAAGAACTTAATTACCTCCTTTGCCAGATCATCAGCAGCAGAGTTTTTAAATCTAAACCAAAGTTCAGGTTCAATGAGTTCAAGTTCAGTTACTGCCAATTCATTGTTATTGTCGTAAATAACATCAACTCTTGCATAGATAGTTTCTTTACCACATTTTGTAACTGTGTTTAGCGCAAAGTCAATTTCCTTTTGTGATGCATTGTAGAGTTCAACTGTCCCACCAAAATCATCCTGTACTCTGAAATCGCCTTTCGTGGCTTTTTTAAGAATGGCATGAGTAAACTTATTACCCATAACCATATATGCAACTTCTCCTTTTGTAATTACATTTTCCTGAAACTCCTGAAGCATCATGCTCTCATTTTGAATAAGTTCAGAAAAGATATTTTCGTAGTCGTTAAGATTGTCTTTATTAATACGATATGTATGCCTTCCTGCTCCTGATATTGCAGGCTTCAAAACAGCCTCTTCCCATCCCGATTTTAAGAATAGTTGATTAAGGTTTATTTCTTCACCTACTTCTGTAAATATTGTTATGGGTACATTTATTCCAACTGTTTCCAATTCATTCAGATAATGCTTGTCAAGATTCCATTTGATTGTTTCATAGGGGTTTATCAAAAGTGTTTTACTTTTAATGTCTTCAAGCCATTTTGAAAATTCTGCATACCTGTCAAAATAATCCCAGGTGGTACTAAAAAATGCTGCTCTAGTGGTGGTCCAATCAAAGTTCGGGTTTGACCATGATGTGCGAAAGACCTTTAATCCAAGTTTCTCTAATGACTTTTGTATGAGAGTATCTTCCGTCAAAATATCTTCCTCATTGGAATCTTTAGGCTCAATACCATCATAACGATCCTCAGTGAGGATTACAATATCGTATTTTTTCATGATTGTTATTGTGATAAGCTATTTGTAGGAATAAGGGGAATTAATTTTTTTATTGGATAAAGTTTATTTCTTAATCCGGATTTTTTTGATTTATTGTGTCAACTTATTTCCCTTATCCCTCTATTCCCCTATTTCCTCATTTTAATCTTCAACTACAATTTCATGGATAATCTCAGACTTTGCTCTTAGCATTTCGCTAACACCACAATATCTGTCTTGAGAAAGGCTAACGGCTTTTTCAAGTTTAGCAATGGGTAAATCCTTACCACGGAAAATATATTTGATGAAAATTTTATGATAATACTTTGGGTGCTCGTCTGTCATCTCACCACTAATTTTAACATTGAAATAATCAGGTGCTACTCGCATTTTATTCAAAATCGAAATTACATCCATGCCTGTGCATCCACCAAGTGAAACAAGTGTAAGTGGTTTAGGACGAGGCCCTTTATTTTGGCCACCAACAGCTGGCGTTGCATCAAGTGTGATTTTAAAGTCGTTAACTTCCGCTTCAAAGGACATGCCTTCGGTCCATTTAATATTTACAGTTTCTGCCATTATTTTCTTTTTTTATTTTGCTGCAAAAATATAATTTTTATTCAAGAGTGATGGTGAAGTGATTAACAAGTAAAGAGGTGATTATCACTTAACTTCTATCAAAAGACTGTGAAGATAATAAAAAGAAAAATGAACAAATAAGCAAGGTTGGAGTTTTGTCACTTAGAAAACGTCTTTTATTATCAACTGTATTCCATTAAAAACAGTTTCTTCTCCTTTTCTTTTTCCCTTAAGTGCATTAAAAATAGGGACTTGAGGTGAGACGGCATAAAAGGTCTTGCCATCTAGTTCAATTTTGCCCATGCCAGCAGCAACGAAAATACTCTGTTTGTTGGTAATTACAACAGCGCCAAATTCAACTTCTTCCAGTTCCTTTTTCAATGGTATTTTTTGAAGTGTATTCAAAACAATATTTGCCTTATCCATTTGCTGAGCATACATTTGTATTTGACGCATCAACTTGGTACGAAAAGCATCATAACGATCCTTTGGCTGACCATAATCATTGGCCATTTTTTGGGCGTCATTAATTTCTTGATCTAACTGTCTGATAACTTCAGATTGTTGTTCAATGCATTTGCTTAATAATTTCTCCTTCAACTCCTTGTTTGTCATCCTTGAAAAATTTGCTCAAAAATATACATTTATTGTGCCTTAATCTATTTTTTATCAATTCATAAATCCTATGGCGCCTGGAATTAAACCTCCTTCAAATTGTTCTTTTATTATGCCACTAGCTGAGTATCTGTAAACTTCACCATTACGACTGTAATCGTTGGCATCAGTAATATAAATATCGGAGTCGAAACCAATGCCAAGTGAATAAAAGTTGTTTGTTTCACTAGCCAAAACAAATGGAATTGCAGAAAGTGAGGAACCGCTAATATCCATTTGAAAAATATCTTTGTTAATAAAGTAAAGTGTATTTGCTGAAGGACTAATGTTCAATTTTGTTGGAGAGGAATTAATGTCTTCAAAATTGAAACGTTTTTGGACCAGTTTTGTTTTTGCATCAATCTTCCACAAACTTGCCCTTTCCTCATTCATAAAACCACCACTACATAGCACCCACAAATTATTGTCATTATCCAATACCATGCTGTTAGGTTCAACTCCAACTTGTATTGAATCAGTAATTTCCATACTTAAAGTATTTAGTACTAAAACCATGTTATTTTTCAATTCCTGATTGTATGCCGACCAGTTGGTAATAAAAACTTCGTTGTCTAATTTAAGCAGGTTTTCAGATGTCCTTCCGATCTCTATTTTTGAAATAATCTCCATGTTTAGCGTATTTACTACAGTTAGATTATTTTCATAAAGGTCAGAAATCAGAGCCCGATGCTCATCTATTATTATTAAGTTTCGAGGAGAAGTCAACTCAGGAGTTTTTGCCTCGTAAAGGCCTGTTATTGAGTTTATTTTGTAAACAACATGAGAATTGTTGACTACGATGTAAATACTGTTCTCATCAAAACTTATGCTATTGGCTACATCGCCCAGGGGTGCATTATTTTTACGGTAAAATACTTGCTGTTCTACTTCACTGGTTTGGTGGTTAAAGTAAGTAAGTGAGGCATTTCCATTTGTGAAATTTCCTTCGTTGACAACAAAAACTGCATTTTGAAACTCACCAACAGCAGGAGCAGGCTCTTCATTTTTGCAGGAAGAAAAAAGTAATACGATTCCTACAAAAAGTGACGTCATTACGAGGGAGGTACGACCGAAGCAATCTCTTCTGTGTTTCACTCCATCACCATTGAGATTGCTTCGCTTCTCTCGCAATGACGATTTGTTAACTATTTTGTTTGTCATTATCATTTTATCTTAACAGTAAAAAAAACCTCAAAACTTCTTCCTGGCATTGGCCTCCAGAGTATTGCCTGATAACTTTTATTGAAAATATTATTTACTTTAAACTTAACTTCTATTTCACTTTTTTTAATTGGAAATGCTTTTGCCAATGAGATATTGCTGATTGAGAATGCTGGCAGAACATTAGAATAATGTGTCTCTTCATTAAGTGATGTGTTACGTTTTCCAGTGAACTGTGAATTCCAGTTAAGTTGATATTTCTTTATTGAAAAGAAGGCAAAAATATTTCCTGAATGCAGTGGAACATAAATCAATTGTCTGCCTGAATATTCTCCCTCAATAGCCTCATCGCTTTCGTTGGTAGATTTATTAAAAGAATATTGTCCGGATATTTTGTAAAATAAATTATCAATCACACCATTAACACTAACTCCTGATTCAATACCTCTGGCATGTACAAATCCAATATTTCTGGCGGTCCAAAATCTATTGTCACTGGGTACCCATTGAATCCAGTTTGAAATATATGAGTCGTAAAAACTAAGGTCCATGGAGATACTAATGAATTCTGAGTATGTTTTTGAATAGTTTAAGCCAGCATCAAATTGTACTCCTTCTTCAGGAATAAGATCATGATTTCCACCAGGATACCAATATAAATCGTTGAGACTTGGAAGGTTGTAGTTAAGGTTAGAACTTAATCTGAGGTAAAAGTCCTCATTTTTTATTGGCTTAAACGAAAATCCCAGAAATGGCATTGGAGGAATAATCCCATTGTCGACATATTTCTGACGAAGCATGAACTCTCCTTTAAGTTTTTCAGCAAAATCTTTATTTATTTTCAAAAATAGATCATAGGAATTTCTTGTTTTTATTTCTGAATAATTGTTAGAATTTACAGTGTTTTTGTTAAACATTAATTCTGCAGAAACCAGCCATCCATTATTAAGGTTATGTGTAATTCTGGCATTTATGAATCCCGTATTGCTAATATTTGTGGAATTGATAAATGTTACTGTATCATTATGGTTAATGGCAGTAGTTGTTTTTAAAAGGTAGTTCATGTCCTCATAAAACCAGGCTGCTTTCGCTTCAACAACAGTATTAGTTTTATGAAATTTCCATTTTAAAATGTTTCTTGAAGTAAAGCTCTTTTGCTGTTCCTCATTGTCACCACCTTGTTGGTTACTCATTATGGGTGGAATTTCCCTAAAATTCCATTGGTTCCAACTTAAAATCTCAACAGACTGATGGTTTGATATTTTGTAAATAAAACTTTGAGTAAACCCCCCGTTGTAAAAGGCTGCATTTTCCTGCTTTTGCCATTCATGAGGAATTATTGCATTATTATAATATGAGAATGAGTTTTCAGAAGAATTTAAATAGATTGAAGTCTTTGAATTGAAACGTTCCTTACCAAGACTAAGTTTAATGGCGGATATGTAAGTATTGAAACTACCAATGCTTTGTGTAAAGTTCAGAACCTCACGTGCTTTGCTTTTGTTCGATTCAAGATTTATTGAACCACCCATGGCTCCTGAGGTAGTCTCCAGCGAACTTCCTCCATAATCCAGTCGTGCCTCGTCGTAAAATACGTTTGGTATCAACGACAAATCCACTTGTCCCAGCATGGGTGAATTTATTTCAAAACCGTTCCATAACACTTTTGTGTGCGATGCTGCCGTTCCTCTGAATGCTGCCGTGGCAATACCACCCTTGCCGTATGATTTCACAAAAACAGTGCTATTTGCAGTAAGTAGTTCAGCCAAACTAAGATGGTCTAACTCTCTTTTTGTAAGGGTGTCGATATTTTGTGATTTAGCAGGAGAACTGAAATTAAACTGAGTGGAAATAATCTCCATTTCATCAAGATATAGAGTATCGAAAATCATTTGAGCTTTTGATTCAAATGATGTTAGAAGTAGGAGTAGGGTTAGGCTTGTAATGAGCCATGTTAAATTTGTCATTCTGAACAAAGTGAAGAATCTCAATTGGCTAAGTGTCAATACATTTGGAGATCTTTCGCTTTCGCTCAAGATGACAATATAAGTATTTGGCACAGGTCTCATAATATTAGTTATGAAGTATTTTTCTTGTCACTATGTTTTCAATAGTGCTAATTCTGACAAATAGAAGTCCTTTTGGCAATTCTTCCCCAGAAATCAATACAGTATTTTGTCCCTCAACTGTTAAGTTAAATACAATTTTTGAATTGAGATTGAAAATACTGACTTCCGTTTCCTCTTTAAAGTCACCAATTTTTAAGAAACTGGAAAAAGGATTTGGGCCAATTGAGTATTCAAATTTATCTTCAAACTGTTCAATAGCAGTATTCTCCTGATTATGAATTATTCCCACTGCATCCAGGTCAAATCCTGAAGATTCGAATGGAGTAGGCCATGGATCATTAATGGGATTTAAATGACTATCGAAGTTTACATATTTCGGATCAATACTTCCAATAACATCAATAATTTTTATTGCTACAATATTATGGATGTCCAGCCCAGGAATTACCGACAATTCATGTAAATCAAAGGGAGTGCCAAAACCACCCCGGTATTTTCCGGCAAGATTATTAATGTTGGTGGCATCTAATAAACCGAAAGTGCTAATTTGCTCCTCAGTTTGAGTGTTTGAAGTGTTGGTAAATCTGTAAAAGTTTTCACCATCCGAACTAACTTTCACATATGCCAGTTCAAGAAAATCATCGAGGAATGAGTTTTCAAAGACTGCAAAGTCATATCCCGGCCCATCAACAAGTGGGACTTCAAAATTTATTTGAGCAGAACCACCATCTCCAAAACTAACGACTACATTGTCAGCAATTCCAATAGCATTACTGTCAGCGCCATAGGAAGCAAAGCCCAACTCAGGATTGCTTATGTCCATTAGTCCTCTTTCCACAATACAGTTTTTGGCCCAGCCGACAAAAATATTGCTGTCAGCTTTTATTGCCGTTGAACCTTCCTGTTCTGCAGGAGGAGCAAATTGTGCACTTGCAGATGCAATAGATAAACAAAACACCAAGGCAACCACAAATAATTGCAGTTGCTTAGGTGAGTTGTATTTTTTAATTTGAAATACCATTATTGCTTAATAAACTTTCCAGTGAAAGTTGAAATATCAGTATTGATATTAATAAAGTAAAGTCCAGCAGTGAATGAACTAATATCTATTTGATCGGTAGTGTTTGGAATAAGAATAGTTTTTCCTGAAATATCAGTTATTACAATACTATTTAAAGTATGATCTGCAGGAATTCTAAAATTGATTTTGTCATTTGAAGGATTGGGAAATAAACTAATATTCTCAGAAATCTTATTATTACTAATGCCAGTATTATTTCTGTAATCTACGGCAATAGCTTGTGCTGAAATGCCAGCATCAAATGAGTCAATCTGTTCGCCGTCAAGATTGTAAATGAAACCTTCACCTGTGGAAAAGTAATCGGTTGTTGTTAGATAAATCAAATTGTTGATGGAATCTAAAACTGAAGCTGCAATTGTCATTGCCTGGGGAGCAACTACTTCAGCATTAACTATTTCACCATTTTGAAGATTAAACTGAGCAATTCCATTGTTTACCTCAGCATAGAAGTTATTTAGTTTTTGACCTGTTTTATTGGCTAGAGTAGTATTGTCATGAGTAAATTCATGCAATATTTCACCTGCCATATCAAATATTGCTGAATTAGCTTCAGTTTCTCCCCAAGGGGTTTTCATAAAAGTTGTAATCTCTTTTTTAAAGAATCCAAAATAGCCAACATTGGAGTAAAATTCACCATAATCATCTTCTGATAAAAGTAATCCTTGTTCAAGGTCAATGGAGGCAATTTTACCTGTTGTACTTCCCCATGCTCCTGGAACAGCAACTAAAGCAATACCTCCATTTATTAATATTCCGGCTGCATCACCTGATATCCCATCAATATTTGATATTAGGGAAAGTTCGTCAAGAGAAAAGATCTTCACAAAATTCTCTGTTACAGGGAACCAGAATGAAGCAACCAGAAACTCTCCATTTGTAGCAAGTTGATTCACGCCTGCTGCAGGCACAGCAGATACTTTTTCATAAGTGTCGATGTTAAGTTTTACAATGGAATCCTGGGCTGCCACATAGGCAAAGTTTCCATTAATAATCACATCCTGAACAGACTGCGTAAAAATTGTTGCAAATTCTGTTGTTAATCCTGTTTCAGGATCATAAGAAGCAACAGTTACAAAATCATCGGGATTACCAAAATCCCCACCATTAACAATAATAACTTGTTTGGTGTAAGTTGTTTGTGCAAAAGCACCATTCGCTGAAAGCACTACTGTTAATGCAATCAGACTTAAAAAGTAAATCTTTTTCATAAAAAAAAGTTTTAAAGGATAAATAAAAAATTAGTTAACCTCAAAACTTTTCAGGAAGAAACAATAAGGTATGTTGTGTTAACATCACCAAGCAATTATCCCGAAAGCTTTGATAAAAATTGCATTGGCAGGTCTTCTGACTTACTCAACTTTCGAGGCCTTCCCCCCCGTTTGACAAGAAGTGACCGTAGGTTTCGAAAGTACCTTTGAGTTTACAGCAGCGGGAACTGTACAGGATTTACACCCGTTTCCCTATTATGCCGCCCACATATGGTCATGTGAGATTATGGCACCATTGCATGTGGCAAAGTTATAAAAAATTTGGAATGAGGATGGCATTTTGAAAATCAGAAGACAGAATACGAAACCCTAAACTCAATAACTTTCAATGCAACCATTAAAAAAATTAGAATGTCATAGTCTTGTAAATAAAAATTTAATACATTAGCGCCCCAATCAAAACCAAAATTGTTTGTAACCATGAAAAGGTTTTATAAAGTTTTTCTAACCATATTTATTTTAAGTATTTCTGTTACATTTTTTTCTTGTTCAAAAAGCAGTGCTGGCCACAAATACAATGCACGACGTGGCAATCAGTCAACAATAAGCCCTGTTAGTTCAAAGAGCACTCCTGTCAGAAAGAAATATGTAATTAAAAATAAAAGAAGAAATATCTTAGGTCAAAAGAAGCCTATTTAGTAAGGAGGCTGACAATTTTCTAATATTTTTATCAAAAAGTTTATCTTTATGGGCTTTAAAATCCATAATTGATAACTATGAATTCTAAATCAAACAAGTTAAATAAGCGTTCTCTAATTGCAGGTTTTTCAGGAAATGTTCTTGAATGGTACGATTTTACTGTTTATGGTTTTTTTGCCACAGTAATAGGTGCCCAGTTTTTTCCTGAAGAAGATAAAGTAGTACAATTGATATCTGCCTTCGGTATTTTTGCTGCTGGTTATTTGATGCGTCCTATTGGAGGAATAATATTCGGATATATTGGTGACAGCCAGGGTAGAAAAAAGGCTTTGTTGATATCTGTCATGCTAATGGCTATTCCTACAACCTTAATCGGTTTTCTTCCTACTTATGAAAATATTGGATGGTATGCTGCTCTGTTACTTGTTTTATTGAGACTTTTTCAGGGCTTGTCGGTAGGAGGGGAGTTTACTGGATCTATTTCTTTTCTTGTGGAAAAGGCGCCTGAAGGTAAAAGAGGATTCTTTGGCAGTTGGTCTACATTTGGAGTCTTTGGTGGTATGTTACTAGGTTCTGGCCTAGCATCAATAATTACATCACTACTCACTACTGAACAACTTCATGAATTTGGGTGGAGAATACCTTTTTTATTCGGAGCAGTGATTGGAATAGTTGGACTTTACCTTAGAAAGGGAATGGGAGATGATGAGTATTTAGAAGAAATACAGAAAGAGCAAAAAAGTGAGATAACACCTTTGAAGGATTTCTGGAAATCTTATAAAATGCAAGCCATAAAAATTATATTTCTGAGTTGGTCTTTTGGGGTTTCTGTTTATCTGATTTTTATTTTTCTACCCTCATATCTTCACACCTTTCATAATGTTAAACTTGATGATGCACTTTCTGCTCACACTATCTCCATAGTTGCCTTAATGCTGATGATACCATTCTTTGGCTTTTTAAATGATAAACTGGGAAGGAAAACAGTTCTCTTTGTTTCACTTATTGGATTTGTATTGTTAAGTTACCCACTTTTCTCATTAATGTTTGAAAATACATTTTCGGCAATTTTAATAGCCATGCTAGTTTTTGCAGTTCTCGAAGCTATGTTTCAGGCTGTTATGCCTGCATTAATGACAGAGTCATTTCCGGCAAAAGTAAGATACACAGGATTATCAATAAGTTACAATATGTCGATGGCCTTATTTGGTGGAACAGCCCCTCTTATTTGTGCATGGTTAGTTAAAATCAGTGGTGGTAATGTTTGGATGCCTGCATATTATTTAATTGCCACTTGTCTAATTGGTATTATTGTCTTGTTTTTTATGCCTGAGACTTTTAAAAAGAAGTTAGATTAGAAAAGCGCGAGTAGCATTTTTCATTTAGCCTTTTAACTGTAAGGTTCTAATTAACAACCAAAATGATGGGCCAAGATTTTTAATACCAATCTACAATCCAAACATCTTTGACAGAATTACTACTAAAATTATTATTTGATTTATTTATTACTGACTCATCTGGCCAATCGTTAGTGCCAAAATTCCAGATGAATATTCCATTGGAGCATTGGAGTTCTTCTTAATTGTTCTTGGAGAAATCCAGCGAATCATATTTAAATAAGAATCAACAATGTCATTTTTTTGATATTAGAAAAGCATATTTTCTAATATCAAATCAGAAAGTGAAACCATTCCAATATATTCACCATTTTCCTCAACCGGTGCCATCCTGAGTCCAATTTTTATCAATAAGTTGGCCACATAACGCACATCCATTTCGGCTGGAACACTAATCACAGGCTTGGTCATAATCTCAAAAACATTAACTTCCTCTGAAATTTTGTCTGGAATAATAACACCCTTGATAAAATCTTGTACTCTTACAATTCCATAAGCATCTTGTGGGTGACGTTTCTTAATGATCAAGGATTCAACCTTTTCGCTTCGCATGATTTCGACTGCCTCTTTAGCGGTGGCCATACCGTCAATGAAAATTACTTTTTTCGTCATAACCTCCTTGGCACTTTGAAAACTTCTTTTTGTATCCATGTTTACTGTTTTTTTATCAGTGATAATCTTTTCAAAAATAAATTACATAATAATTTTTTCTCAATTTTTGCAAATACGAGAATTTCTAATCGTTATTGTTTAGAAATACTGGTCACGTGCCTGATCCTTGAATTTTTTCATTTGACTTTCCAGTCCTGCTATGTGATCTACGGATAATACAAAAGCAATACCAGTTCCCGGTTTATCAAATTTGCCTGCTAATTGTATTACTTTCATGAGGTTTTCAACTACATGTTCTTCCACAAGAAACAGAATGATATCAGTTTGGTCTTCTATGCTTAGTCCAAAAAAGGACTTTGCCTCATGAATTCCAGTACCTCTGGCACTAATGATGGTGGCTCCTGTGGCTCCCGCTTCTTTCATGGCATCAACTACTTTATCAGTGATACTTGGTTTGACAAAGGCCATAATTAATTTAAATTTCATCTTTCTCTGTTTTTAATTTTAGTAACTGAATTTTTAAACTCATAAATTGAGCGTACCCCAATACTGCAATAATTGGGAATAAACTGGCAAAAGCAATTAGTCCAAATCCGTCTATTGCTGGGTTTCTTCCAGGCACTGCACTGGACAAACCTATTCCTAGTGCCGCTACCAAAGGAACTGTAACAGTAGAAGTGGTTACGCCCCCTGAATCATAGGCAATTGCAATAATCTTTTTTGGTGCAAAAATTGTCTGAATAATTACAATAATGTAACCTGCCAATATGTAAATAAATAATGATGTTCCGGTTACAATTCGAAAAGTACCTAGTGCCAGAGCAAAAGCCACTCCGAGAGCCACAGTAATACGTAGCCCCTTTTGACTTATAGTGCCCGCAGAAACCTCAGTAACTTTCAAGGCAACAGCAATAAGTGAGGGTTCGGCTATGGTGGTGGCAAATCCAATTAACGCAGCAAAAATATAAATCCAATAATAAGATTGCCAGTTTAAAGGTTCACCTTCTACAAGTCCGATAAAGGCCGGATCAGATAATTGAGTGGCCATGATTTTACCCACAGGGAAAAGTGCTTTTTCCAATCCCATAAGAAATAAAGCGAGCCCAAGTATTACATAGATACCCCCCAGAATCATTTTCTTTAAATGAGGAATGGGCTGCTTTAGAACTACCAATTGAAAAAAAATAATTAGTAATATTATTGGCAATACATCTCTCAAAGTATTAAACAAGATAAAAGCAAAATCTGTTAAAAAATCAACCATAAACACCCTGTTTTTATCAAAACCATAATAGGCCATATGCCATTACAAATATAATAGGCAAAAGTGAAGCAAAGGCAATAAGGCCAAATCCATCGAGTAACGGACTCCTTCCTTTTATTACAGTGGCAAGTCCCACTCCTAAAGCCGTTACTAATGGTACAGTAATAGTAGAGGTAGTAACTCCACCTGCATCATAGGCTAAACCAATAATTTCATTGGGGGCTATTGTAGTCATCAACATTACCAGTATGTAGCCACCGATAATTAAATAATATAAAGGCCAGCCCTTAAGAATACGTAATACTCCAATAACAATGGCCAAGCCCACAGAAAAGGCAACAGATAATCGTAAGCCCATAGCATAAATGTCCATAGTTTTTTGATTATTTTCAATTAAGCCTGCACCAGATGATATTATCGAAGCCTCCTTTGCTACAGCAATCAATGCTGGTTCTGCAATTGTAGTAGAAAAGCCAAGTAAAAAGGAAAAAATCATTAACCATAAAAGGCTCCCCTTTTTTGCCAGTGCATAAGCCATCGTCTCTCCCACTGGAAATAACCCAATTTCCAGCCCTTCAACAAAAAGCATCAAGCCCACAATTACAAACAGGATACCGAATATTACTTCTCCAATTTGTGGAAATGGTTGGCGGATAACAACACTCTGAAAAAAAACAACTACTACTATTATCGGAATCAAATCCTTGACTGCAGCCCATAATTTTCTCAGTATGCCTGATATGTAACTTTTATACCTCACTAATTTTTGCTTCACTTATTTCAATAAGAATTCTTTAAAGACATTAAATATTTTTATAAGATAAAAGTATGGAATTTTCAATTGCTAAATATAAAACTCTTTTAATACTTGGAGATGTTTACAAGGACAATTATTACTTTCGGCTTAAGTGAATAAATTAATTGTAAGCCCAAACTACAATCTATCGGTTGCGGTATGGGTAGTGCGTAATTTTATTGCTCTAACATATCCGACTGCAGTATGTTTGTTAATTGTATTCAGTTTCAAATATAGCACTTTTCCCGCATTACCTATGACCGCGTGTAGGTTTTCGTGCTTCTACTTTTAATTTCGTTTCAATGAAAAAATGCTTCTATCATTTTCTTAGTAAAATACTAAAACACAAACATTAGTAATTCGTATTTATTAGAGTACCTTTGCCAACGGATTACAAATCTTTTATTCCAATCGTTCACTATCAATTTTGTTGATGAGCTTTTAAAGCAAAAAATCATCACATTAACAGACTTCATACTTATAGTTGAATTATCAGTGATCTAGTCCAAACGTCAAAGTACTAATAATTAGTACACTAGGTGCTTCAATGAGCGTTTAGTTTTTTTGATGTTATCAGTACATTTTATATGGATACTGATTCAGACAATTATTGTGGTCAAAATCGCATAACTACAGCATTACTTCTTGCGGCTGGTACTGGAAGTCGCCTTTTCCCTTTAACTCAAAATTCCCCCAAATGCCTTACTCTTGTAAATGATAAATTGATTCTTGAAAGACTTATCAATAATTTAAAAAGCCAAGGGTTTAAACGGCTTGTAATCGTTACAGGTCACCAAAAAGAATCTATCATGGATTATCTTGGTAAAAAATCAGGAGATATTAGCATTGAATACGTTTACAGTCCCTTGTATAAAAC
>Ga0164315_10001649_pt1 | contig 16828 bp, 37 predicted proteins | sample GuaBasSedimGuay6_FD_113737 | JGI IMG/M metagenome (GOLD analysis project Ga0164315, IMG submission 113737) | Subseafloor sediment microbial communities from Guaymas Basin, Gulf of California, Mexico - Guay6, Core 4569-2, 0-3 cm | ecosystem: Environmental > Aquatic > Marine > Hydrothermal vents...
CGTACCGGAAAAACCGCTTATTTTCTATTGTTTTTGTTTGTACTGAGTCTCTTAAACACTATAACAACTAGTAAGCTAGCAACCTCTCTTGTGGCTGTCGGATTTTGGCTGGCTGCTTCATGGCATGTGCGTCCCCCACAATAAGTGACCCTTTGAATTCAGCCACTTAAATCTTCTGTTTAATTAAGCAAAACTCCCGTAAAACAGCGTACTATTCAGTTACTACATGTTCATTGTACCATTGTTATTGTAATGTGTCAAGAATAAAGTAGAGGAAAAAGATAATAAGAAGATAAAACTCCCGCAAAACGACGACTGACATGCTCAAGTGCTTTTAACGGCCACTTTTATTTCAGGTTGGGTGCCACTTTAATTATACTCCTGAAACTTTCTGGGATTTCTTTCCAGATTTCTTTCTTCAAAGTTCTCGCCGGTAGTACAACTATAGTAGAAGAAAATATTACTTAGCAGTTGTGAGGACACAGTGAGCTTCAACGAGGTTTCCGTCCCCACTAGAGGGCAAGACGAATCTGGAAGAATAATTATTTTAAACCTTTAAACCCTTTAAAGATGGAGAGAAGAATGGATTATACCCCGAACTCTGAGCTGGAATCAGATAATCCTTTTGTTAGGGACGCCGCCCTCAATGAAGTAGCGAAAGACTTCTTTCAGATGGAACACTCCGAAGAGGTCAAGGATCTAATGTTCTTTGGATTAATTTCCCTTCTACTTGACAAAGAGATTATTTCTCAGGAAGAATTAACCGGGAAGGTTGAGGAAGCTACAAACTTCTATAAAATTCTTAAAAAGCGGTCTGAGAGGCTTGCAAACAAGGATTCCTAGTGTATAATTAAGGGAACAACGAGAGAATTAGGCTTGCTGACTACCACACATTCATGCAGGTGAAAAAAGGTAGAAAGATGGGACGGGCCACCCCAGAAACCTCCCAGCTCAATGGGGTTTTTTCTCGTTGTTCTTTTTAGTAGCCGCCTCTTCGGAGTGCGGGGTGGATGGTGGGAACAATATATTCGGATGAAAGACTGGGAATATTAGGGAAGAATGAGGAACCTTACACGGCAAAAAGCATGAAATATATTGAAAACGAGGTATTGCTTGGGTGCTATATCGTAGTCATCTCTGTATTAATTGTCCTGGTTTATACCTTATCTTTTTACATATCGGATTACTCGATTTGAAAGAATTTGAGGAAAAGCTACGTGCGGGCAGGATCATCGAGTTTCCTTATCCTCACCTGATCATAAGAGACGTTTTTTCTGACTTTTTTTATTCTGAGTTGGAAAAAGAAGTATTCAACTATAAGGCTACTAAGGACAGTGTAGAAGGATTTCCAAGTCTTACAAACTTTACCAGCATGTTGGAAGAAGGGGTGCTAGGGCGAAAAGTTCTGGATTTTTTAGAGAGCGATACAATAGCCCAGTTATTCCTAGATAAATTTAATAAGCGGGAACGCGGCTATTCAGTAGGTAAGTTTCAAAAAAGCAGATTCCCTTATAAGATTACCCCACATAGAGACATGCTAATAAAGCTAGTTAGCTATATGGTTTATATGCCGACCGAAGGATCGCCAACGGACATGGGAACTAATATTTGTGTTCCTCAAAAAGACATGTCCTCTCTGACCCAGGAAGATCGTACTCACGCGGCTTGGTCTGATTTTACCATCGTTAAGCAGGCTGAATACATTCGCAATACTTTATTTGTATTCGCCCCATGTGACAACTCGTGGCATTCTGTCCAAATGAAAGAAGACTATCCCGACAGGTACATTTTACGGGGGTTTGTTTTTAAATCAAATGAAAACATTATATTATGATAAGATACTAGTGGCGGGCTTTATTTGGATTCTTTTAATAAGCCTGATTGACCACTACCTTACGATCAAATTTCAAGCCAATGTCATAGCGAATGAACAAAATCCAATAGGTGCGTGGCTGATTATGGCTGACGGGAATTCCGTGGCTCTCTTCATGACTCTCAAAATGGCTGGCCTATGGGTAATTGCGGCCACACTTCTTAAGCTATACAAGACCAAACCACGGTCGGCCTATCTAGGTCTAGCTGCGTTGAGTCTTGCTCAGCTATGGGTTGTCTTTTGCCTGCTTCAATAGTCTTCTCTACCTTATTTTTTAATTAAAATAACTCCCGTGCCAATTCATGTTATAGACTAACTCGCGTGCATAGATTAGATTGGCGGTTCCCAAGCTAACTGGGGTGCTACAGATCACGCAGTGACTACGAAACTGGCGTGCAAAGAAAGGAAGGGCGTACCAAGCTGGAAGGGGTGCTACAGCCCACCTCCCTTTACGACCGGCCCGTCCAGCCCTACACTTACAAGTGTTGCATCGCCATTCCCGACCCCATTTACATTGCTTACTTGCCGCGAATCTCTGTAGTTCTTTTTCTATATTACATTTTTTACATATACGATATTCAGGTCTCATAGTATCTCCTATACAGTCAGCACTTATATTCAATTATACTCTGAGTTATTAAACCCGCGTGCTACTCCAGTGCCATTGACTACCCCTAGACTATTAAACTGGCGTGCCTGGAGCTGCTTAAGCTAGCTGGGGTGGTACAGGGCCGAACTGTAAATATAACCGACGTGCTCGCAGGGCCAGACAGACTATAAAAACTCGCGAGATACAGACAATTCGTAGACTACTCAAGCTGGAACGGCTGGTACAATCCGTCCAGATCACCTCGACGCCGACCCGAGTCTCGATTTGTTTCTCTACTTTTTTTATCTTCTCTACCTTACCTGTACCCCCTGTACTACATTATACTATATATATCGACACATGTCAACGTAAGTCTTTAGCCTAAAAGGAGTTACATCGAATTTAAATAAAAAACGCCGTAAGTCCTTTCATACCAAGGGGTTACGACGATTCGCCGGGCGGGCCGGATTTTTCGGCCTAAGTCTTTTCATACCAACAGGTTAAGTCAAATAAAAAACCCCACCCTTGCGGGTGAGGTTCCAAGCTCCAAGCTCCAAATTTCTAGGCGGCCAGAGTCACAGCCTGTAGAAGGGCCTTTTGGTTTTGGTTACCATTTGGCCCAAACCAAAGCGAGTCCATTCGGTTTGCCTCGTTATTACCTTTGTCGTAATTGAGGTACTCGGAGACAGCATTATATGCTCCCCACCATGTCCCGGTCACTCCCGGCACATCGGTACCGCGACCAGTCTCAAACAAGTTTTCCACCTTTGCGATAATGTTCTTGGTTCGAGTGGAGATGTCCGTATCTTCCTTGTCGTGAACTTCAAACACCAATTTAACGTACTTTTTAAGATCAGCTTTGTTAATTCCGCGACTAGCGAGGAATCGGTACTGATCGCAAGTAGCCTCAAATTCCTGATCGGCAAGGTTCATGATATCACGAAGCTTCTCCACGTTTTCTTTCACGAACTGATGATGCCGAACTCGAATCAATTTCGATGCCTCGGAACCACGGGCAAGAGCCTCCGTATTGGCACACACCACCCGAATTGGGGTGAAGCCAAAGTGAACCGCCAGCTTGCCATCATGGCCGTTTGAGAGTAACGCAAATTTGCGGATTTCGTCACCAGGGACGATCACCGAATTATCCAGGTTCAATTGGCACATAACCCAAACTCTCTGCCCGTTTTTGAGTGACCCGGCAGTATGCCAAGCCATATCGCCAGAGTTTACGAGCGGCTCGAAAACCCTAAACGCATCAGCATTCTGTAACGGTGTCCAGCGTGGGCCGACGCATCCCAAGTCTGAATTATCCGACTGTCGGACGCTAGCACGACCAAGCTTGTAATCGACGTAGCTGTCACCGATTTTACGATAAAGAGTTTCAGTCTTGACCGTCCAATCTAAGCCTGCCTTAAGCATGACGCCTTCCACGTCCTCAGTACCGTCCAGGGTATTACCTAGACCATGCCACGGAACCTCACCAAAATACGCCATTTGTTCGACTCGTGCCGACATAACAAAATCTCCTAAAGAAAGAAACGAAACTTCTGATATTTTAATTGTAACATCCAACTAGTCGGATGTCAAGCACATTTTTCACATTTAGTTTCTACAAACATTCGTAGCTCAAGTTCTGATAGATTAGGAAAGACCCGACGAGCCCGGTCTATTGTGCAAGCGATTGCACCCGTCCGATTCCAACCCTGTAGGGCAGGGATCTCCAAAGTAATCGTCCGTTCTGACATTGTGTTGCACTCGCAGCACTGAATCAGCATTTCAGTTTTCATTTGTCTTGTCTCCATGCTTTGATTATACTATTATTATCGGCATTTACAAGGCTAAACTTTACATAAAAATAAAGTAGTTCTAAGTCCTTTGATAGGCAAGGGTTACGGCGATTCGCCGGGCGGGCCGGATTTTTCGGCCTAAACCCTTTGGTATCAACAGGTTACGAATAAAAAAACCCCGCTAGGGTTCCACCTAACGGGGGGGTGTTGCTTCTAGCCACATAGCAATCGCAGCAAAGATTACTATTCCCACCATGACAGCAGGAAGTAGCCACACTATTCCGAATCCAATTCGTCTAGCAAAGCTAAAGCCTCTTGTTCGTCGGCTATACGCGGCCCATTATTGGCCGTATACTTATCGACGTTCGAGAAGATCGCCGGATAACGTTTCCGCATCGTAGTCAATCGCTGCTTGAACGAATCCACCGACGTAAAACCTAACTCTGTTGCCGCCGCATCGGGTGTTTCAAAGGTCGTGCGTTCTTTTACCGTCACACGTAGAAAATCCTTTAGGGTCACACTAATCCTAGTCTTTTTTTCAGCCATTCTAAAAGCTCCTTGGTTAAGTTTTAATCTCTAAAAATACAGAACCCTTATCCAACACGTCATCAGATTCTTCAAATTCTATAGTATCGCACGGGTAAAATTCTCCCACTGACATATCATAAATTGTGACGCTCTCCTCTAAAAAGTTTTGGTCGACATGCCCTTTCTCATGTATCATCATATACAAATCATTCCACGTCATCCCCATATTAAACTCCCACGAAAAAACCGTTTGACTGTTCAATCCGGGCTTTTGCCTTTTTCAGATTTTTTGGCAACTTGACACCCAAACCCACAATAACGCCTTGTGGATCGTTGAAACGCAAATCAGAGATATCACCGCTAACCACATCCCAGCCGTGCCATTTGGCCGGAATGATAGGCTTAAAAGTTTCTAGATTATAAAACGGAACCGCAACGTTAATCCCTTTGTCGAGACACTGCTCAACATAATCTAGGCCGCACTTTTCCGACCAGCTATAGGTGACGTGCATATTTTTAGGTAGACTGCCCGCAATAGCTGCCGATACCATGCTGCGAACTTTCGTATAGCCATAGAATTGCCAGTGTGCAAACGTGCTAAACATTTCGGGATAGCGAATATGCCAAGGCTGATCGGATAGGATATTAGGACGGAATGCGACCGGCAAGCCTAACTTTTTAGCTTTTCTATCTACCTTATGTAATTCCGGCTCCAACACGGACCAAAAAACCTCTCTGTCTGTAGCGTACAATTTAGTCCGACTAATGCGTACTTTTTCAATCGCTGGAGTGAATTCGGCTCGCCCGGTTCCACCTAGGCAAGCATTGCGACATTGGACAGTAGACGCGGAACACATATTGAATCCCGACAGCATGGCCTGTGCTAATGAAATGCCCGCATTATACCAATCCTTAGATTTAAGTAGCTTGGCATTCGCCGTAGGCTCAGTAATTAGACTGGAAAAACCGTACGCTTTGGAAATTTCTCGTGCCCGTTTCAGACTCAACATAATTCAACTCCTTTAAGGTTATAGTATCATTATACTATTATTATCGACCATGTCAAGCTCAGAGTTGAGTTAAAGTAGCAGAAAAAGAAAACAGCTTTAAGTCGTTGCTATCAAAGGGTTTACGGCGATTTTGCCGCCGCCGCACGCTTATTGTTCTAAGTCGTTACAGGCTCAGCACTTAGGGAAGTAGTTCGTCCCACACTTCATTGGTTTCTTGTAGATTTTGTTCAACATCAAAACTACAGTCCTCACAGAAACCATAATCATTAACTATACCAGTACACTCAGGGCAACTTAGATCTTTGTACTCACTCATCGTACCACAACCTTATATGCCGGTCTGAAAGCAAGACTCTTTACGGCTTCCCTAGAGATGTATGCACCAATATTGTAAGTTACATTATTAACCATCTCCACAACCTTGTATTGGCCGAAGTTCTCACTCTCCCTATCAGTCACTTCCTTCACTACTATTTTGTACATTATAGTTCAATCTCCATGTAATCCCAAGTGTCTAGGAATGCTTCCTTATCATTCTTGAAATAATCGTACTGATCCTCATAGAAGTTCTGACGAAGGGCATCCATGTCAACGGAGTCAGTTACTTCTTCTGCCAGCCTTGCTATATTCTTGTCATTATATTCAGGCATCTTCAACTCCCTCATATTTGGCAACAGTATCATTAACGAGTCTTATAATTCTATCATGCTCATCATAGGTCAGGTCATTATCAGTAAAATTAACATACTCCATTAAGGAGTCAGAATGTCGAGATACCTCCAAGAGAACATTAATCAATTCTTTGTTACTCATCTTCAATAACCTCCAGAGGTTCACATAGTTGCTCATTGCCAAAAGTACAGACTTCTTCAACAATTAGCTCAGGGTCAAACTCGTTATAGAATACATCTTCTGCTTGATCCCCATCTGCTGCATCAACGTGCATTACTTCTCTAACCCAATAAGCACGTTTTCTAATTACTGTATATGACTTACTCATCTTCAACTCCTGCCCGGTTTGCGAAAGCTCAATCGATCATCAATTAAGTCAAAGTACATCGAAGCGGCAATCTCAGAAATCCATCCATAGACAGAACCCTTTTTTTCCTCTGGATACTGACACGCTATAGCGTGGATGGCTTCTTCGATTGCAATGAACTCATCCTCAGTTAGACTAAGCATGCGAACACACCTCTATTCGAGAATCAAGGCTCATGAATTTATAGGTAGAAAACTGCTTGCCACCAAAATCGCGGGGACTATCATGCTTTAATACAAAATATGTGTTTGCGACACGTTCGATTCGACCAACCCGCGACTTGTTGCGGTAGATAAATTGAACGTGGTTACCATTCTGAATGGCACGGGGGTTACTTAGCTGCATCTCATTTCTCCTTTTGAATATCCTGACTACTACACTAACGCTAACTGTATAAGTGAGAAGGGCGGGAGTTGAACCCGCGATTACCATAACTTGCGTCCAAGTCACTTGAGACCACACCACAGGGGAGTTACCTCACCCTGCTCCGCTACCTTATCTGCTTACTTAATGAAGCACATTACCATAGGCGTTATAGCGGTCCCTCTCATGTTCTTCATTATATTATATATATCGTCATTTGCAAGGGGTAATCTTTAGCTTTTCTGGAAAGTTTTTAATCATCGTAAGTCGTGGCACAGTAAGGGGTTACGCGGCTTTGCCGGGCGGGCCGCACCCCTCGACGTAAGTATATATACGCTAAGGGGTTACGGCGGGCGGGCTGGAGACATTGAGCAACAGAGCTTTATCCTGCTACACCACCCATGTATAAAACCCTCTAGGCGAATTGGAAACTCAATCTGCGAATCCAACCACCCAGAGGGAAGGGGATAATTTTACATCCCAGCAGAGACATTGTACCGGTCGCGGGCGACCTTACGAATGTAGTTAATCTGGCCGGTGTGAAGCACCCTGTTTGTCTTAGCATCCAGAATGCGAGCCCACTGGCTATTGCGGCTAGAAGCCTTGGTGTTTCGGGTGATTCGAATCGACAGAACTTGAGCAGCAGATACCTTACGCATAATTTGTTTCCCCTTCAGAAAACAGGTTCAAAAATGTTGATACATACATTGTACCACAGTAATCAGTCATTGTCAACCCAGTGCCAACCTGGAGCAGGTGCAACTTCTTCGTCCAAGACTTTGCCTTGGGATTCGCTAATAATATGGGGGCGAATTTCGGACATGCTGACATAGCCTAGTTCGGTTTCAAATCCCATGACTAGACCAAATGCCGCTGAGTCGTCCTCAGGAGCGTCCAGATAGAACTCCCACATGTTCTGAGTCATAATATGCCGTTGAACTTCAATCGTCGTATCGTCTTTTCGCATCTTTCTCATCTCTTTTCTCCTTATGTCTCTATTATACTATATCGACATTCTATGTCAAGTACTTGAGCTTAAAAAGAATAAAAGAATAAGAGTAGTTGTAAGTACTTACTACGTAAGGAGTTATGGCAATTCCGCCGCCGCCCGCCCCCCGTAGACGTAAGTCCTTATGTAGTAACGTCTTGTGGCTTCTGACAATCGCCGCTGTTTATCTGGCCTAACGGTGTCTCGATCAAACCGTCTTCATGTTGTGTCGTGATGCCCGTTTTCTTAATAGCGATCACTTCATTACCCTTATACAGCCAACCTATTCCCAGTAATTGCATATCACTGCTCCTTCATTATCTTACGGAATTTGTCACCGCGTGTACGATCACGCCGCGTGCGTTTATCTCTCATGGTTTCCGCTCTACATCTCGGCATCCATAATCGTTTTGTTGGTTTTTCTTTCATGATACCTTATCTCGACTTGTAACGAGTTCGCTTTGCTGTTTCCGTTTTGAGATTTTTCCTTGTTTCCTCTTCGTCCCATGTAGGCCCAGCTATATCTTCAATCAGGTTCAGACAAAATTCTTCAAACTGTGCCGCTGCTTCCGATCTCTCAACTTCAACACGTTCGCCGCAAGTCATCAACGTCGAGAATCCTAGGTCTATTAGATCGCTGTCGTTGTGGTCCGTCATCAAATACATTAAACCCATAATGATAGTTTGACGCTCTTGTTCGTTAAGTAGTGAACTTGAAATCATAGATCAATACCCCCATCCGCTTTCGCGTCTATCTGCACAACTATTGCAGCATTCATAATCTGGGCGGATGTTTACGATACGCCCACAATCCACGCATTCCTTCTCTACGTTTTCCTGTTGAACTTGATGATAGAAGCTCACCATATCGGGATCGCCCATGTCGTCCCAGTGTCCAAAATTGTCGTCATAATAAGTTGCCATTAGTTTCCCTCTCGATACATTAAATTATACCCAACTACTGCCGCAAATGTTTCCGATGCTGTACAACAGTCCACATCTACCCACTCGGCTGATTCGACCTCTTTGCCTGATACACGATCTTCCCAAAAATCAGTTTTATAGGGGTTGTAGTATAGTTCTGACCATGGCAACAAAAGGTGGTCGGTCGCACGGGCATTAACTACGATTCCCTCAATATACGCATGGACGTTTTTTCGTTTATCATTCCTAACTCTCTTTTGTCCTGCCTTGGAAACGATAAATTTACATAGATGCAAGACCACATTGTTAGTGTGACAACGAACCAAGCCGCCCTGTTTAACGCTAATCACCTGCTTGTGGAGATTGCGATAGACTCGTACGGGCTTGTCGGTATCGACATGCTCTAAAACTTGGCGGCTGTTTTCGACGTGGGGAATGTTGCGTTTCGTCATTTTCTTTCTTTCGTGTGTGTTACATCTCCATTATACTATATAGATCGTCATTGTCAAGGGTTTTTTGTACCGTTATCGATAATGGGTGGCCGTAAGTCGAATTGTAAAGATGGATCTATTGGGGATTGTAGCTTTATTCGCTTTGAACGACCAGCACAACCTACACAGCTTATGATAATTACGCCTAACAGAAAAGCCAGTAAACATACGAGTGATGGTTTCATTCTACTGTACCTCTTTCGATATGGGAAGTTGTTTTCATTATATTATATATATCGTCATTATCAAGTAAAATCTTTAGGCTAAATTAAAATAGGCGTAAGCCGTTGGTATTAAAGAAGTTACGGCGATTTTGCCGCCGCCGCCCCGAAAACGACGTAAGTCGTTGCAGTAGAAGGAGTTAAAAACTCGCGTGCAAGGATAGATAAGCGTCTGGCGTGCTAGGGACGCTAGTTGAGGTGAGACTAAAGGTCTCTTATCATCAAGCTGCTCGGAAATTAAAGTAGAATCTTGGTGCATGTTGGAAAGCCATAGAACCATTTGCCCCGTCGCTCTTGCGACGAACTCCTATAAATGGAGCCATGAACCCCTGGACTTCAAAGTCAACTTGCAACTCTTGCGTATCCCAAACCTGCCCATGAGCCGATTCGAGAAACTCCCTACTACCTTCTACAGCGTTTATCTCTTTAACCATCTTGCGACGAACAGCCTCAGTTGAATCCGACATTTCATTCTCTCTTTGTTGTGATTAGCTTACATCCCTATTATACATTATCGGCATCCTATGTCAATAGCTTGAGGAAATAAAGTAGAAAAAGAAACCTTGTTGTAAGTCGTTGTCACCAAAGGAGTTACGGAGATTCGCCCGCCGCCGCCCCGAAAACGACGTAAGTCTTTACGCCGTAACGGGTTAGGGCATTTCCCCTTGTACGATTCCACCATGCTCCTGAAATTCTGCCTGGACAGTTTTAACAGGAACATATCCGTAGACCGTATTGGTGAAGTCGCAGTCGCTTTCGTTTTCACAACCGTGAAGAGCCTCTGCGTACATTTTCAGCTCTTCCGTCACAGGAGCGGAAGATGGAAAGCCGCATTCTACATGCGTATAGGTCGTGCCGGGATCGTCACACCTTGGAGTGCAGTAAGAGCTTTCGCGTGCCTGTACGGAAATAGAGAAACCATCGGCACATACGATTCTGGGATTGTAATCTTTCACTAGCTTTTTCCTTAAACCATTTTTAGTAGTCGCACATGCAATCGCAATCAGTGTCGTACTGACCTTGATCCCAATCGTCACCGCCCATGAAATCCTGCCACTCCGTATACTCGTCGGGCTGGCCGTCGTTTTCGATCTCGTCATCGTCCTCATCCCAGCCGTCGACACCCTCATCGTCATCGTCCCAGCCGTCGTCAACCATTTCCGCTTTTATCGCCGCAATCTGCTGGTCGAGTTCGTTCTTCGTCATTTTCGTTTTCCTTGTTGCTTTCAAAGTTTGGAGCGGCCTCGGTGGTCGAGGAGCTTACCTCCGTTGTGTCTTCATTCTATCATATTATCATCCAAAGTCAAAGGCAATTATCGTAAAACTCTAAAACTTTAAGAGAAATCCAGCCAACAGGACATAATAAGATCGGCACCACAACGAACATTACAAACTCATCACTCATCTTCTCTCCAATTCTGACTGGCTGATATGGCATTTCCCTATTATATATTATCGGCATTTATCAAGGCCCATCGCTACTTAAAGTCGAAACTTTTTCAAAGTCTCTCTAAGTCGTTAGTACTAAAGGAGTTACGACAATTCCGCCGCCGCCGCCCCGAAATTGATGTAAGCCTATAGTATCAAAGCACTTACGCCATATTAAAAGCACACACCCGATTCAATCAGTAATTCCTCAGCACCAAATACCTCATTCTCGCCACAACTCTCGCACTCGTAGTTACGGGCGTCTGGTTCACAACCGTCTTGATACTCGCCACAAGCCTTACAAAAACCCGGATTGTCCAGCGAAGTCATTGAGTCTTCGACCGCTGCTATTACTTCTTCCAGTGTAGGTCCAGTCATCTCGATTCTCCCTTAATTTATGCTTCTCATGAAAGCTAAATACATAAAACAAACGGCGACAGCCCAAAAAGTAGTTAGCAAAAATATAATACCTAGCCACATGATAGCTTTATACCAGTCCATCTTTAATCTCCCTGCGTACAGTACCATGAACGTCGTGCATCCATCTTTGGCGGATGTCCGCCATGATGTCAGCTTCGATCTTTTTCAGCAGATCATCTTGCCTAGAAAATGGAACCGCTTGCGAAATCGCCTTGCGGCAATTCTTCAGGGAATCCATTAGTGTTTCAATTGTCGTCATTGTGTTTCTTTCGTTGTTGTTTTTCATATTTGTATTTTACCATACTACCTCTGGCATGTCAAGCTCAATCAGGAGATATATCCTCTTATTTTTGCCTGGGCAAGCATAGCATTCCATCGTGGAACACTGATATAGTACGGTTCGCCCGTTCCTAGCCGTAATTCCGGCCTAGTCGGTCGTTTGGTACTGTACTGAATGTATGTTAGAAATCTTTGAATGCTCATTTTGTTTTCCTTACCTAATCCCAATCCAGATCATCGGTCACAAGATACAGAGGCAACGTCAAGTCGTCCGTAAAATCATGCTTAGTCGCAAATGCTTTTGCTTCGGCTGCACTATCGAATTCATAAGGCATATCGTGCCAACGATCACCGCAGCAAGCACAGTCATGTCCATGGGCAACGCCGTGTAAGTACAGTCCAGCCTTTTTTGCAATCTCAAGAGCCTGCTTGTCGCTCTTAGCATTGACTACGATTATATTATGGGCGGGCTCGTTGTAGAATCCGCCGGGATTGTTTTGCGAGTACATGTAAGTCTTCATCTTGTTTTCTCTCGTGGTTGTGTTGTTGTTTGTCATGCTCTCATTATATACTTATTATCGGCATTTGTCAAGCTCTATCTCTACTTATTCTAGAAAGAATATCAAAGTTTCCCTAAGTCGTTGGCACCAAGGGAGTTACGGCAATTTTGCCGCCGCCGCCCCGAAATCGACGTAAGTCGTTACGCCGTAAGGGGTTATGTAAGATGAATGGCCGATGGCTTTGTTTCCGGTTGTCAACCGCATTCAAACTATCTGCACTAGCCGCCGACAAGCGGCACTGCTTACTTCATGCAGTTTCTGCACGACCATTCTGCATGATCGCTATTCCCCACCATTAGGGAGGAAAGGAACCACACGTTGTACGGGGCTGAGCTTACGACATTACCCTATCGCCATTCACCCGGTTTAGTAGCCTGCTCAGCAAGGGCATGGGTTGTATTGTGGCGATTTCTAGTGAAGGCTCGCTATACCTGCCGTTTCTTTTTTATAGTGGTTAACGGCCTAACCGCGTTACTCGCTCCACTTACACCAACCCTATATTCTCCAGCCTTCCGGCTTTGTAGGCGTGATTGGATTTGCCGCTATGCGACTTTGACGCCTCGTTATTTAATATATGCTGACCCATATAGGACTCGAACCTAAATCTTTCCGTCGTATCACTACCGTTAGCTGACTAATTCTAGCGGCTGCTCATTGCGAACTAGTCAAGATCACAATCAGCAAGCGTCGGGAATGTTTTTTCCTATTAAACTATAGGGCCATATTGAATTGTAAAAGATCGTCGGCGGGTGGCTTGCAGTGGCTCTCAACCCTAATTCACTAGCTTGATATTATACGCCTCAAGACGGGCAGGTGAATTCCAGTAGCCTATACTTCGTGTCACGGTTTTTGACTATTTATCGGGTAGCAACCCACCGTTTTAGTTACCCATTGGTTTTTCTCCTTCTTCTAATTCGGCTTCGAGACTATACATAATTGGTAGAAGCTTTTCAGCAGCAGCGTCTGAAACTTCACTATTTGCGACGAGTGCGGCAATGTCGTCGATCATTTGTTGCTTATTCATAATTTCCATTTTACCATACGAATCGAGCTTGTCAAGCCTTATCGGGACTTTTTCAAAATTTAGACAAACCTTTTCAACTCGTGCAATTTCAATTCGCATTCGCGGATTGCTGCATCATGACGATCAACGTCGTGCTGATTGCCAACATCATGGGCCATGGAAATTTGGACCATATGCCAGTCCATTTTGGAGTTAAGCATTTTTCGCTCTGCTTGCTTGGCCGCTTTGAGTTGGTTGATTTTGTTCATTGTTTGTTCTCTCTTTCTATTTCTATTATATGTAAGTAGTCAACCCCCTAGATGGATGTCGTTAGTATGAAAGAACTTATGACTTACTGGACATTTAGTTTGTGGAACAGGCATTTTACCTAAGTCGTTACGTCACAACGACTTACAGTGTGGACAAATCGCCCGAAACAGTCTAAAAGTTTCTAAAGGTTTTTAAAAGTTTGCTCTAAGTCGTTGCTATCAAAGGAGTTACGGCGATTTTGCCGCCGCCGCCCCGGAATCGACGTAAACCTATACGTCATCAGGGGTTAGTTATCCCAGCCATAATAAAAGGTTTCTACGCTATATCCTCCGAAACCATTCTTAGCCCTATACTTAGCATAGTACCCAACTTCTCCATTATCCCGTCGCGATGGGCGGGGCCGTACTTCTTCATGTATAATCTCTAAGCTACCGGGATCTTTAAGCGTCTCTTTTAATTTTAGACGGCCAACGATCTTAATGTCGTCGTCATCAGGACCATCCCACCATATCGTCGATTCCTCGGGAGCACTGTACGACTCATCGAGCTCGACACGGGCAGGAGCGTCAACAGGCTCATAACCAAAGAAAACAGCGTTCCAGAAAACTGAACAACATAGCATTCCAAACAGTAGTACAGGAAAACTACAGACGACAGCAGTCCAGGTAATAATTTTATTCATTTTTCTCTTCTCTAAACTTAGCGATTAAGGGTTTTAGCAGTCGGGGTTAAAATCGGACTATTCTTGAGCTTCGTCAGGTTGACCGTCACCATAGTATTGATCGTGCCAAGCCTCAGACAATTCGAAGTTGGTTCCAGTGGAATGCTCGCCGTCTACATACGCTTCGTATTCAGCCCAAGCCTGAGCTTCGTCGGTAAAGGCTTCGCGGGAGTCAATAAATTCGCGGTCGATGTCAGACATGTGTTTTTTTTCCTTGAAAGGGCGTTATTGCTTTGATACTTTGATTATACAGTATGAGTGAGTAATGTCAACTGTTATCCTTAGTTTTTTCGGGATTTACTAAGAATAGCTATAAGTCGTTACTACCAAAGAGGTTACACCGTTTTTGCCGCCGCCGCCCCGAGATTGACGTAAGTCGTTACCACAGAAGGGTTTAAGGGGGGTAGGAAGCTACAAGGGCTACACCACCCTATTCGTCCTCATCGAAGTCGTCAGCATCCAAGACGCCACTATTGACCATCGCACCAACAAAGGCCATCTGATTACGATATAGACGATCCTCGTCTTCTTCATAATCGAACGTGTCGCCAGTTTCAAGTTGAGCACGGTAGGAGTTGGCACGCTTAGCCTTCTCAGCCTTATCTATTTCGTGCTGCGACATGGCTGGCACATCCCTATCTTTGCACATACTGTCTAGGCGAGCAAGTGTGCGTCCGCCTTCACGCTCGTCTTTGAATTCAGACGGTAGTACATCTACGATCACGAGCCGCGACGGACCAAAAACATCAACGTCTTCCGGGTGTTCCATCTCTACCTCATTAGGAACCCAAAAGCATTCGAGGACGGCCTTGTGGAGATCTTTACGCATCTGAATTACTTGTTCGTTCATTTTCTTTTCCTTGTTTAAGTTACTCATCATAATGTTCATTGTATACTATCTATTCGTCCGTGTCAACTAGATCTTGCCGAATTCTACTAATAAACTCAGAAAAGTTTTTCCCTCTGCAAGCAGGCATGCACGATAGAAGTTGATACCCCACGTATCAACGATGTAGTCTCGGCTTTGTTCGCATTCGATCTTTGTAATTAAGCCACCCATGATACTTGCATTGTAGCAAATAGGTAGTAGGCTGTCAAGCGTAAAGCAGCCTAATTCTAAAAGAAAAGGAGAAAAGGTATGCGACGTAAAGTGTGTGATAGCAAGGGGTTACGTCGATTTTGCGGCGGGCCGCCGCCTATGGATATAAGTCGTTATACCATAAGGGGTTACGTCGATAAATTATCCGCTTGAATCTATCTTGTAGGTGTAGCCACACTCTTCACAAGTAGAGGAAGATACACAGCGATAGTTATCACCCGTATCTGACGAGGAGTGACCCTGTTCCCGACATTCTTTAATAAGCTTATACTCTTCTCCGTCTTGTTTCCAAGAGTTCATCCAACCTAAATTTTCCAGCATCTTAGTTTCCTTTTTTCCATGCATGATACTCATCCCAGTCAATAACTGCTTTGGTATCGGTCTTGTTATCCCAAATGTCGAAGTACGCACGACTCGAACCGGCGACCTGTATAGCCTTATAGAGCTCATCATACGAGCCATAGTCGAAGCCTTCAACACGCACTGAATATCGTTTTATCTGTTTTTTCATAACTGTATTGTACCAAAGATTATATACTATGTCAACCCCTATTTCATAAAAATAGAAGAATGAAACCCCCAAAAGGCAAGGCGATCTTTCCCGGTCTTTGGGTTATGCAAGTGAACACACACTTTGCGACCGACTGTAATTAGTCTTTCAATAGCTTTTTTTGTAACTACCTCACCACTTGCGACAACGTCGCCTTTGATTAAGTCACGAGCTGGCTTTGTGTTCCGTCTTCTAGTCATGCGTTCTTCCTTTTTGTTTTCTCTTGTTCTCATTCCCCTATTATACTATATCGGCATTTGATGTCAAGTTTAATCACTCTAAATCGAAAGAAAAACAACAAAGTATTTTAATAGCTGTAAGTCCTTACGTGGTAAAGAGTTACATCGATTTTGCGGCGGGCCATCGCGGATCGACGCAAACCCTTAGTGCATAAGGGGTTAGGGCTGGCGTGCTACTTGCATATGGGACAGCCATCTGGCATGCCACCTGCATATGGGACAGCCATCTGGCGTGCTACTTACATATGGGACGGCCAACGATAACATGAACAAAATGCCACTGGTGAACAAAACGTCACTAGTGAACAAAACGTCACTAGTGAACAAAACGTCACTAGTGAACAAAACGTCACTAGTGAACAAAACGTCACTAGTATACAAAACGTCACTAGTATACAAAACGTCACTAGTATACAAAACGTCACTAGTGAACAAAACGTCAC
>Ga0164315_10001650_pt1 | contig 16826 bp, 11 predicted proteins | sample GuaBasSedimGuay6_FD_113737 | JGI IMG/M metagenome (GOLD analysis project Ga0164315, IMG submission 113737) | Subseafloor sediment microbial communities from Guaymas Basin, Gulf of California, Mexico - Guay6, Core 4569-2, 0-3 cm | ecosystem: Environmental > Aquatic > Marine > Hydrothermal vents...
CCCCGTGATCGAGGAGTCCAATCTCGGTGGCCAGATCTATCACCGGGTCAAGATTCTGGGTGTCGGCGACATGGCCGAGGCTTCCCGGCTGGGGGAATTAATTCATTCTGAACTGGACATCGCCTATCTGGTCCGGCGCGTGAAATGACCTTTCGCCCGGAATCCTGGAGGAAAAATGCGTTCTGAGAAAATCACCACCCGATCCGCTCTCCACGGCGGATTGAATCGTTCCCTGGTTCTTGTCCTGTTTGTCCTGACGGCGGTCCTGTCCGGCGCCTCGGTCGCACAGGCCGACGAACCCCTGTTCGCCCGCCTGGATACGGACCTGGGCAGTATCCTGCTGGTCTTCTATCCCGAACTGGCGCCCCATCACGTGGACAATTTTGTCCACCTGTCGCGTACGGGTTTCTATGACGGCACCAAGTTTCATCGGATCGTGCCGGGATTCGTCATCCAGGGCGGCGATCCCAACAGCAAGGATGCCGATCCGCGAAACGACGGTCTGGGCGGCCCCACCATGACCGATGTGCTGACCGCGGATGAGTTGGTGCTGCTCCAGCAGGTCAATGAAATGCTCGATGGCAAGGGTTACGGGGGGCTGGATGGACCAGCCAACCTCAAAGGCGAGTTTTCCAAGACAGTGAAGCATGCTCGCGGGACGCTGAGCATGGCGCGCAGCCAGGACGTGGATTCGGCCGGCAGCCAGTTTTTCATCTGTGTGGCGCCGACCTCCCAGCTCGACGGCAAATACACGATCTTTGGCCAGGTGGTCCTGGGCATGGATGTCGCCGACATCATAGTGAACGCCGAGAAGAATTCCGCCGCCGGGCGTGACGCCCCCCGCAAACCGGTCGCGATCAACAAGGCAACCATCATCCAGGGTGTCCCGGGTTTGTTGCCCGCCGAGAAGGCCGCCTGGGACGAGATGTCACCGGATATGAAATCGGCCAAGTAGCAGGTGGATAGATAGAGCGTGACTAGAAAATCAAAGCCGAAGGGGCCCGTTCTGCGGGGTGACATCACCCTCAAGGGAGTGCGGGTCCACAATCTGAAGAACATCAGCCTGCGTCTACCCCGGCGCAGGCTTGTTGTCGTCACCGGACCCAGCGGTTCCGGAAAATCCTCCCTGGCCTTCGACACGCTGTACGCGGAAGGACAGCGGCGGTACATCGAAAGCCTGTCCAGCTACGCCCATCAATTCCTCGACCAGTTGCCCAAGCCGGACGTGGACCGGATCGAGGGTCTGTCCCCGGCCCTGGCCATCGATCAGAAAGGCCTGGGCCGCAGCCCCCGATCGACCGTGGGCACGGTGACGGAGATCTACAATTTTCTGCGCCTTCTTTTTGCCAGGTGCGGAACCGTGCATTGCCCCGATTGCCAGGTGGCGGCCTCGGGACGGCCGCTGTCCGATATCGCGGACGAAATCGCAGCACTGCCGGAAAAAACCCGTTTCTATCTGCTGGCACCGGTGGTGCGCGGCCGCAAGGGGGAGCACAAGAAGCTGCTGGATGACCTCGGGCAGCAGGGTTATGTCCGTGTGCTGGTCGACGGCGAGATCAGGGAACTCGACGACGAGATTATTCTGGCTCGGGGCAAGCGGCACGACATCGCGGTGGTGGTGGACGGGATGGTCAGCCGCCCCGCCATTCGTGACCGCCTGAAGGCGGGTCTGGATCGCGCGGCCGAACTTGGTGACGGATCGGTCATCGTCTGGAGCCAGGGCGCCGAGCGCTGGTACAGCCGCCAATCTTCATGCCCCGGTTGCGGTCGGGGATTTCCAGAGCCCGAACCCCGTCAGTTCTCGTTCAATTCCCCGGCCGGATCCTGTCCCGGATGTAATGGTCTGGGCACCCTGCGGACCATCTATCCCGAGGCACTGGTTCCCGACCCGGATATGAGCATCGCCCGGGGCGCCATCGAGTTCCTCAAGGGCAAGGAAACCAGCTGGATCTATGTCCAGGTCGAGGCTCTGGCCGGGGCCATGGATTTTTCCCTGGCTGATCCTTTCACTGACCTCGACCAGCGCGTGAAGGATGTTCTCTTCCACGGTTTGACCCCGGAAATCGAGAAGGAGTTGCGTGATCACCCGCACTACAACGCCTTTTTGCGCGACTGGGAGGGGTTGGTGCCGGAACTGGTGCGCCGACATCGCGAGACGAATTCGGATAAGATACGCACCTCGCTGGAACGGATGATGGTGGAGCAGGAGTGCACCGAATGTGGTGGACATCGCCTGCGCGCCGAATCCCTCAACGTGAAGATCGGCGATCGCCACATCGGACAGGTGGCCGCCCTGACCCTGGATGAGTTTGCCGACTGGGTGGGGGGCGTCTCTTTCACCGGCGAACGTGAAAAGATCGTAGCCGGTCCCATCCTCGACCAGATCCGGCACCGCCTTCGATTCCTGCTTCAGGTGGGAGTCAGTTACCTGTCTTTGGCCAGGGGGACGGGCACCCTGTCCGGTGGCGAAGGTCAGCGCGTCAGGCTGGCCACCCAGGTTGGATCCCAGTTGACCGGAGTCCTGTACATCCTGGATGAACCCAGCGTCGGGTTGCACCACCGGGATATCGGGCAACTCATCGCCACGCTCAAGGCCCTGCGCGACCGCGGGAATTCCGTTGTGGTGGTCGAACACGATCGCGACGTCATGTTGGCGGCCGATCACATCATCGACCTGGGACCCGGCGCAGGAGAGCACGGGGGCGAGGTCGTGGCCCAGGGAACGGTGGCCGAGGTGGCCGCCATGTCCGGCAACCCGACCGGGGATTACCTGGCCGGGCGGGTGGGACGCGACGGTCCCGATCCTTTGACCGGAGGCGGTGGGGACGGACAGATCCTGGCGATCCGCGGGATGTCCGGCCGCAACCTCAAGGATGTGGACCTGGAAATCCCGCTGGGAGGGATGACGGTGGTTACGGGCGTCTCCGGATCAGGCAAGAGCACCGCCGTGCACGACACCCTCTACCGCGCCCTGGCCGCACAGTTGCACCGCGCCCGCCGGCGCCCCGAACCTTTCCGGGAAATCACCGGCATCGAGCATCTCCATTCGGTGGTGCTGGTCGACCAGTCACCCATCGGAAGGTCGCCCCGTTCCACGCCCGCGACCTATACGGGGCTCTACAACCACATCCGCCGGATTTATGCTCAGACGAGTCTGGCCCGGGTGCGCGGGTACGATGCGGGTCGTTTCAGCTTCAATACCGCCGGTGGCCGCTGCCCGGTCTGTGAGGGCGCGGGTCTGCGGCGCTTGACGATGGATTTCCTGCCCGATGTCGAAGTCGTCTGCGAGGAATGCACCGGCCGCCGGTTCGACCGGGAGACCCTCGAGGTCCATTTCAAGGGCTGTGACATCGCCCGCATCCTGGAAATGACCGTGGAAGAAGCCCGCGAGGTGTTGGCCAATATTCCCGCCTGCCGAAAGATCCTGGACGTGATGCACGGTGTGGGCCTGGATTACCTGCGGCTGGGCCAGTCCGGAAGCACCCTTTCCGGGGGGGAGGCCCAGCGCATCAAGCTGGTCAAGGAACTGTCGAAGGGCGGGCAGCGGCACACCCTCTACATCCTGGACGAACCCACCACCGGTCTTCATTTCTGCGATGTCGATCGCCTGATGCATGTCCTGAAACAGTTGATCGCCCAGGACAATACGGTGATCGTCATCGAACACCACCCGGAGGTCATTCGCCGGGCCGACCACATTTTCGACCTTGGCCCGGAGGGCGGAGCGGGCGGCGGGCATCTGGTCGCCAGTGGAAATCTTGATCAGGTCATGGCGGCGGCCGCCTCCTACACCGGAGCCATGCTGAGGGAACTGTTCTCCTGACCATTCCGGACCTGTGGGCCGGCTGATTCACTCGGCTAATTCCCTTGGCGAAAAACGGGCCCGGGGTTAGATTTGGCCTGACGTCGGCCGGGTGGATGCCCTGCCCATTCACAGAGAGCCACCATTGTACTGCTGTCCTGGAGTCCCTTTCGTGAGCGAATCCACCAACCTGAAATCCACGCCCCTGACAGACTGGCACCAGCAGCACGGCGGCAAGATGGTGCCCTTCGCCGGGTTCTCGATGCCCGTCCAGTACGAGGGAGTCCTGGCCGAGCACGCCTGCGTGCGGGAAAGAGTCGGGCTGTTCGATATCACGCACATGGGGGAGATACTCGTTTCCGGTCCCGGGGCCGAAGCGTGGATCGATGGCCTGGTCACCAACCGGGTGACGGGGATTCCGATCGGGAAGATCGTCTACAACGCCATGTGCCGCCCGGACGGCGGAGTGCTGGACGACATGCTTGTCTACCGTCTGGACGAAACCGAATGGCTGATCGTCTGCAATGCTTCCAACCATGCCAAGATCAGAAGTTGGCTGGAAAAGAATCTCCCTGCTGAGGGTGTGGACCTGGACGACCAGAGCGACCAGACGGCTCTCATTGCCGTACAGGGTCCGGCCAGCCGCGAGCTGCTTTGTCGGCTCGAGGCCCTGGCCGACAAGGCGCACGAAGTGGAAGCCCTGAAATTCTATTCCGCCTTTACACACGAAGGGCCGGCCGGCCGGTGGATTGTTTCCCGCACCGGCTACACCGGCGAGCACGGTTACGAGTTGTATCTTCCCAACGGGGATGCGGTCGCGATCTGGGAGGAGCTCCTGGTCCGGGGCGAGGATCTGGGGGTTGCCCCGATCGGCCTGGCTGCCCGCGACACCCTGCGCTTCGAGGTCTGCTACTGTCTCTACGGCCACGAGCTGGAAGAGGACATCACTCCCCTGGAAGCCGGCATCGGCTGGGCCGTGAAACTCAAGAAGGACGATTTCGTCGGCCGCCAGGCCCTGGTTCAGCAGAAAAGCGGGGGGATTCCCCGCAAGATCGTCTGTCTCGAGATCACCGGCCGGGGCATCGCCCGCCAGGGCGCCCGGGTCCTTTGCCAGGGGCAGGATGTCGGACACGTGACCAGCGGAACCTTCAGTCCGACTCTCAAGAAACCCCTGGCCATGGCCCTGGTGGACTCCGCCATTTCAGAAGGTGAGCTGGCGGTTGATATCCGCGGCCGCACCATCGAGTGCCGCATCATTTCCTTCCCGTTTCTTTCGGCCCGGACCAAGGGTGATCCGCGGTCCGAACGGACGCTGCCCTGAGGGGCGGCCAAACCTGCAGGAGGCCCATGACATGGTACCGGACGATCGGAAATACACCCAGGAACACGAATGGATCCTGATCGAGGAGGGCGTCGGCATGATCGGGGTGACCGATTTCGCCGCTGGCGAACTGGGTGACATTGTGTTTGTCGAATTGCCCGAGCCCGGGTCCGAATTCAGCCAGGGCGACACGGTGGGCACCATCGAGTCGGTCAAGGCCGTGGCCGATCTTTTTCTCCCTGTTTCCGGTGAGATCGTCGAGATCAACGAGGCGGTCGTGGACACTCCCGAACTGGTGAACAGCGACCCCATGGACGAGGGCTGGTTGTTCAAGGTCAAGTTGAGTGACACCTCCGAGATCGATCAACTGATGGACGCCGCCGCCTACGGCGAACTTCTGGGAGGCTGACCGGAACATGCCCTACGTTCCGCATTCCCCCGCAGACATCCGCGCGATGCTCGATGTCATCGGCAAGCAGGAGATCGGAGATCTGTTTTCCCACCTGCCGGAGGAAGTGCGCCTGTCACGACCGCTGGACCTTGCTCCGGGGTTGACCGAGGAAGAGGTCCGGCGCTACTTCAGGAAAGCGGCTGCAGCCAATCACGGCCAGGACGAGCTGGTTTCTTTTCTGGGGGGCGGGGTGTATGACTCGATCATTCCCGCAGCCGTCGACGCGATCAGCTCGCGCAGTGAATTCCTCACCGCCTACACTCCCTACCAGCCCGAAGTTTCGCAGGGCACCCTGCAGGTGATCTACGAGTGGCAGTCCTTCATCTGCCGGTTGACGGGGCTGGATGTCGCCAATGCCAGCATGTACGACGCCGCGACCGCCCTGAGTGAAGCTCTTTCAGTCGCCTTGGCCGCCAAGCGGAAGAAGGCCATCGTGCTGCCGGTTACCTTGAACCCCCGCTACCGGCGAGTCGTCAAGACCATGATGGCCGGTGAAGGTGTCACGGTCATCGACGCGCCCGCGGGCCCCGAAGGCACAACCGATCCGGCGGCACTGGCCGAACTCATGACCGATGACGTGGCCGCCTGCGTGATCCCCAATCCCAACTATTTCGGACTCGTCGAACCTGTCGATGAACTGTCCCGGGTGATCAGGGGCGCCGGCGCGATCGTGGTGGCGGCCGTCAGTCCGGTGGCCTTGTCACTTCTCAAGGCCCCCGCCGAATTCGGTGCCGAACTCGCCGTTGGTGAAGCGCAGCCTTTCGGGATCCCCCCTTCCTGGGGCGGTCCCCTGCTGGGGTTCCTGGCCTGCACCGATAAACACAAGCGGCGTATCCCCGGCCGCATCGTGGGACGCACGGCGGACAACCGCGGCAACGAGGGTTACGTCTTGACCCTTCAGACCCGCGAACAACATATCCGCCGGGAAAAGGCCACGAGCAACATCTGCAGCAACCAGGGTTTGAACGCCCTGCGCGCGACCGTCTATCTGGCCATGCTTGGCGCGGGTGGTCTGGCGGAGCTGGGTGAGGCAAACCTGATCCGTATCACTGCTCTTCGCAGCCGTGTATCCGGAATCGCCGGAGTCAGCCTGCCTTTCGACGGTCCGGTATTCAATGAGACAGTGATCCGGCTGGACCGATCGGCCGAAGGGTTCCTTGCCTTCGCCCGGGAAAAGGGAGTGTTGGCTGGTATTCCCCTGCAGGGCATCGCCGATTGCGGCCCGGGGGATCTTCTGGTCTGCGTCACAGAAAAGCGCACTGCCGCCGAAATCGAGAACTTTGGCCGGTTGCTGGAGGGCTTCATGTCCGATGCCACGGGAGTGCCCGCATGACCATGAGTGATCTGACACCTGGCCGCTGGAACGCCAGTCTTCCCGATTCCCTGTTCAACAAGGGCGCGGCCGGCCGCCGCGGCCTGACCTTCCCCGCCTGGGATGGCGAACCGCTCGCCACCGATCTGGCGGGGGTCCTGCCCGCGGATATGCGTCGCGCCGAGCCCGCGGAGTTCCCCGCCCTGAGCGAACCGGAAGTCATGCGGCACTTCACCGCCCTGTCCAATCTCAACCATCATATCGAGCGCGGCATGTATCCCCTGGGCAGCTGCACCATGAAGTACAACCCGCGGGTGAACGAGCAGGTGGCCGCAATGTCCGGCCTGGCGGATCTTCATCCCGATCAGGGACTGGAAGATATCCAGGGATTGCTGGGCGCCCTCAAACACCTTGAGAAAGCCCTCTGCGAGATTACCGGTTTCGAGGCCTGCAGCCTGATTCCCGCCGCTGGCGCCCACGGGGAATACCTGGGCATGCTGGTGATCCGCGCCCTGCACCTGGCCAACGGCGATTCAGACCGCGACGAGATCCTCATCCCCGATTCCGCCCACGGCACCAACCCCGCCTCGGTGGTCATCGCCGGCATGAAACCTCGCACCATCGGATCCCGGGTTGACGGCCGGATCGATCTGGACGTCTTGCGGGAAGCGGTGTCCGAACGGACTGCCGGAATCATGATCACCAATCCCAACACCCTGGGGCTTTTCGAGAACGAAATCCGGGAAATCGCCGACATCGTCCACTCCGCCGGCGGGCGTCTGTACATGGACGGCGCCAACATGAACGCCATCATGGGCAAGACCCGGCCCGGCGACATGGGTTTCGACGTGGTTCACCTGAACCTTCACAAGACCTTCAGCACTCCCCATGGGGGGGGCGGGCCAGGCGCCGGGCCCATCTGCGTGACACGGGAATTGGCCGCTTTCCTGCCCGGACCCCTGATTACCGCTGGCCAGGACGGTTCCTTCACCCTGGACAAGGTTCCCGGGCCCGATGACACGGCCATCCATACCCACTTCGGAAACGTCGGGGTCAGCCTGCGCGCGCTGGCCTACATCCTGCGCAACGGCGGGGACGGATTGACTCGGGTCAGCGAATGCGCAGTGTTGAACGCGAACTACCTGCTGGCAAGGCTGCAGGACATCCTGCCGGTGGCCAACGCCGAAGGATGCATGCATGAGTTCGTAGCCGACGGAACGCGCTGGAAAGAGGAGTTCGGGGTTCGCACCCTGGATGTCGCCAAACGCATGCTCGATTACGGGATCCATGCGCTGACCATCTATTTTCCCCTCATCGTGGAAGAAGCCATGATGGTCGAACCCACCGAAACCGAATCCAGGGAAAGTCTCGACCTGTTCGTGGATGTCATGCGTGCCATCTACCGCGAAGCGGGCGAAGATCCCGAGCTGATCAAGGGCGCCCCGCACACGACCCCCGTCGGCCGGATGGACGAAGCCCGCGCCGCCCGCCAGCCGGACCTGCGCTGGCTCGGCCCCTGCAACTGCTAGATGGGTTGTCTGCGGGTTTTCCAGGACGGGGCGTCGGCCGGTTCGGTGAACATGGCCCGGGACGCCGAACTCCTGGCGGGGCACATGCCGGGCGATGATCCGATCCTTCGCGTGTACCGGTGGGATCCCGCCGCGGTGACCATCGGCTACAATCAGGACTTCACCGATTTCGATGAATCAGCCATCGGCGCCGCCGGGTACGACCTGGTCCGGCGACCCACCGGCGGCCGTGCCATCCTGCACGCGGACGAGCTGACCTACGCGGTCATCGGAACTTCTCAGGATCCGATTTTCGGCGCCTCCCTGCATGAAACCTATCTGAAGATCAATCAGGCGTTGCTGTTCTTCCTTGCCGGGCTCGGTATCGACGCCGACATTTCCTCCGGCGAATCACGTGAAGAGGCCCGGGGCCTGGTGTGTTTCCGAAGCGCGGGCCGTCACGAGATCAGCGTGGCCGGTCGAAAGATCATCGGGTCCGCCCAGCGCCGCACCGCAGGTGTCTTTTTGCAGCATGGATCCATCCTGACCGGGCCGGGACATCTGGAACTGCAGTCATTCCTTCTGCCGGGGGTGAACCGGAACCCCGAGGACCTGGCCGCGGTAACGACGGATCTGGGTCAGTTGTTCGGCACCGGGCCCACCGGTGTCGAACTCGAGGCCCTGGCGCAGCGCCTGGCGGAAGCTTTCGCCAGCACCCTCGGCCTGGATCTGCACACTGCCTAGCCACCGGATCCACCTGGCGCGAATTCCCTGCGGACGGTGGTCTTGCTTGACCATCGCGGCCCCGGCTCCCTAATATCAACCCCGTCGGTTATTTCAACTTGAAAGGGTGAGATGATTTCCTGGCTGGCGCGCAGGGTCGCCGTTTCGGCGCTGTTGGTTTTTGTCCTGTTGTCGGCGGTGTTCTTCATCGTTCGTCTGGCGCCGGGTGATCCCCTGGACCAGGTCGTGGAAGAAAACCTCGGGCCGGAAAACCGGGACCTGATCCGGCGGCAGATGGGCCTTGATGAGCCTCTGTTCCGGCAATACCTGCATTGGCTCGCCGCCTCGTCGAGGGGCGACTTCGGCACCAGCCTCAGTCAGCAACGCTCCGTCACCGGCATCATCGGCGAAGCCCTGCCCGCCACGCTGCTGCTGACGGTGACGGCGTACCTGCTCCATCTATTGCTTGCGGTGGGCGCGGCTGTGGCCATGGCGGCACGGCCGGGACGGGCACTGGACCACTGGATCCAGGGGGTGGGGCTCACCCTTTACTCCCTTCCCGCCTTCTGGCTCGGTCTGATGCTGATCATGCTTCTGAGCGGCAAGCTGGGCTGGTTTCCCGCCGGAGGGATGCACGCGCCGGACGCCCGGTACCTCGGCTGGTGGGCTTGGCTGGCTGACCTGCTGCGTCACATGGTGTTGCCGGTGGCCACGCTGGCCGTGGGTTCGTTCATGGGCACGGCGCGTTACCTGCGGACATCACTCGCCGAAGTGCTCGACCAGGACTACATCCTGGCGGCCCGGTCGCGCGGGTTGTCCGAGCGCAGGATCCTTTTCCGCCACGCCCTGCGCAATGCCCTGCTTCCGGTGATCACCCTGCTGGGCCTGAGTCTGCCCTTCCTGTTGGGTGGAGCGGTGGTCGTCGAGGTCGTTTTCGGCTGGCCGGGCATGGGTCGGGTCGCCATCGAGGCCATCTGGGCGCGCGACTATCCGGTGATCATGGCCACAACTCTGGTGTCGGCGGTGACCGTTGTCGCAGGATCCCTTCTCGCCGATATTCTCTACCGGTGGGCCGATCCCCGGGTTCGTCTGGCCGGTCAGGAGGCGGCGTGACACTTCCGTTTGGGGCCGCCAGGGATCGACGGGAATCGGGTGGCCGTTGGTGGACCGATAGGCGCCTGCGTCCCGGTTTGGCCATCACCCTGGGTTTGGGTCTGCTGGCGGTGCTGGCCCCCCTTGTCGCGCCGGGCGACCCCGCCGCCCTGGGTGCGGCCGCTGACCGGTTGTCGTCGCCCTCGAGCAGCCATCTCCTTGGTACGGATCTGCTGGGTCGCGATGTCCTGATGCGATTGGTGCACGGCAGCAGGGTTTCCTTGCTGGTAGGTTGGATCAGTGTGCTGGTGGCTGTTCTGCTGGGGACCGCGGTGGGACTGGCTGCGGGAATGGGGCCCCGCTGGCTCGACCGGTTTCTGATGAACACCACGGATGTTTTTCTGGCCTTTCCCCGGATTTTCCTGATTCTGCTCCTGGTGTCGCTGACCACGCCGTCCCTGCTACTGGTCATGACCGTGCTGGGTCTGACCGGGTGGATGGGAGTGGCGCGTCTGGTCCGTGCCGAGGCCCTCAGCCTGCGGGAACGGGATTTTGTGGCGGCGGCGCGGGGTCTGGGTCTTTCTTCCTGGCAATTGGCCACCCGGCACGTGTTGCCCAACCTATTGCCTACCGTCATTGTCGCGGCAACCCTGCGTGTGGGCTCCGCCATCCTGGCCGAATCGTTTCTGAGTTTCCTCGGGCTCGGTGCCCAGGAGCCCGCTGTCAGCTGGGGCGCGATGATCCAGCAGGGTCGGGGTTATCTGCTGGAGGGTTGGTGGCTGGCGACTTTTCCCGGCCTGGCCATCGCCCTGACGGTTCTCGGTTACAACCTGCTGGGCGAAGGACTGCGCTTGCGACTGAACCCCCAGGACCACCGGGAGGGTCGCGATGGATGACCTGCTCCGGGTGGAAAACCTGCAGGTGTCGTTCCGGGGCCCTGGCCCTGGAGAGGAATCCAAGGTCCTGACCGGAGTGGATCTCGTGATCGGCCCGGGGGAGGCGACCGCCCTGGTGGGACCTTCGGGTTGCGGCAAGAGCCTTTTGACCCGTGCCCTGCTGGGACTGCTCCCGGCCGGGGCGGCCTGGACCGGTGCGATCGTTTGGCGAGGTGAAAAGTTGCTCGATCCGCGGGGACGCATCTGGCAACAGGTCCGGGGCGGGGGAATATCGCTGGTGCTCCAGGAACCGCAGACCAGCCTCAATCCCGTTCTGACCGTCGGGGACCAGATCGCCGAAACGGTACGTGCCCACCACGGGGTTTCCCGGAAAGATGCCCGCGCCCGCGCAGTGTCCCTGCTCGGTGAGATGCTGGTTCCTGATCCGGCCAGGAAGGCGAATTGTTATCCTCACCAGTTGAGCGGCGGCATGAGGCAGCGAGTGCTCCTGGCCGCAGCCATGGCCTGCGACCCGGCTCTACTGATCGCCGATGAACCCACCACGGCGCTGGATGTCACTGTCCAGCGGGAGATCCTGGCCTTGATCCAACGAATCCGCCGGGACAGGGACATGGCGCTACTTTTCATCACGCACGATGTGGAACTGGTGCCGCTGGTGGCCACGCGGCGGGCGGAGATGTCCGCCGGCCGGATTGTCGAAGTGGTGGATCTGGACCTGGGAGCAGCCACGAACACGGTGAACGGTTCAGCTCCCACCGAACATCCTGAAGATGTTTCCACCCCTCGGCGGACCAGGGAAGTGCCGGTGGTGAGGGCCAGGAATCTCGTCGCCGGCTATGGCCTCTCCCGAGAAGGGAAAGATCCGCGCGGGGGACGGATTTCCGCTCCGGTCAATGGTGTCGATGTCGAACTGTTTCCCGGCCGGGCTCTCGGACTGGCTGGTGAATCGGGCTGCGGCAAGACAACCCTGGCCAGGGCCCTGTCCCGTCATCTGGTTCCGGTGGCGGGGTCCCTCGAACTGGAGGGGGAGGATTTCCTGTCCACCTGTGGAAGCCGGCTCCGACATCGGCGCCGGCGTATCCAGATGCTGTTCCAGGATCCGGCGGGATCCCTCAATCCCCGCCAGGTGATAGGTCACGCCCTGTCCGAAGCGGCGGCAAACAACGATCCGGCCTTTTCCGCGGAACTGCTGGCTGAGGTGGGGCTGTCCGGGGAACTGGCGAGCCGATACCCGCATGAACTTTCCGGCGGTCAACGGCAGAGAGTGGCCTTGGCCCGTTGCCTGGCCACCGATCCCCGGGTGCTGATTGCCGACGAGCCGACCAGCGCCCTGGACAGGGAGTCGCGGGACCGGATTCTATCGGTGCTGAGGCAGACCATGGAACGAAGGGGTCTGGCGTTATTGCTCATCTCCCATGACTTCGCGGTGCTCCATGCGATATGTGATCGGGTAGCCGTCATGTTCAGGGGGGTGATAGTGGAATCATATCGGGTCCTGGATCGGGACCGCATCCGGCATCCCTACACCCTGTCGATGAGAGCCGCTGCGCCCGATGCCCTGAGCCGGAATCCGAAGTGGTGGTCGTACGCGGGTAGGAGTCCCAGGCAAATCCTTCCGCCTTCCGGTGCAGGTTGCCCTCTGGTGAATCAATGCCCTTTGCAGAAACCACATTGCAACAATGAGTTGCCACCTATGATAGAAGTGGCCAAGGGTCATTACCTGCGTTGCCCCGAAGCGCAGGAAATAGGTCAATGACAATATATTGACACGTTACAGGCCAATCTCTATATTCAAACACCAGTTGCGGCACGGGTTACCTTTCCATGAGATTCAGGTCCCCAAGTGCCTTCTAGGACCGGCGGAAACGCCCTTTTCAGCAGGCACCCCACACTGCCCGGCTAAGGTTCAGTGCATAATTTTAAAGATCAATCCACAGGTTCCCTTGGGAACCCCGATTCAGCCGGATTAGTTCCCTTGGAAAGGAGCACAAGTATGCTCCGGCGTCCCCGGTTCTCATGGGTAATTCCCTTTGTTCTATTCCTGCTTCTGGTAACCGTGGCAGTGCCCGACGACGCCTTCGCCCAGGGCGCCCCGGCCACCATCAAGGGAACCGTCAGGGATAAGGAAACCGGGGAACTGCTCGATTACGCCAACGTTCTGTTGGCCGGCACCACGCGGGGAACCATGTCTCTCGGCGGCGGCGTCTTCTACTTCAACGGCATGGCCCCCGGCACCTACACCATCAAGGTCTTGTACCTCGGTTTTGCACCCATGGAGCAGACCATCACCGTCCAGTCGGGTGAAATCAAGACCCTGATGTTCGATCTCGAGACCGTGATCGTCGAGACCCTGCAGGCTTTTGATGTCGAAGGTGCCGAGTACATGGTCGAGGTCAAGAGCGCGGTCACCGAACACACGGTGAGTTCGGAAACCTTCGAGAAGTACGCCATCGACTCGGTCGACGACGCGCTGTCCAAGCAAGCGGGCGTGGTCATGCGAGCGGGAGAGTTGTTCGTGCGCGGTGGTCGTGCGGGTGAGGTCCAGATGCAGATCGATGGTGTGTCCGTCGACAACCCCATCGGCACCGGTTCCCTGGAAGTGTCTTCACTGGCGGTGGACCAGATGAGCATGGTGACCGGCGGTCTGGACGCCAAGTACGGAAATGCCTTGTCCGGCGTGGTGAACATCACCACCAAGGAGGGCGGCGAGAAGTTCGGCGGCGGTATGCGCTTCCTCACGGACGATTTCGGACGGCAGGACAAGACCTTCACCAACTACGACCGTTTCGAGTACGGTTTCGGTGGGCCCTCTCCCCTCAAGGGCCTGACCTATTATATTGCCGGCGACCTCATTTTCACCGACACGGAGAACACGTCGGTGGCCCACCGGCCGGAATACAAGGTCAAGTTGGGGGATACCACCCTGTTCAAGTTCCGCCGCCGCCAGTTCAACCAGGCCAAGGGGTCGATCAAGCTGGGCTACACCTTGAGCGAGGACAAGAAGGTCACCGCCGAGTACTCCTACTCCTCGACCCTGTCCGAACAATACAGGCCCAACTGGAGCGTGAAAGGTCACGCCAGAAGGATCATCTACCTGCCGGAGGTTCTGTACCGACAGCGCTTCAACGACTGGGTCGCCATCAATCGTCCCATCCCCGTTTATTACGGACCCTGGTACGAAAACATGCTCCAGAACGCCCGAACGGTCATGGTTGCCGACCAGCGCAATTCCAGTTAAGTGCGGACCGCCATGCCGATCCTCGAGCTCCGCAGCGCCAGCGACAACCAGATTCACACGGTGGTGGCCCATACGGAATTCGACGGATTCCGTTATCCATATTCCTCGTTCTCCACCGTGGCGGAGGACAGTTCCTACACGCCATTCAACTCCGCCAACCGTCTGAACCAACGCAAGGACATCGGACAGGTCGCCAAGATCGTGTGGCGGCACAACCTGACTGAATCGACCTTCTACACCGTCCGGCTGGGCCTGGTTGCCTTCGACACACGGAGCGACGTCCAGGGCAAGGATCCCTGGGAATACAATCACGGTGGCATCCGCAGTCCGGGTCTGTTCTTCGGGCAGCGAAATCTCTACCTGCAGGGCACGGACTACTACACTGACCCGTTGAGTTCCTACTTTGTAACCACAAGCGACAACTTTACCTACAGTGAGGAATACAGCCGTACCTACAGCCTGGGCCTCGAGTTGGTCAGTAATCGCTGGGAGGGGCACCTCGTCGAAACCGGCCTGGGTATACGTTACAACGACCTGGAACGGTACAACGTCGTCAATCCCGCCGTCATGCGGCAGAGCCGTTTCACCGGTGATTGGTCACAGGGTGGCAACCGCAACATCTTCCATACCTACAACCCCGAGGGATACTGGTACGCCCAGGACCGGTGGGAGTACGAGGGCATGGTCGTTAACTACGGTTTGCGCTGGGACATGTTCTCCCCGGGATCAGCTGCCGCCATCGAACTGACCAATGAAGATGTCGATGCCAACGTGATCAAATACAAGACCGCGTTCCAGCCGCGGTTGGGTTTCGCCTTCCCCATCACCGAGCGTGACGGATTCCACTTCCATTACGGTCGTTTCGTGCAGTTTCCCAACCGGGAATTCCTGTTCGCGAGCCAGGACCCCGTGGGCAACAATGGTGTCCTGGGTAATCCCAACCTGCAGCCGGAGACCACGGTCCAGTATTCTGCCGGTATCAAGCACCAGTTCACCGACTTCATCGCCGGCCAGTTCTCGCTCTACAGCAAGGACATCTATGATCTGATCGCCGCCACCCAGGTGACCGACGAACAGACAGGCCAGACCCTGGACCGTTACATCAACCAGGCCTATGCCTCGGCCCGGGGGATCGAAGTCACCCTGGAGAAGCGTTACAGCAACAACTACCAGTTCAATTTCAGCTATACCTATTCTTTCGCCGACGGTATCGCCTCGGATTCCGATTTCGGGTCCAACCCGGACGGTCTGGAATTCCTGCCCAACCAGGAACTTCCCCTGGATTGGGATCAGCGCCACACCTTGAACCTGATGTTCCTGCTGGCCGAGCCTGGTGTGTGGTCCTCGTCCTTCACCTTCTCTTATGGCAGCGGCTTTCCCTGGACGCCGTTCGACCGGTTCGCCAAGAAACAGGATCCCCTGCTGGGGAACAGCGAGCGCCTGCCCGCGACCTACTCGCTGGATATCCAGCTCGAACGAAACATCAACTTCTACGGGAAACGGCTCTCGCTGCAGATACAGGCCTTCAACCTGATCAACCAGGATGTTGTTGTCTTTGAGGGTGGCCGGGGCATCTCTCCGGGTATGATCAACGGTGCGGCATATGGCGGGCAGGCTCATCTTACGGAGACCGGGAAATACGGGGCAGCCCTGTTGCAGGATGCCGATGGGGACGGCGAGGATGAGTTCATCCCCATCGTCGATCCCAGGACCTTTGATCGGCACCGGCTGTTCCGCTTCGGGATTGGTTACTACTTCTAAATAGGGGCATACCTGCCGGGTTGCCATGGTGGCCCCGGTTTGGAAAGGATGGCAATGTTAGGTACCATCAATAGATATGCAAGGGGTGTCCGGCGGACCACACTTTGGTCCGGCTGGGTGTACTGCCTTTTGCTGATGGTCAGCATCGCGTCGCCGGCCCAGGCGTGGATGGACACCGATGACGATATCCTCGAAATGGGCTACAACCCGAACGGGATCTTCGTTCTGGACGGCACCTTCGTCATGAACGTCGGTGAGGTCCAGATCAACATCACCAACTTCGGTCTGATCGGGTCCACCTACTCCAGCACGCGTCCCTGGTCCGACGCCCCTTCCTGCCAGTGGCCTTCGGGTTCGGGCAACGAATACCTGTGGGCATCGGGTCTGTGGGTCGGAGGCATCGTGCTGGGTGAACTTCTCTGCTCAACCGGGGGTAACGGCGGGCTCAATGAATTCGCTCCCCTTGATGAACTGGAAGCCACGATCTACGAGGCCATTGCGACCAAACTTCTGCGGCCAACGGGCAACCCCGACGCCAGCGGGCGCCGTGAACCCCAGCCCGGTCCCGACGATGACGACGACGGCCTGGTGGACGAGGAAATCCTCAACGGTCACGACGACGATGGGGACGGCAAGATCGACGAGGACTTCGGCCAGATCGGCAACCAGATGTTCGTGCTGACGAACTACGACAACGCCCGTCTGGCGATCGAAAGCTTTCC